>FZPS01000155.1_pt122 | contig 43719 bp, 33 predicted proteins | sample 1817821 | NCBI WGS metagenome assembly FZPS01 (sample SAMEA104158645, study PRJEB21678) | metagenome | place: Germany | collected 2015-04-21 | reverse complement strand
GCTTTACCACATCTAGGACAAGGTGGATACTTATTGTAATTAGATCTTGGTTTAGCAGAACTCTCAGGAGCCCATTGTCTTTTACAACATTTACATTGAAACTTTTGAAAACCGTCTTTATCTTTGCCAAAACGATAAAGATTATTAGAAAAACAACGAGGGCAAACTAGGTTAAATGATGAATTATTTGATATACTTTTCATAGAGATCTGAATTGTCCTTTCTCGGAGGTAAATAGTTTTATTCAAGAACATTCTACCAGAGGCTTTTCAGATCTCTTTTTAATTTTTAACTTAACAGAACAAAGCAAAAAGACATGAGGAAATTAATGAATATACCATTTGTAAAACCGGATATCACAGAAAAAGAAATTAAAGCTGTAAGTGATGCTTTGCGGTCAGGCTGGATTACTACGGGTCCTGTTACCAAAAAGTTTGAAAAAGATATTGCGAAATATATAGGTGTTCCAAAAGCTGCTTGCATTAACTCTCAAACAGCAGGGGCTGAAATGGTTCTGCGTTTGCTGGGAATAGGGCCCGGAGATGAGGTCATTGTACCGGCGTATACTTATACAGCTACTTGCAGCGTAGTCTGTCATGTGGGAGCAATTCCTGTAATAGTTGATTCTCAACCAAATTCTCCTGAGATGGATTATGATCAAATGGAAGCAGCCATTACAGAAAAAACAAAGGTGATTATTCCAGTTGATATAGCTGGTATTATTTGTGATTATGAGCGGATTTTTCAAGCAGTTGAGAATAAAAAATCTTTATTTAAGCCGAATCCAGATAATTTATACCAAAATATTTTCAACAGAATTATTATCCTGGCTGATACAGCTCATTCTTTTGGGGCTGAACAAAATGGCATCAGAGCCGGAAATTTTGCTGATTTCAGCAGTTTTTCATTTCATGCAGTAAAGAATCTAACAACCGCAGAAGGGGGAGCCATTACTTGGAAAGATCAATTGGGTCTTGATCATGAAGAGATCTATAACACCCTAATGCTTTTAACCTTACACGGACAAAATAAGGATGCATTAGCAAAAACAAAAGCTTCTGCCTGGGAGTATGACATAATTGAACCCTGGTACAAGTGTAATATGACTGATATAGCTGCTGCGATAGGTGCATCACAATTAAAAAGATATCCTGAAATGCTTGCGAGACGAAATGAGATAATTTCAAAATATGATGCTGCCTTTAAAGACTTGCCAGTGAAAGTCCTTGATCACTATAGCCACGATCAAGTTTCTTCAGGTCACTTATATTTCATCAAGATTAAAGATTTTGATGAAGCAGACCGGAATCAATTTATTGATGAGATGGGGGAAAAGGGAATTTCTTGTAATGTCCATTATAAGCCATTACCAATGCTGAGTGCTTATCAAAAGAGAGGATTCGATATTAAGGACTATCCTAATGCCTTTAATTACTACAGAAATTTGGTTACCTTACCTCTTTATAGTACATTAAAAGACACTGAAGTAGATTATATTATCTCTACTGTCAAAGAATTGCTGGCTAAAGAATAAGAAATACTTTTGAAAACAAAGAATAACTACATATGTTGAAACCATGGGATAATTTACCAAATGAGTTAAAAAATGAATCAGTAAAGCCATACTATGATAAATTGAAGAACAGAAGATATAGTCTATTAGTCAAGCGCTTTCTGGATATTTTATTATCGGTTTTTTTGTTAATAATACTTAGCCCTATGTTTCTAGTATTAAGTCTTGCGATCTTTATTGATTCGCCCGGGTCTCCGTTCTACCTACAAGAAAGAGTTACTCAATATAATAAAGTTTTTAAAATAATCAAATTCAGAACAATGGTTAGAAATGCAGATAAAATAGGTGCTCATGTAACTGTAGCTGAAGATCCGAGAATTACCAGAGTAGGTTCTTATATTAGAAAATTTAGACTAGATGAAATCCCTCAGTTAATTAATGTTTTGATAGGTCAAATGACTTTTGTTGGTACCAGGCCGGAAGCTATTAGATATGTAGAGTATTATTCAAAAGAAATGATGGCAACTTTGCTTTTACCTGCAGGCGTAACTTCAAGAACAAGTATTGAATATAGAAATGAACAAGAATTATTAGCTAATTCAGAAAATGCAGATGAAACTTATACTGAACAAATATTGCCTGAAAAGATGAAAATTAACTTAGCGTATATAAAAGATTTTAGTTTTAGGGAGGATTTATCAATTATTTTACTTACTATAAAAAAAGTGTTTTTGAGTAAGAATGATTAAGGTAGATTAAAAGAATGATCAAGCAGGATTTAAGAAAGAAACTAATCAAACGAAGAGCAAATTTATCAAAGACTGATAGATCGAATCAATCATCTGAGATAATGAAGCATCTCTTTAATTCAGACTATTATAAAAATGCGGATACAATTTTTACTTATCGCAGAATCAATAGAGAGATTAATACAAAACTATTTATTAAACAAGCTTTGTTAGATGGCAAACGAGTAGCTTTGCCGGCAGTTTTCGAAAAAGGAAGAATGGCAGCTTATTTGGTTGATGATTTACCTAAAATAGAATCTGATGAGTACGGAATCAATTCTCCCATACCTGAGAATTCAACTATTGTTGAACCAAAGAATATTGATTTAGCGATTGTTCCTCTATTAGGATATAATCTCCACGGTTACCGCATTGGTTATGGTGGAGGATACTATGATAAATATCTGCCAAAACTTTCTGTAAAATGTCCAAAAATAGGATTGGCATATAAAGAACAATTGGTTGAAGATTTGCCGGTTGAAGTTAATGATTATCCATTGGATATGGTCTTGACTCCAGATGGTTTTACTAACTTGATGACTAGGGTTGAAACTCATTGCCATTGCAGCAGGTTTTCACTTGATTGTCCACGTTCTTTCGAAGACTTAATTAATGAAGCTGAGCAGAAAAATTTCAAAATATTAACACTGACCGATCATTACGATAAAGATATCATTAAAGGAAAATCATATCCCGGAACAAAGGTAGGTAGTAAGCCGCGACCGGATGAATGGATTTATCCTTTGGATGAATATGTGGATTTTTGTTTAACAGAACAAGAAAAATTATCAGCTAGAAATTCCAATACTGAATTACTTGTAGGTATTGAGCTCGGCTATCAGGATTATTTGTCAAAAGACTATCAAGAAGTAATTCCTAAATATCCTTTTGATTTAATAATCGGTTCAATTCATGCAATGTATAAAGATGATTTCGCTGTAAATGGTGAAAGTTTATATGGTCAAGGTAAGCAACAAGCATATGATGCATATCTTTCAGCATTGATTGAGATGGTTGAGTCAGGTTTAGATTTTGATATCTTGGGGCATTTTGATTATGTTATCCGATATGGGGGATATGATGATCCAAGAATGTATTATGATGATCATATAGATCTTTTTGACCATTTGTTTAAGTTAATCATTGAGAAAGACATAAGTCTTGAAGTTAATACCAGAACCAGATATCGCCAAATTATCTCTGAAAATGAAGACTGGGGAATGACAGATCTGAAAATCTTCCAAAGATACTATGATCTTGGAGGCAGAATGTTGTCCTTTGCTACAGATGCTCATTCAGCAGGAGAATTACATTGTTTGATATCGGACACTGTCCAAGCTTTCAAAAAAATAGGTTTTACTCAAGGTACCTATTTTAAGCAGAGGCAACCGGTGTTTTATAATTTGTTGTAGTTTAAAAAAGAGGTAGTTATGCAATTAATAAACTATGCTATGCAAAGATTATTAGCTTTTGCTTTTATTATATTTATGATCTGTGTTTCAAACCGAGTTGTTAATGCTCAAACTCTGGAGAATGAACTATATGACCAAAATTTAGAAGAAGATACGGAGACAACTGAAGAATTATCTACTGAAGCACTTGAAGTATCTGTTGAAGATTCGGTTGTTCATACTACTGATGAGTTGTTTGAGGAAGATTTTGTCATAGAACCTGAAATAGATTCTGAAGAAACACCTGCTGAGATTGTAGAACCTTCGTCAGAACCGGATTCATCAGAAGAAATATTAATAGAAGAATTACCGGCAGAGCCGGCAGAGCCGTTAGATCAACCAATAGAACAAGAATATGTAGAAACTGACCTTGAACAAGAAGTGATAGATACTGATCTTGAACTAACAAAGGAAGAACCGAATTATGAAATAAGACCAATCGATAATAACCTATATTTTGTAAATACTGAAACAGGAGAAGTAAGAAAAGATAATGCCTGGATAGATTACAAAGGCTACCATATTTTTCCAAATAAGGAAGGAATTCTCTATAGAAATCAATTTATAACTTTTGGTCCAGCGTATAAACATTATATGGACTCTGAAGGTAAAGCAGCAAGAGGTTTAAAACAAGTAGGTAATAACTTATATTACTTTGATGAATCAACTGATGAGCCATTAAAGCGTGGAGTGATGCGTAAGGATAATAAATGGGTTAAACCAAATGGTTCAACTGAATCTGTCTTTGTGAATGACAAAGGGCTAGTTTATAGGAATCAATGGATAACTTTTGGTTCTGAAGAAGCTTACTACATGGGTAATGACGGATATAAGGTCAAAGGTCGGGTGATAGCACGTGGAAACAATCTTCATTTCACTGATCCTATAACCGGTAATGTACGTAAAGACAATAGCTGGATAGACTATGGTGAGCATCGTATTTTCCCAAATAACGAGGGTATCCTATACAGAAACCAATTCATTACCTTTGGTCCGGATGTTGCTTATTATATGAATAATAGTGGGTTTGCTCATAAAGGCTTCTTAGAAATTAACAATAAGTTATATTATTTTAATGTGAATACTGCTCAATTGATGAGAGATGCTTTTGTTGTTGATTTATCAACCTGGCAAGATCCAAACAAAATGAATTTTGATCTTATTGCTGAACAAATTTCTGGAGCTATTTTACGAATAGGTACATCAAATCGTGAAAGTGGTATTGGGTATTTGAAAGATAATAATTTTGAAAGGTTTTATTCAGAATTTACTTCGCGCAATATTCCTGTAGGTGCTTATTGGTATAGTATTGCAACAAGCCGTGAACAGGGTATTGGTGAAGCTAATGAAGTATTGAAACATATTAGAGGTAAAAAATTTGAATTACCAATTTATTGGGATACTGAGAATCAGAAGTTTCAGGCACCTGCTACTGCTGAGAAACTTACAGATGCTGCTTTAGGATTTTTATCTACTTTAAAAAACAATGGATATTACGCTGGCATATATGGAAGCACTTGGTGGTTAGAGAATAAATTACTAATGAACAGATTAAGTGCTTATCAAGTCTGGGTAGCTAGATGGAATGCTCAAACGCCAGAATATTCTGGGGATTATGGTATGTGGCAATTTACTAGTCGAGGTAGTCTTGCTGGCTACAATGGAGATTTGGACTTAAGTATTATTTTTAAGGATTATCCTCAAATTATTAAAAATGGCGGATACAATGGATATTAGAAAAATTGATATCCATTGTTTATGCAAGTTATCATTATAACTTTTCCGTTTCAGATTTAACCCATTCTTTTTCTACACCGTTTAAATACGGAGAGATTTTCTCATATACTTCAGTTTGGTAATTGTTAATCCATTCTAATTCGAATTTCTCTAACAAAGAAAAATCAATTGCATCTCTATCAAACGGCACAAAAGATAAACAGTCAAGTTTCATAAATAAATCCGTACTTACTTGTTTATCTTTCAAAACAACATAATCATTTTCTAGTCTAATGCCATGTTTATTTTCTTTATAAACACCAGGTTCGTTGGTAATGACCATCCCTGCTTCTAAAAGAACATTTGAATAATTCATGCTAACTCTTTGAGGACCTTCATGTACCCCTAATAAATAACCCACCGCATGGCCTGTTCCGGACTTATAGTCCATATGATGTTGCCAGAGTGGTTGTCTGGCAAGTGCATCTAAATAATATCCGGTGGCACCATATAAAAACTTTGCTCTGGCAAGTCCAATATGAGCCTTCAAAGTTAATGTATAATCTGTTTTTTCTTCATCTGAGAGCGGTCCGCAAGAGATTGTTCTTGTTATGTCAGTCGTTCCATCATAATAATGACCACCCGAATCAATCAACAGAAAACCTTCCGGGTTGATTTTGCTATGGCTTTCTTCTGAGGCCGAGTAATGCATCATTGCAGCATTTGGTCCATAAGCAGCAATCGTAGGGAAACTTTCATCTATGAATAGATCTTGTTCAGATCTCAATTGATATAATTTTTCAGCAACGTTGAGCTCAGTTAACTGATTAGATTGAACATTTTGTTTGATAAAATAAATTAATTTAGTTAAGACAACACTATCTCGTATATAGCTGTTTCTTTGATTTTTCAACTCTACTTCATTCAGACAAGCTTTCATCATAAATGGATAATCGGTTTTATTTTTGATTTTGATTGAAGCTGGAATCTGTGAAAACAAAGTATGATTAATGACTGACTTATCTAGTACTAAAGAATTAACTTTTAAATTTTGTAGATCTTTATAGATTTCTTCATATTGTTTGACAGTTACTCCGTTTTCTTCTAAAAATTCCTGTGGTTCTGAATTAACTTTATTTTTATCAATATAGAGATATGCATTTTCTTTTGTGATCAACGCAAAAGACATTACGACCGGCGTATTTTGAATGTCATTTCCTCGGATGTTGAAAAGCCAAGCAATGTCATTTAGACCGGCATATAGAGCAGCTTCAACATTATCCTTATCCATCTTGTATTGTATTTCTGAAATTTTTTCAGCTGATGTTTTTCCAGTATATTGTATTTCATGAAAAAAAATCGGATCACTTGGTTTATCAGGTCGGTCAAACCAAATATCTTCAATTAAGCTGAAATCGGTTCGAACATTAATATTCTTTTCTTGAAGAGAATTTTTTAACTTGTTGTAAAAGTCTTCAGATATTAACTCACCATTCATTCCTAATGAGTCACCATCATTTAGGTTATCTAATATCCATTCTTCAAGTGTGGGGTATCCTTTAGTTGCTATTTTCATCATTTGAAATTCGCTATTTGCGATTTGCTGTTCAGCTTGGATGAAGTAACGCCCATCTACCCAAAGTAATGCTTCATTTTGGGTTACGAGTGCATATCCGGCTGAACCGGTAAAACCGATTAGCCAACTACGAGTTTTATAATGATCAGCAATGTATTCACTTTGATGAGGATCTGCGGTATTAATGTAGTATGCAGTTAAATCATTTTTTTTCATTAGATTTCTTAATTCGGATAATTTTTCAACAGTTGTCAACATATGGTGTCTTTCTATTTTAATTAGAATTTATAATAGGTTTTTAATATTAAAATGTACTTTGTTATTATTATTCCTTATAATGATATCATTACTATCAGAAGAACTCTAGATTTATTTGTCAGGAAGACGTTTACGATCATGAAAATACACAAACAACATTTTACTTTAATATGTTCCGTACTTATAGCAATGTTATTATTTTTAATGTTCGATAGTGAAACAGCAAAAGCAGAAGTGGATTTAACAGTTTTGCCAGAAGTGAAGGAAGAATCTGAATCTTTTAGTGAGCTTCAAGTTGATGAAGATATTACAGCTACTATTTTTGAAGAAGAAACTGTAATAAATCCAACAGAAGAATCATCGGAAGTATTGCCCGAAAACTTGTCATCAGAAGACGATATCGCGAATTCTTTTCCTGAAATGAATGAGAACTTAATAGAACCGGTTCCTGAAGAGTCTCAGGACTTTCCTGTCGAAGATTTTGTTATAGAACCTGAAATAGATTCTGAAGAAACACCTGCTGAGATTGTAGAACCTTCGTTAGAACCGGATTCTTCAGAAGAAATATTAATGGAAGAATTACCGGCAGAGCCGTCAGATCAACTAATTGAAAAAGAAGATATTGAAGCTGACCTTGAACAAGAAGTGAAAGATACTGATCTTGAACTAACAAAGGAAGAACCGAATTATGAAATAAGACCAATCGGTAACAACCTATATTTTGTAAATACTGAAACAGGGGAAGTAAGAAAAGATAATGCTTGGATAGATTATAAAGATTCCAGAATTTTCCCAAACAAAGAAGGAATACTATATCGCAACCAATTAATAACTTTTGGTCCTAGTTCTGCATTTTATATGGATAACGATGGCTTTATGACTAAGGACAAGATTGTAGAATATCGTAATAATCTCTACTATATGGATAAAACTACCGGCAATAAGCGAATGGATAACAAATGGATAGATCTAGATGATTATCACATCTTTCCTAATGCTGAAGGTCTACTCTACAGAAATCAATTTATAACCTTTGGACCAGAAAAGATACACTATATGGGTTCTGATGGGAAGGCAACAAAAGGCTTAAAACGAGTAGGTAATGACTTGCATTATTTTGATGAATCAACTAATGAGCCATTGAAGCGCGGAATAATGCGCAAGGATAATAAATGGGTTAAACCAAGTGGTTCAACAGAGTCTGTATTTGTGAATGATAAAGGCGTTGTCTATACCAATCAATTATTAACCTTCGGTCCTGAAATAACCTACTATATGGGCAATGATGGTTACAAAGTAAAAGGCAAAATAGTGGAATATGGAAATAATCTCTACTATATGGATAAAACTACCGGCAATAAGCGAATGGATAACAAATGGATAGATCTAGATGATTATCATATCTTTCCTAATGCTGAAGGTCTACTCTACAGAAATCAATTTATAACCTTTGGACCAGAAAAGATACACTATATGGGTTCTGATGGGAAGGCAACAAAAGGCTTAAAACGAGTAGGTAATGACTTGCATTATTTTGATGAATCAACTATTGAGCCATTGAGGCGCGGAGTGATGCGTAAGGATAATAACTGGGTTACACCAAACGGTTCAAAAGAATCTGTGTTTGTAAATGACAAAGGCGTTGTCTATACCAATCAATTATTAACCTTCGGTCCTGAAATATCCTACTATATGGGCAATGATGGTTACAAAGTAAAAGGCAAAATAGTGGAATATGGAAATAATCTCTACTATATGGATGAAACTACCGGCAATAAGCGAATGGATAACAAATGGATAGATTTGAATGGTAATAAAATCTATCCTAATGCTGAAGGTATACTTTATAGAAATCAATTCATTACCTTTGGTCCAGAAGTTGCTTATTATATGAATAATAGTGGCTATTTAGATAAAGGTAATAGTGACGGAATCATTCAAATCAAATTGGAACCACTTGTTTATAGCGTAACAAAAGTAAATAGGGAAGATGGTAAGCTCATCAGACAACCTGGTTGGATTGAATATAACGGTAAGAAATATTTTATGAATAACTTTGGCATGCCTTATAGAAATCAATTTATAACCTTTGGTCCTAATATTGCCTATTATATGAGTAATAATGGATCGGCTATAATAAACAAATCTATCACCTTAAATAATATTCCATATAGTTTTGATAAAAACGGAATTCTTACGACGAGCTATTCTGGTTTCGAAATAATTAATAGTTATCTATATTATTTCAACAATATGATTAATCCTATAAAAGGTTGGTATACCGTCTCAAATCATGGAAGGATATATGGTGATTTAGATACAGGAAGAATTTTATATAAAAATTCAATTCGCATGATAAATGGAAAAGAGTATTTATTTAATAATAATGGTTCTTGTACTCCAACTAATTCAGGATATAGTTATTCAACGAAATTATTAACTCCATGGGTAAGTCAACTTACTCCAATCTATGCTCCTAACGGTTGCGAATTAGCGTCAGCTCTATCTGGTATGAGATATCAAGGATATGCAACGAATGTAAGTATAAATAGACTTATTTCTGAAATGTCGCGTAGCTCTAATCCTTACTACGGTTTCACTACAGATCCATATCAACATAGTCTAGGAACAATTTATCCAAGTGCGTTACTACCTTTGATTAAAAAATACGCTCCTAATTCATACGATATGTCTAGGTCAACTGTTGACCAATGGAGAAATGCTTTAGACGAAGGCACACCAATCGTTTTATGGTGTACTGCAAATTTCAGAGCACCCAATTATTGTGGTTTAGGTTATCCATGCAATACACATGTTCAACTCATAACTGGATATAGTAAAATGAACAATACATTCTCTATTATGGATCCGTATACATGGACTGCAAAATCTGCGCATAGGATAGTAAATTCTACACAACTTCTTAATTCAAATAATTATGGAGGACGTTTTGCAATAGGAATCAAATAATAGAACTCATTCCAGTACATTAACAAGTTGTTAATGTACTGTTTTGTTACGTGTAATATGGGCAATCGCTTAACAAAGGAGCGAAAGTTACCTGTATTACTGCCAGTAGTTAGTTCTAGTCGGTAGCAAGGATGTCTATCGTGAGGTTGAATGATCTCGCTATGACAGGGTATCCCTCTAAGGGAAGCTTAATCCAAAATGTTACACTTATGAACATAAATTGGATAAAAGGTAGAGGGTGAATAAGGCGCCAATATACACTAAATACACTAAAGTCCAAAACTGTGTGGAACGGAAGTTGCATATTTAGCAGTGATGAAGCAGAAACTTCTTGTTTCAGAATTGACTTTATTTTGATCTATTAGATTAAATAAGAATCTGTCAGATATTAATTAATCATTCAGTTTCAATGTATCATTAAAATATAAGTTTTCTAATAACTATTATTCAATTGTCGGTTCACCTATAGTCAATGGTTTTTATCATTTCAAATTCAGTATTGGCAATTTGTTGATTGAATTGGATGGATAGCGCGTCTGCGCAAAACAATGCTTCATTTTGGGTTACAAGTGTGTATCCTGTTGAACCGGTAAAGCCGATTAGGTAGCTGCGGATTATATAGTGTTCAGCAATGTATTCGCTTTGTTGAGGGTGTGCTTTATTAATGTAATATGCAGAAAGGTTATTCTTTTTTATTAATTTTCTTAACTCGGATAATTTTTTAGCGGTACCTATATATTTTGTCTTTCTAGATATTCTCAAATGCATATCACAGAAAAATCATTTAAGTCTTTATTGATATTTTGACTATTTTCCGTATTTATATGTACTTTGCAATTTTTATTCTTTACAATAATATCATTATTATAAAAAATTCTAAAATTAATCTTGAATTAGGGGATATAAGGTTATGCAAGCATATAAAAAATATTTTAGTTTAATTTTTTCCATACTGATAGCAATGTTTTTATTTTTAACATTTAATAATGTAACAGTAAAAGCAGAGGACTTGGGAACTGAGCTAATTGATCAAGACGTTATTGAAGAAGATATGGAGACAACTGAAGAATCATCTCTTGAAACACCTGAAATATCTATTGAAGATTCATTAGTTAATGCTTCTGATGAGTTATCTGAGGAAGAATTTGTCATAGAATCTGAAGCAGATTCAGAAGAAACACCTGATGAGATTGTAGAACCTTCGTCAGAACCGGATTCATCAGAAGAAATATTAATAGAAGAATTACCGGCAGAGCCGGCAGAGCCGTTAGATCAACCAATAGAACAAGAATATGTAGAAACTGACCTTGAACAAGAAGTGATAGATACTGATCTTGAACTAACAAAGGAAGAACCGAATTATGAAATAAGACCAATCGATAATAACCTATATTTTGTAAATACTGAAACAGGAGAAGTAAGAAAAGATAATGCCTGGATAGATTACAAAGGCTACCATATTTTTCCAAATAAGGAAGGAATTCTCTATAGAAATCAATTTATAACTTTTGGTCCAGCGTATAAACATTATATGGACTCTGAAGGTAAAGCAGCAAGAGGTTTAAAACAAGTAGGTAATAACTTATATTACTTTGATGAATCAACTGATGAGCCATTAAAGCGTGGAGTGATGCGTAAGGATAATAAATGGGTTAAACCAAATGGTTCAACTGAATCTGTCTTTGTGAATGACAAAGGGCTAGTTTATAGGAATCAATGGATAACTTTTGGTCCTGAAAAAGCCTACTACATGGGTAATGACGGATATAAAGTTAAAGGTGAGATCAAAGCATTTGGGGCTAACCTTCATTTCACAGATCCTGATACAGGTAATGTACGTAGAGATAATGCTTGGATAGATTACAAGGACTACCATGTTTTCCCAAATAAGGAAGGAATTCTCTACAGAAACCAATTTATAACTTTTGGTCCTGAATATAAACATTATATGGACTCTGAAGGTAAAGCATCAAAAGGTTTAAAACAAGTAGGTAATGACTTATACTATTTTGATGAATCAACTACTGAGCCATTGAAGCGTGGAGTGATGCGCAAGGATAATAAATGGGTTAAACCAAATGGTTCAACTGAATCTGTCTTTGTGAATGACAAAGGGCTAGTTTATAGGAATCAATGGATAACTTTTGGTTCTGAAGAAGCTTACTACATGGGTAATGACGGATATAAGGTCAAAGGTCGGGTGATAGCACGTGGAAACAATCTTCATTTCACTGATCCTATAACCGGTAATGTACGTAAAGATAATGCTTGGGTTACACCAAGTGGTTCAATTGAATCTGTCTTTGTTAATGACAAAGGGCTAGTATATAGGAATCAATGGATAACGTTTGGTCCTGAAGAAGCCTACTACATGGGTAATGACGGATATAAGGTCAAAGGTCAGGTGGTAGCACATGGAAACAATCTTCATTTCACTGATCCTATAACCGGTAATGTACGTAAAGACAATAGCTGGATAGCCTATGGTGAGCATCGTATTTTCCCAAATAAAGAGGGTATCCTATACAGAAACCAATTCATTACCTTTGGTCCGGATGTCGCTTATTATATGAATAATAGTGGTTATAGAGCGATTGGTCTTTTTGTAGATATTAAAGGGAATCAATACTATGCGGATTCCACGGTAGGAAGTAGTTATGGAAGAATTATTAGAAACAACTCTAGTGGATATATTACAATTAAAGGAACTAAGTATTATTTTTCATCAGATGGTTCAGGAAAATTAAGAAGAGGAAGAATTGTTTATCTTGATCCTGGGCATGGGGGCAGAGATAGTGGAGCCTACTATGGTGGGATTAGAGAAGAAACCCTTAACTTAAAAATTTCAAATCTTATCAAGGCAGGTATGGAAGAACTAGGGTATGAAGTAATAATGTCTCGTACAAAGGATATATATATAGATCTTCTTGAACGAGCTAGAGATGCAAATAATAAGGATCCTGATATCTTTGTGAGTGTACATAATAATGCTATGCCAAATGATTCTAGAGTAAATGGAATAATGACATATTATTATAAGTATTATCCTGAGTGGCAGCCTGTAATTAACCCCGAAATGCATAATGATCCTAACAGGATTGAGCAGAGCAGGCAATTGGCTGATGCAATACAGAAAAGCTTAATTGCAGCTACAGGGGCTAGAGATCTGGGGTTAAGAAGAAATACATTTGCTGTCCTCCGTGAAACAAAAATGCCCGCAGTTTTGCTGGAATTAGGATTTATGTCTAATCCAACAGAATTGAGTAAATTAAATACAACTTCCTACCAAACCACTCTTGCAAATGCAGTTGTCAAAGGAATACATAATCATTTTACGCAGTGATTATTAGAAATAATTTGTATGTAATAGCCAAACAAAGCTTATGTAGGAGTAATATGAAAAAAAATATAATTGTGACGAGTAAAGCTCCCGAAGCAGTTGGTGCTTATTCTCAAGGAATTAAGGTCGGAGAATTAGTATTTACTTCAGGGCAGATACCGATTGATCCGGAAACAGGAGAGATGTCTGAAACAATTGAAGAACAGACAGCACAGTGTTTGAAGAATATATCCGCTGTTTTAGAAGAAGCCGGCAGTAGTTTAGATAACGCAATTAAACTTACTGTATTTCTGCAGGACATTAATGATTTTGCGGCGATGAATGAAGTTTATGCTTCATTTTTCTCTAAAGAAGCTCCATGTCGAAGTGCAGTTGAAGTTGCAGCAATTCCTAAAGGAGCAAAAATAGAAATTGAAGCGATTGCTCTTGTTAAATAAAAAAATCTTAGAATAGTAAATAAAAAGCAACTGTATCAAAATACAGTTGCTTTTTCATTAGAAGTATTAATATTACGAAAATACGTCCTATGCATGCACCAACTCTTCAACATATTTGGTCGCAGGGTGCTGTTTGATATTTTCGGGGGTGTCGAATTGTTCGATCGAGCCGTTATTCATTACGAGGACTTTAGTTCCTAGCTGTAGTGCTTCGGCTATATCGTGCGTGACAAATAACACTGTGATGCCGGTTTTTTCATAGATAGCTTTCATTTCCAGTTGTAATTGCTTGCGAGTAATCTCGTCTACTGAGCCGAAGGGTTCATCCATCAGGAGGATATAGGGAGAAGCTGCTAGTGAGCGAGCAATACCTACTCGTTGCTGTTGCCCACCGGATAACTCTCCCGGATAACGATCGCGCAGACTGTCATCTAAGCCGACAATATCCATCCATTTGCTAATTGCATTGACGGTCTTTTGTTTATTCTTTTTATTTAAAAGATTAGGTACGTATGCGATATTTTGTTCAACTGTCATATGAGGGAAGAGTACACTACCTTGTACGGCATAGCCAATATTGCGGCGCAGATGGATTAAATCGGCGGTGCAGATATCTTTATCTTCAACAATTATAGTACCGGAATCAGGTTTGATTAAGCCGTTGACCATCTTAATAATTGTCGTTTTGCCACTGCCGCTTGAACCGATAATTGTGACAAATTCACCTTTTTCAATCGTCAAATTGAAATCCTCAATTGCCCACTCGTTGCCGTATGATTTTTCTATGTTAATAAATTCAATAATAGCCATTTTTTCCTCTGTTTATTATCTGTTATTATGGTGCAATTAAGCTTTAATTGAGTAAACCGAGTTCCGTTAAATATTCTCGAGCGACATCTTCCGGTTCTTGATCTTGACTCTCAACCAGATCATTCATCTTTGACATTTGATTATCATCTATAGAGCCTTCCAGTTTCTGAAATACATCTTCCAGTTCAGGATGTTTATCTAAGACTTCTTCACGAATTACTATGCCGCACCTATATGAAGGATAGAAATGCAAATCATCTTCTAAAACAACAACATCACTTTGGCTGAGTTGGCCATCAGTTGTAAAGATACTCAAAACATCGATTTTTCCTTGATTGATTGCTTGATATTTTAAACCGATATCAAGATCCATCGTTTGTTTGAAGTTCATATTGTAGGCTTTAATTACAGCTTCATAACCGTCTTCACGTTCAAAGAAATCGTAATTGGCACCGAAGATCAATTGGTCGGAAACTTTAGCCAGATCGGAATATGTTTTGAGATCAAATTCTTCAGCTACTTCAGTTCGCACTACCATACCGTAAGTATTGTTAAAACCGAGCATTCCATGCCAAGCAAAGCCGAATTCCTCATGGTACTCATCTTTGAGCTGGTCAAATAAATCTTCCGAATAGATACCTTCATTTCCTAAAACCATATTCCAACCGGTACCTGTATATTCAGGATATAAATCAAATTCAGCTTTTTCCATCCCTGGCTGAATATTGGATGTACCGCCACCTACACCTTGAGTTATTTCTACTTCTAGGTCTGTATCCTGCTCAATCAGTAAGCTTAGCATATTACCTAAAATATATTGTTCGGTCATCGGTTTAGTAGCAATGTTAATTGTATCTTTTTTCTTAAAGTTAATTGAACTGAAGACTACTGCTAAGATACAAAGACCTGTGACGGCTAATGCCACACGTTTTTTGAATTCGGATTTTCTTTTTTGAGAAGAATCCGTTTGTTGAGCATTGCGTTCAATAATTCCGAGTAAGAAATCGACAGCTAAAGCTAAGAGAGCAATTAATAAACTGCCGGCCATTGTCATTTGAGCATTGTTGGTGGTGATTCCACGATAGATTGCTACACCAAGTCCGCCTGCTCCGATAAAGGAAGCAATACCGGACAGTGCAATTGTCATGGTGACCATATTGCGGATGCCCGACATAATTACCGGAAAGGCGAGCGGTAATTTAATTTTATAGAGCATTTGTAAATGCGTGCTGCCCATACCCTCAGCTGCCTCAATAATTCTGCTGTCCACATTCTTAATTCCGGTATATGTGGCACGTACCATCGGCAATAGAGCATAGATGGTTAAAGCGATAATTGCGGTTGCATTTCCGACCCCGGAGAAGGGTATTAAAAATCCCAACATGGAAATAGAAGGGATCGTATACAGAACGCCGACCACAGCCAGAGTAGGCTTGGCTATGCGTTCATATTCACTGATCAGGATACCGGAGATCCCTCCGATGATGATTGCGATTAAGATTGCAATTAAAGAAATCCTAATATGTTCTAAAAGCAGTTCTATAAAAAATTCTTTGCGCTCAAATAATATATTTAACATGTTTTAGAGTTTCAACTTTCAATTATTCGATTAATCTTTGGAAAATATTTCTTCAATCTTAGCTTTGACTTCGCTGATTTCAATGTCTTCCGAAGTATCGGTTCCGGCAATTTTTAGTTCGACCTTACCATCCGTAATACCGCGGCCGACTGTAATTCTAGCATAAGCACCGATCAATTCCATATCGTTGAATTTGACACCGGCTCTTTCATCTCGATCATCAATTAAGATATCCAGATCGGTTTGCTCGCTTAATTCTTGATACAGTTTTTCACCAATTTCAACTTGGTCTTCATTTTTGGTATTGATGATTACAATTGCCACTTGGACTGGAGCCAAATGTTTAGGCCAGAGAATCCCATTTTCGTCATTATTTTGTTCAACGATTGCTGCCATACAGCGAGCAATTCCGATACCATATGAACCCATCTGAACCGGAATCAATTTGTTGTTTTGATCTGTATAATAAAGATCCATTGCTTTGGCATAACCGTCACCTAATTTGAAGGTGTTGCCGACTTCAATGCCGCGCATAAACTTGACCGGGCCGGCACCGTTTTCGCACATATCTCCTTCTTTGATTTCTCTAATATCGGAGGTATGTTGTGGTTTAAAATCTTTCAGGTTTGCATTAATATAGTGCTGATCAACCTGATTGGCACCGACGATGAAATTTTTCATAATCGTGATTTCTTGGTCCATGATAATCGGAATATCAAGACCGATTGGACCTGCAAAGCCGACCGGAGCATTGGTTGCCTGAATGACTTCTTCTTCACTTGCCATTTCAATTTCATTGGCGTCTAGCAGTTTTAAAACTTTTGTTTCATTGACCTCATGGTCACCTCTGACACAAAGAGCATAGATTTTGCCGTCTATTTTATAGATCAGGGTTTTAACGAATTTCTTGATATCTTGATTTAGGAAATTAACAACTTCTTCAATAGTTTTGGCATTAGGAGTATCTTTAACTTCATATTCCAGTTCTTGTTCAGTCGAGGCCGTACCTTCGATTACGCATTTGGCAACTTCCAGATTGCTGGCATAACCGGAAGAATCTTCAATTACTAAAATATCTTCCCCGATTTCGGAGATTGCTTGAAATTCTTCAGACAGCAAGCCGCCCATTACACCGGTGTCAGCTCTGACGATTACATAATCAAGTTCTAAACGATCAAAAATATTTTTGTAAGCTTGGAACATTTTGGCATATGCACTATCCATAGCTTCCAGATCACGATCAAAAGTATAAGAGTCTTTCATCACAAATTCACGAACTCTGATCAAGCCGAAGCGTGGTCTGGGTTCGTCCCTGAATTTGGTTTGGAATTGATAGATGCTCATCGGCATGTCTTTATATGAATGAATATGCATTTTGGCCGCAGCGGCAAAAAGTTCTTCATGAGTTGGACCCAAGACAAAAGGCTTGTTAAAGCGGTCCTTTAAAGCGAACATGCTGCTGCCGAAAGTTTCCCTGCGACCGGAATCGATATAGACTTCTTCCGGAATCATGGCGGGCATGCTTAATTCTAGAGAATGAATGGCATTCATCTCTTCGCGGACAATGTTTTCAATTTTATTCATGACTTTGAGTCCGAGCGGCAACATCATGTAAATCCCGGCTGAGGATTTCTTAATCATGCCTGATCTGACCAACAAATTACCGCTGGTTGAATCTTCGTCCTTGACATCATCTCTTAAAGTGAAAAAATAATCTCTGCTTAATCTCATTAACTGACTCCAATATTAAATAATAAAAATAGATAATTTCTTTTAAATGCTAAATTATTGTATCATGATTCCTGGGGTCATGCTATGTAGTAAAATCACCAATTTTACCGATGTATCGGCTGATTGAGCTAACATTCATTCAATAGTCCGAGCAAAGTCATGACATTATTTTTAGAGAAAAGTAGGTTAGAGATGATCAAGAAAAAGATAATTAAGAGTTTACCACGTTCAAGTGGAGTTTTACTTCATATCAGTTCTTTGCCTTCACCTTACGGGATCGGCACTATGGGAAAACAGGCTTATCGGTTCATTCGGTTCTTACATGAAGCAGGTCAAACCTATTGGCAGATTTTGCCACTGGGGACAACCGGTTTTGCCAACTCTCCTTATCAGAACTTCTCAATATATGCCGGAAATCCTTATTTGATCGATTTTGATTTGTTGGTTGAAGATGGTTTGTTACAGCCGGATGCAGCTGCAAGTTTGGAATGGGGAGATGATCCGACCAAGGTGGATTATGGCTTAATTTATGAAAATAAGAAAAAAGTCTTGCATTGGGCATATGAAGGTTTGCAATATTTTAAACCGCATCAATTTTTGGCTGATAAAGAGGATTTTTTCGAAAAAGAAAAGTTTTGGCTGGAAGATTATGCTTGTTTCATGGTACTCAAGGATAAATTTGAAGGTAGAAGCTGGCAAGAATGGCCTGATCAATTCAGAATGCGCGAGCCTGAGGCGATCGAAGAGTTCTGTGCAGAACATGAAGATCAACTCGATTATTATTATTTCGAGCAATTTATTTTTTATCGTCAATGGAGACATGTCAGACAATATGCTGAACAATATCAAATCAAAATTATCGGTGACCTGCCGATTTATGTTGCTGAAGATAGCGTAGATGTCTGGGCTAATCCGGAACTTTTTCAATTAAATGAGAATCGGGAATTGACACATGTTGCAGGTTGTCCGCCTGATCTATTCACGCCTGACGGCCAACTTTGGGGCAATCCTTTATATGATTGGCATGAGATGGCCAAAGATGATTACGATTGGTGGGTCAAACGAATCAACTGGGCAATGCAGGTTTATGATTATGCCAGAATCGATCATTTCCGCGGTTTTGAGTCCTATTGGTCTGTGCCTCATGGTGATCCGACTGCCAGATTCGGTAAATGGATTGACGGACCGAAAGATAATTTATTTAAAGCAATGTATAAGGAACTGGGTGAAATCAGAGTAATTGCAGAAGATCTGGGCTTTATGACGGATGAAGTGATTCAATTGCGTAAACGTCTCGGTTTCCCCGGGATGAGTGTTTTGCAATTTGCCTTTGATCCGAAAATGGACAGTGCCTATCTGCCGCATAATATCAGACATAATAATGTTGTTTATGCCGGAACTCATGATAATTCCACGACTAGAGGTTGGTTCGATTTAATAGATGATGAGACCAAGAGACTGGCTGTCGATTATTTTGGTTTGGTTGACGGACAGGATTATGTCAAAGGTTTAATGCGCGGTGCTATGAACACTGTGGCCAATACCTGTATTTTGTCGATGCAGGATTTGCTCGGTTTAGATGAAAGTGCGAGAATGAATCTTCCGGGTAGTTCCGAAGGCAATTGGGAATGGCGTATGACTTTGGATCAGATCAATCAGGATTTGGCTCGGGAACTTCACTATTTAACCTTCCTTACAGGTCGTTTGCCTGTTGAAAACGCTGAAACTGAAGAAGAGTTTCAACTTAGTTAGCATTGTGTAACTATAGTCACAATAATATTCTTGGCTAAGATATAGAATATAGTAGCAATTATTGTTATTGATATTATTTATAAATAAAAGGAGTACGATTCGATGTCCAAGCTATTGGAAGTAAATAATTTAAAAGTGGCAGTTAGTGATGCCGAAATCTTAAAAGGTGTAAATCTAGAAATTGGACGGGGTGAAGTCCATGTCTTAATGGGACCGAACGGTGCCGGTAAATCAACTTTGGCCAGGGCAATTATGGCTGACCCTCAATTTGAACAGGTAGAGGGAGATATTTATTATGATGGAGAAAACATCAATGAATTATCGCCGGATGAACGAGCTAAGCTCGGTATATTTTTGACTTTTCAAAATCCTTTAGAAGTTGCAGGTATCTCAATCGAAGATTTCTTGCGCACAACTAAAATGGAATTGACCGGCGAAGACATTTCGGTTTTAAAATTTAAACGTGAATTGCAAGAACAAATGCAAGATCTTGACTTAGATTTGACCTATGCTGATCGTTATCTAAATGTCGGTTTTTCCGGCGGAGAAAAGAAAAAAGGCGAGATTTTACAAATGAGTGTGCTCGATCCTGATTTAATCATGCTCGACGAACCTGACTCAGGTTTGGACGTTGATGCGGTGAGAATTGTTTCTGAAACGGTTGCCAATTTTCTCTCCGATAAGAACAAAAGCTGTCTAATTATCACACATCATAGTGCGATTTTAGAAAGTGTTAAACCCGATTATGCTCATATTTTAATCGGCGGTAAAATGGTCAAACAGGGCGGACCTGAATTGATCGAACGTGTAAATCATGAAGGATATAACTGGGTCCGTGAAGAGCTCGGTCTGGCAAAAGTTAATGGCGAAGTCCTCAGGTAAAACAGGAGGAATTAATTAATGACGAAACAAAATATTGATTTACGAGATAGAGAAAGAATTTTAGCGGAAAAAGCGGCTAAGCGTGAAGTTTTGAAAGAAGCGAGACGTAAAGAACGCGCCGAAAAAATTAAAGAACGTACCTACGTCGAAGAATTTGATCGCGGAGTTTATGATATTAAAAATCCGAATAAGTATGAAATCATGCTTTCTAAGGGTTTGAACGAAGAAATCGTACGCGAAATTTCCGCAATTAAAGAAGAGCCTGACTGGATGCTTGAAAAACGTTTGGAAGCTCTTGCAATATATAAGCAATTAGAAGATCCTACTTGGGGTCCTGATTTATCCGAATTGAACATGGATGAAATTGCTACTTATATCAGACCGAAGGCTCAAATGGAGAGTAATTGGCAAGAAGTGCCGGATGAAATTCGTAAGACTTTTGATCTTTTGGGTATTCCGGAAGCGGAGCTCGATTATTTGTCGGGTGTTGGAGCGCAATACGATTCAGAAGTCGTTTACCATAATATGAAGGATTATCTTTCCTTACAAGGTGTAGTCTATACAGACTTTGAGTCGGCGGTTGAGGAATATCCGGAAATTCTGCAAGAATATTTCGGAACCTGTCTCAAACCTGATTTACATCGTTATTCTGCTTTACATTATGCAGTTTGGTCCGGCGGATCCTTTGTTTATGTGCCGGAAGGTGTTGAGGTAGATATTCCTCTGCAAAGTTATTTCAGAATGAATGCTCCCGGAGCAGGTCAATTCGAACATACATTAATTATTGTAGAAAAAGGTGCCAGCTTACACTTTATCGAAGGTTGTTCCGCACCCAGATACAATACAATTAATCTGCATGCCGGCGGTGTTGAACTTTTTGTTAAAGAAGATGCTAAATTGCGTTATTCAACGATTGAGAACTGGTCACGCAATATGTATAACCTGAACTCAAAACGAGCGATCGTTGATAAAAACGGAGTGATCGAATGGATCTCCGGTTCATTCGGTTCAAGAGTTTCTATGCTTTATCCGGCTAGCATATTAGTCGGTGAAGGAGCGCGTAGCGAATTTACCGGAATCAGTTTTGCCGGTGCCGGCCAAACTCTGGATACCGGAGCGCAAGTCGTGCATAAAGCTCCGAATACCTATTCCACGGTTGAAACGAAATCTATTTCTAAAGGTGGAGGACAAGCTGTTTACCGTAGCTTGGTTCAAGTTGATGAGGGTGCTTATGGTTGTAAGTCGAATACTGATTGTCAATCACTCATGCTTGACTCACATAGCCGCGGTGATACAATTCCGACCATAATTTTGAAAAACGATGATGTTGATTTCGGGCATGAAGCAAAAATCGGGCGAATTGATGATCAGGCAATTTTCTACTTAATGAGTAGAGGTCTTTCGGAAGAAGAAGCAAAGGCCATGATCGTACGTGGTTTTGCAGAACCGGTTGCTAAAGAGTTACCTTTGGAATATGCAGTTGAAATGAATGAATTGATCAATCTCGAATTGAAGGGGGCGATCGGATAATGAGTGATAAAATGATTAGAGGTAATACTTTACCCGCATTAACTTGGCGTTGGATGGACGTCAATGATGTAGAAATTAAATTAAAAAATAAAGATATAATTCCTTATACCGCTCTGGATGGAGTAGGTAAAATTGACGAGCGAATGAAACAGGTATTTTATGATTTAGATCATGGAATTTCTGAAGAAGTTGTACGCATGAATAATGAGCAATGCAATCTGGCTAACCATTGGGAAATTTCTGACAATAAGCCGATTGAGCTCAAATTGCCTCAGTCAAAAGAAAATCCTCTTTTGGTTGATCAAAATCAAATTGTCGTGCCACCTTTACAAAACGGTACAGTTGTTCTGTACAATTTTAGTGAAGATGAAACTAGAGTAGAGAGAAACTCTACAGTACTGATCGATGTGGAAAACGATGCTGAAATGACTTTAGTTTTGATTCAGCGCTTAAATGAAAAATCAGTTTCTAATGTTTCTGTGGTAGCCAGAGTCGGAGATGGAGCCAGATTAAATTTGGCAACGGTTGAACTTGGTGCAGGCAATACCGTGTTTCACTATATGGTGGATATGGAAGGCTTCGGTGCTGAGAGCCATGTTAAAACTGCTTATTTGGGCAGTGGTAATGATCGTCTGGATTTGTTCTATCATGTACGTCACATTGGTGAAGAGTGTATTTCAGATATTCAAGTTAATGGGGCTTTGATGGATCATGCTGTGAAGAGTTTTAGAGGAACGATCGATTTTGTAGAAGGTTGTAGCGGCTCGGACGGTAATGAAGAAGAGTTCGCAATTTTACTTGACGATACGGTTCGTTCAATAGCAGTTCCTTTATTGTTGGCTAATGAGGATGATATTGTGGGAAACCACGCTGCAAGTGCAGGTCAGATCGATGATGAACAATTATTTTATCTGATGAGTCGTGGTCTAAGTCGTAAAGAATCAGAAGGCTTAATCGTTGAATCAAGAATGACACCGACCTTTGATCAAATTCCGGATCAGGAATTACGAGATGATCTACGCCGAGAAGTGCATCAGAGAATTTTAAGACGTTAGGTTTTAGGGAGTTAGGGAGTGTGGTAGGTAGCAAATTTACAAGTTTTCCAAAATCTTGTTTGGATCTCTTGATTGTTTGCTACCGATACGGATAAAAGTAGCAAATTTGTAAGTTTTCCAAAATTCTGTTTGGATCTCTTAATTTTTTTCTACCGATATGGATAAAAGTAGCAATTTTACAAGTTTTCCAAAATACTTTTTGGATCTCTTGATTATTTGCTACCAAACGAAGCAGAGTAAATAGAACTAGCAAACTAAACAGAACTAGCAGACCCAACAGGCCTAGCAAACCCTGTAAACCGAGCAGAATAAACAGGGCAAATAGTATTAAACAAAATGAAAAACAAAGTAGAGTAAGGAAAAGCAAAATGGATGCAATTTTGGAAAAGTTAACAAATCCAGGTTTCGATTTAGAAAAAGTGAGATCTGATTTTGCTTATCTTGAATTAGAAGGCCCGATCATTTATTTGGATAATGCGGCAACGACTCAAAGACCTAATCAGGTGATCGACCGCATGTCTGATTTTTACCGCTTTGAAAACGGAAATCCCTTACGGGGAGCACATCGCTTAGGAGCGGCAGCTACTGAAGCGATGGTGAACAGCCGGGCTAGAGTTGCCAAGTTCATCAATAGCAAATCTGTCAGAGAGATTATCTTTACCCGCAATGCGAGTGAAGCTTTAAATTTGGTTACCTATACTTGGGCTTTGGATAATTTGAAACCGGGTGATCAAATCTTGATTACCAGAATGGAGCACCATTCGAACTTTGTGAATTGGCAGTTTGCTGCTCAAAAGACCGGTGCTGAATTAAGCTTTATTGAATTGACTTCTGATTATCAATTGGATATGGCAGACTATAAAAGCAAAATCTCCGAACGGACAAAAGTTGTGGCATTTTCAGCCGCTTCCAATGTCTTAGGCACAATGCCCGATACTAAAGAAATCATCAAGATAGCGAAACAACACGGTGCCTTAACTGTAGTTGATGCAGCACAGCTGGTACCGCATATCAAAGTGGATGTGCAGGATTTAGATTGTGATTTTCTAGCTTTTTCCGGACATAAGATGTTAGCTCCTTTAGGAATTGGTGTTTTATATGGTAAGGCTGAAATTTTGAACAAAATCTCACCTTTCCAGTATGGCGGAGAAATGATCGAATATGTTGAGGATCAAAGTTCAACTTACGCCGAGATTCCCTATAAATTCGAAGCGGGTACACAAGATGTTGGTGGCATGGTAGGGCTGGCGACGGCAATTGATTATTTGGAAGATGTTGGTTTAACAAATATTGCCGAATATGAAGCTGCACTGGCTGATTATTGTGTAGCAGAGCTTGAACAATTGCCTGATCTTGAAATATATCATCCCAGACAGGGTGTAAAAGGTCCCGCTATTGCTTTCAATGTTTTGGGAGCTCATCCGCATGATGTTGCAACAATCCTGGATTACCACGGAGTTGCAATTAGAGCCGGCCATCATTGTACTCAACCTTTACACAGATATTTAGGACAGAATTCAACTAATCGGGTAAGTTTTGCTTTTTATAATACTAAGCAAGAAATTGATTTGTTTATTGAAGCATTGCACGATGTACGAGATATAATGCAATTAGGATAAGATATGGATTTAAGACAAATTTATTCCCAAATAATTATGGAAAATTCACGCTCTAACAGGCATCGCTATGAAATGCCTGATGCTACAGCAACTGAACGCGGCTACAATCCTAGCTGTGGAGATGATATTCATCTCTCGATCAAAATTGAAGATGACGTGATTACTGATGCTTCTTTTACCGGAACGGGCTGTGCCATTTCTCAAGCTTCAACTTCATTACTTTGTGGTTTAATCAAGGGTAAACCTGTGACAGAAGCCAAAGAATTAATAAAAACATTTTTAGGCATGATCAAAGGTGAGATCACTGATGACTCAATCTTAGAAGAAGAGTTGGAAGATGCAGTTGCTTTTAAAAATATTTCAACTATGCCGCAAAGAGTACGTTGTGCGGTTTTAGCCTGGAGAACTTTAGATTTAATCATTGCCAAAGAGACCGGAACCGAAATGACCGAGTAGTGTAAATAAATCATTAATCAACAATTTCAGAAAATTAGTTTTTTATCTTAAATGATCCTGGTTAAAAGTTTTAACTCCTCCAAATGAGTTATGTTATAATATGTGAAAACCAAGGAAGTGGGATTTTATTATGGCATCCAAAATATTAGTAGTCGATGATGAGCAAAGTATAGTTGATATTTTGCGGGAAAATCTGGAACGAGAAGGATATGAAACGATCGAAGCTTATGATGGACAACAAGCTTTAGATTTAGCTCTCTCCGAAAATCCGGATTTAATTTTGCTCGATTGTATGTTGCCCAAGTTAGACGGTTTTGATGTATGTCGTAAATTGAGGCAAGAAACCTTGGTGCCTATTATTATGCTTACTGCTAAATCAGAAGAAATCGATAAAGTGCTTGGACTGGAATTAGGTGCTGACGATTATATTGTCAAACCGTTCAGTATGCGTGAAGTCATGGCAAGGGTTAAAGCACTCTTGCGTAGAAGTCATTTCTCCGAAGCCGGTCAACAGGATACTTCTAGTATCATTGAATTCGGTGATTTGAGAATTGATCAAAAAGCTTATGAGATTACGATGAAGGATCAGCCGATCAATTTAACTTTACGTGAATATGAATTGGTTTTATTCCTGGCTCTCAATGCAGGTCAGGTTTTCTCTCGTGAGACCTTATTGGAAAAAGTTTGGGGTTATGAATATTTTGGCGATGTGAGAACTGTAGATGTAACGATCAGAAGAACCAGAGAAAAACTGGAGCCAAATCAGGACAATTATCAATACATCTTAACTAAACGCGGTGTTGGCTATTATTTTAATCGTGAGGCTGAAAAACAATAATTGTCGCTAATAAATAATTTTGGATTATTTGTGTGAATATATTTTTAAGTATACTTATTACATTTCTGATTACATCAGGAGGCTGTGTTATCTTAGCACGGTCTTATTTTTTGCAACGTAAAAAAACTGAAGATCGCGAAGTTCATCAGATTTTAGAGCATATTGCGAATAAGCAAAATGAATCGCAATTGATTTTGGCTTCACTCAATTTAGGAATTATTGCTTACAGCAGTGACGGTGTTCTATTGCTTAACAATGATGCTTCTACTGACATGATTGAGGAAATACCTCATACTTTTAACGATTTTTTGGACAAGTATGATGTAGACCAAAAGATCAGAGCAAATTTTCTTTTGGATAAACAACAGTCCGAGATCAATTATATTTATCAGGATCGATCTTATCGTCTTTCAGTCCAAAAAAGAGAATTAGTCAGGGATAAAAGGCCGGGACATATTTTGGTCATTCAGGATATAACGCGCCAAGTCAGGGAAGAACAACAGCGCAAAGAATTTGTAGCTAATGTTTCGCATGAATTGAAAACACCCTTAACGACTATCAAAACTTATAGTGAATCTTTGCTCGATTGGGGCATAGATGAAAAATCAAAAGAGTCGATCAAGAAAGATATAAATAAGCTATATGACGGCTCTTTGCGCATGGAAGACCTGATTGAGGACTTACTCTTGCTTTCCAGAATAGATGGCAATGCAATTTATACGAGAATTGAACAAGTTGAGTTAATGCCGATTGTCAGATCCTGTGTGGAGAGACTCTATCCTCAAGCAGATGCCAAGAATATTGATTTTTCTTCATATTCGGTCTCTGAAAAACCACTCGCTTATGCAGATCATTCGGCATTGGAAAGAATCATCCTCAATTTGGTCAATAATTCTATTAAATACACATCCGAATTTGGTGAAGTAAAAGTTTATGTAGGATCTTTGGTCGATGAGGTTTATATTAGAGTCATAGACAACGGGATCGGTATTTCCGGAGAAGCTCAAGAAAACATCTTCAAGCGTTTTTATCGCGTAGATGCAACAGGTTCAAGAGCTCATGGAGGAACCGGATTGGGTCTTGCTATAGTTAAAGAATTGGTAGAATTACATTTAGGGCAAATTGATATTAAGAGCAGTGTAGGCAAGGGTACGGAATTTACTGTGTTTTTGCCAAGTGTCAAAAAGACCTTGCGCAGAGCCTTATTTGAACTAACCGAAAACGGCGTTTGCTCGAATACGGTGACTATGGCTGCAGAGGCTGATTTGGAAAAACTTGCGGAAAGACTTGGAATTGTGGCAAAATGGAAAAGTTTGCAAGAGAGAGAAATTGATGCTTTGCTAAAAGCAATAGATGTATGAGATCAGGATTTCTGATATCTTATATAGATAAATAACAAAATAGACAATTCTTATTTTAAACATAAATAAAATATTCTTAAAATGAAATGGTGAAATAAATTGGCTGATAAATATATTATTCAAGGTAAGAGAGCTTTAAAGGGTGAAGTTCAGATTAGCGGCTCTAAAAATGCCGCACTTGGCATTATTGCTGCTGCTATGGTTGTTGACGGTCCGAGTGTAATTGAGAACCTGCCTCAAATTCAGGACATTAAGGTTTTATTGGAAATCTGTCAGGAGTTAGGTGCTGAAATTGACTGGATTAACGGGAATACTATTCGCCTTGACCCGACCACAATTAATACTCACCAAGCAATCTCGGAAAAAGTTTCTAAGATCAGAGGTTCATATTATCTCTTGGGATCTTTTCTAGGGAAATTTAGAAAAGTCAGCCTCTTAATGCCCGGTGGTTGTGATTTCGGTGCCAGACCGATTGATTTGCACATTAAAGGCTTCCAAGCTTTGGGTGGGGGCAATATGTCGGACGAGAACGGTGTGATTTCAATTGAAGCCAATCAATTGAAAGGTGCAGGTGTTTTCCTGGATACTGTAAGTGTAGGGGCAACAATTAATATCATGCTGGCGGCGGTCAAAGCCGAAGGCGTGACTGTGATCAACAATGCCGCTAAAGAACCCCATATTGTTGACGTGGCAAACTTTCTCAATACGATGGGAGCGGATATCCGCGGTGCGGGAACCGATGTAATTAAAATTACCGGCAGGCCTGTTCTGGAAGCCAATCGTTCATATACAATTATTCCTGATCAAATTGAAGCAGGTACCTATATGATTATGGCGGCCATAACGCATGGTGATCTAACTTGTACAAATCTGATACCTAAACATATGGAGCCTTTAACAGCTAAGCTGATTGAGATGGGAGCTATGGTTCAGGAAGGTGATGATTCGATTAGAGTTGCATTATTACCTAATGATCATTTAAAAGCTGTAAGCTTTAAGACTATGCCTTATCCCGGTTTTCCGACCGACTTACAACCTCAAACTACAACTCTGTTGACTGCTGCTCAAGGAACCGGGCGCATGATCGAAAGTGTTTGGGAGAACCGTTTTCAATATATTGAGCAACTGCAAGCAATGGGAGCAAACATTGTAACTTCCGGCAAATTGGCTGTTGTTCAAGGATCACCTCTCAAGGGAGCAACTGTTTTTGCCAGAGACTTGAGAGCCGGTGCTGCTATGGTTACAGCAGGGCTAGCTGCGGAAGGTGAAACAACAGTAACTAATGTCTATGCGATTCAACGTGGTTATGAGAACTTTATTGAAAAGCTGCAAGCTGTGGGAGCAGATATTAAAGTTGGCTAAACTTGCGGGTGAGAATAATAAATGATAGGTTGTGTAGCTTTAAGATCAGGTAGTAGCGGCAATTCTACCTTAATACGAAATGGTGACACTCGTCTGATCATTGATTGTGGGATCAATGGCAAAACATTCAGCAATGCTTTGGCTGAAGTTGGCGAATCTCCTTTGGATGTCGATGGAATATTGATTACTCATGAACATAGTGATCATGTTTCTGGCTTGGGTGTTGTCTTGAGACGCTATAAATTACCTTTTTATCTTACTGAAAAAACTTTAGAAAAAATCCTGTCCAGATTAGGTAAGTTTGATCATAACTTAATCAACATTATTAAACCTGAGGATAAATTCCTGATCAAAGATCAGATTGTAAATTCTTTTCAAGTTCCGCATGACGCTGTAGAAACTTTAGCCTATCGTTTTGAAACGCAGCGCGGAGATATTACGGTTTGTACTGATATAGGTTCAGTCAGTCAATCGACTTTGCAAAAAATTGTTAATTCACGTTTGGTCGTTTTGGAATCAAATTATGATTTGCAACTCTTAAGAAACGGACCTTATCCGAGATATTTGAAAGAGAGAATCAGCAATGGTCATGGGCACTTGTCCAATGGTGAATGCGGCGATACGCTTTGTCATCTGGTTCAAACCGGTACGGAACAAATCGCTTTGGCACATTTGAGTCAGGAAAATAATCATCCTTCAATTGCCGAATTAACAGCTGTTCAAACTTTATCCGACATTCAAGCCGTTGAAGATCAGGATTATAAACTACAAGTTGCAAAACGTCATCAAACTTCGGATTGGATGCAAATATAATTTGAGCCAAGCAGCATTAACTTTTATTAGAAAAATAGTAAATAAAAATGAGCGAACGTTTTATTATTGCCGGTCTTGGCAATCCGGAACCCAAATATGCCAGGACTTATCATAATTGTGGTTACATGGTTTTGGAAATTCTGAGCCAACGTCATAATTTTTCTTTGAGAAAAATTAAATTTAAAGCCTTGACTGCTGAACTGAATTTTGCAGGTCAGAAGGTAATCTTTTTACAACCTACAACTTATATGAATAATAGCGGCGAAAGTATTCGTGAGGCAGTGGATTTTTATAAATTGCCTTTAGAGAATCTTTTGGTGATTTATGATGATATTGATATTGAACTCGGTACAATCAGGATCAGATCTAAGGGTAGTGCCGGCTCTCATAATGGAATGCGCTCAATTATTCAGCATTTATCTGCGGATAATTTCCCACGGATTAGGATAGGTATAGGTCCACAACCGACCAACATTGACATTGTTCAATATGTGATGAGCAATGTAGCTCAAAATAAACAAGAAGAATTATTTGCCGCCTTGAATAAAGCGGCGGATGCCGTTGAAATAATGCTGGAAGAAACTTTAGATATAGCGATGAACAGATTAAATGGAGTGTAGCAGTTCTTGGCACTAACAGATTTAAAAGCGACAACTTGGGAATTAATTTTTCAAAAGCTCAAACAAGACGTTAAAGTACAACAATTACTAAAAGAGCAAAATAAAAAATCCTTTCAACTGATTGGCTTAAGCGATGCTGCACAAGCTGCTCTTTTAAGTGTGTTGGCAAATAAGCAGTCGAGTTTATTGATTGTACCTGATGAATTGAAAGCTCGCAGTATGCTTGAATTATGGCAGGCTTTGAGCAAACAACCTGCTTATCAACTACCGGCCAAAGAATTGATTTTTACGGATGTCGTGGCTTCCAGTCGCGAGATTGAATTACAGAGATGTGCCGTTTTGGAGAAATGGCTTTTAGGGGAACCGAGCCTATTAATTGTTCCTGCTGCTGCCATGGCAGATCATTATCCAACTTTAGAATATTTTGCAAATTATAGTTTGAATTTTCATTATGGTGAGAACTATAGCTTTTTAGCAATTCAGGAAAAATTAGAAAAAATCGGTTATGAAAAGATCTCGCAAATAGAGGGTGCCGGTCAATTTGCGGTTAGAGGCGATTTGATTGATATCGGAATTGCAGTTGCGGGTTTTCCCTCAGAAGTAAAGTGTATTCGCTTATCCTTTTTTGATACGGAATTAGAAGATTTACGCGAATTTGACCTCGATACTCAACGTTCGATTGCAAGTTTAGATAGCGTTCAAATCCCGCCTGCTAAAGAATGGCTCTTGAATCCGGAACAGCGTACTGTATTAGCTGAAAGAATAAGAGAGTCCTCCCGTGAGCAAATGGAAGAAGCCTATCGTCAGGGTGCCGAACGTGATCAAGGTGAGGCTTTTCTCAGATTGGGTGACCGGGATGCAGAAAGAGTTGAACAGGGACTTCATTTTTCTGCTCTGGATCGCTGGTTTTTTCTTTTAGATACTGAAAAGAATTCACTCTTAGAATTGGCGGATTCGCAAAATTCCTTGGTCGGATTTGATGAAGTTAGCCAAATTCAACAACGTCTGGCGTCTAGTCAAGCTGATTTAGTCCAACAAATCACAACCTATCTTGAAAAAGCTCAGGTCGTCAAAGATAGCTTAAAAATTAGATTATCCATAGCTGAGTCTTGGCAGGGAGTTACGGATTTACCTACACTCAGTTTTGCCCGGATTGATTCATCCGGTAACGGAATATCCGGTGCTGAGAAGATGTCTTTTGCAACAATTCCTTCAGACAGCTATCGAGTCAGAGAACAAGCTCTAATTCAGGATTTGGCTGACTGGACGGAAACACATGCCACAGTAATTGTTTTTGCAGGCAGTGAGTCGAGAGTTGAGCGCTTAAAGCAATTAGGTGCCGAACATCATCTGAAATTCAATCTGGTTTCTGATAGTTTAAGCCAAGGTTTTATCTGGCAAGGTATCGGTTTGGTTGTGATCGGTACGCAAGATATTTTCGGTTCTGAGAAAAAACGACGTCGCCGTAAACAGGGTATGACGATTGATTTTCTCTCGGATCTCAAACCCGGTGAATTTGTGGTGCATGAAACTCATGGTATCGGTATCTATAATGGCTTAAAAACTTTGGAAACCGGTGATAGGCAAAGTGATTATCTACATATTTCTTATCAAGGAACAGATCAGCTCTATATTTCAGTAGATCAACTGGACCAAATTCAAAAATATGTTTCAGCTGGTGGTGGCAAGCCACGACTGTCCAAACTAGACGGTCAGAGCTGGACTAATCTCAAAAAAAGAGCCAGCGAATCAATCAAGAAGTTGGCTACTGATTTAATTGACTTGCATGCCAAAAGGATGCAAATCCAAGGTCATGCTTTCGGACCGGATACTGTCTGGCAGGCTCAATTCGAAGAGGGCTTTCCTTATCAAGAGACAGAAGATCAAGAGATAGCAATTGATGAAGTAAAAGCCGATATGGAATCGGATAAAGTGATGGATCGCTTGCTTTGCGGAGATGTCGGATTCGGTAAAACTGAAGTAGCTTTTCGCGCAATGTTTAAAGCTGTAATGGATAGCAAACAATCCGTAATGTTGGTTCCTACGACGGTTCTCGCCCAACAACATTATGATAATTTTGTGGAACGAGTAGCCGATTTTCCTATTAATGTGAAGATGTTGAGCCGATTTGTAACTGCCAAGGAAAGAAATCAAACTTTACGCGGTTTGGCAAATGGTGAAGTTGATGTTGTAATCGGTACTCATCGTATTTTGTCCAAAGATGTCGAATTCAAAAAATTGGGTTTATTAGTTATCGATGAAGAACAAAGATTCGGTGTAGACCATAAAGAAAGCCTTAAAGCAAGATTTCCTGAAGTTGATGTTTTGTCGATGACAGCAACACCGATCCCTCGAACTTTGCATATGTCGATTTCCGGAATTAGAGATATTTCATATCTGGAACATGGGCCATCAGATCGCCAAGCTGTTCAAACTTATGTAATGGAATATGATCCCGGAGTTGTGGAAGAGGCAATCTTACGTGAAATCTCACGTAACGGACAAATCTTTTATCTTTATAATCATACCAAAAAGATTGCGGATAAAGCTCATGAATTAAGAGAAGCTTTACCCGGATTGAAGGTGGATTACGGCCATGGTCAAATGGGAGAGCGACAACTGGAGGCTGTAGTTGAGAATTTTCTGGATGGGAAATTTGATGTATTTGTCTGTACGACAATTATCGAATCCGGTTTAGATATGCCGAATGTAAACACAATTATTGTTGAAGAAGCAGATCGTTTAGGTTTAGCTCAACTCTATCAAATCAGAGGTCGAGTCGGACGTTCCGAACGTCAGGCTTTTGCTTATATCACCTATAATCCGGACCGAATTTTAAATGAGGATGCAACCAAACGTTTGGCTGCAATTCGCGATTTTACCGAATTAGGTTCCGGTTTTAAAATTGCTTTACGTGATTTGGAAGTCCGAGGTGCCGGAAATATTCTCGGGGCTGAACAACACGGTCATATGGAAGCTATCGGTTATGAGCTGTATTGCAAAATGTTGGCAGATAATGTGCGTGAGTTGAAAGGTGAACCTTTGCCTGAGCAACAAGAATTTGCTCAGATTGAATTAGAACTCGATGCCAGAATTCCTGATAACTATGTAACTTCTGAAGGACAAAGGCTTGATATTTATTCGCGCATATCTCATATTGCAACAGTTGAGGATTATCGCGATATACTTGACGAATTATTGGATCGTTACGGAGAACCTCCGCAACCGGTGATCAATCTCTGTAATGTGGCGTTAGTTAGATCTTTAGCCGGTTCATTAGGTGTTGAGAAGATAACTTCAAGTATGCATGAAATTTTATTTAGTTTTGGCGATAATCAACCTAAAATGGAAAAATTAGCAGAATTATTTGAAAATCCTGCTGCCGAAGGAAAATTAATGTTTAATGCTGGATTAAAGCCTTATTTGATGTTACGAAAAAGTTCTGAGAAAAATAAAGATATGCTCAAACAAATTCTCAACATTTTGTCCGTTTAAAAACAATTTAGTTAAAAAAGTTTGTAGTTGCTGAATGAAACAATAACAGTTATAGTAAATAATAAATAAAGGTTAACTAATTACGAAATATATTGAAAAACTCTTTATTTATATTTTAGATACATGTTATTATTTTAGCAGACAATAATAATAAATATTAGATGGTGAATTATCTTTACATAAAAAGACAATTTTTAATAAATACATGTAAAAAAACATTCAAAAAATGAGTAGTGTCCAAATATTAATTAACATATCGATCTAACATGTAAATCATAGTAGCAATTTATTACAAAACAAGATCAGGCACTATTCTTAAAAATATTAATAAAAAAATTAATAAGAAAGAGGTTGAGGTAACAAAATGCAAATAAAACAATTGGAAGCTCTTGTGAATGTAATTGACTTCGGCAGTTTCAGTAAAGCTGCTGAAGCAACGTATTTGTCGCAACCAACTATTAGTTCTCACATTAGGACTTTAGAAAGAGAAGTTGGAACTAAATTGGTTGTCAGATCAACAAAAGAGATTTATCCGTCTCATGCAGGAAAAGTCCTGTATGAGTATGCGAAAGAGATACTAAAATTAAGAGAGAGAGCTTTATTGGATTTAAATGACAAAACTTCCAGCATTTCCGGAACTTTACAAATAGCGGTATCTCTTTACCCATCGCAATATTATTTACCGGAATTTTTAGGTGACTTTTGTAACAAATATGAAGAGTTGTCCTATAATATTACGAATTATCCTAGTGTTGATGTAGCAGAGGCTATTTTAAACAGTGAGGCGGAGATTGGCTTGACTGATTCGGATCTTGAAAAAAGAAATGTAGTATTTGAGCCAATTGCTGATATCAAATACGTGTTAATTGTACCGGATAATCCTACCTATCGTGAGCTGAAAGAACAAGATGCCGATCTTAAAGAATTGCTCAAGTCATCACGCTTTATTGTGAGCAAAGATGGCTCGATTTTATACAGAAATGTAATGCGTTATGTTGCAAGCATTGATTTGGAAAGAAGGGATCTGAATGTGATTGCTTCAATGGATAATGTTTGCGGTATTGTGGAAGCAGTTCGAAACGGTATCGGAATTTCCATTGTGCAGGAAAAGTATTTGAGAGATAGGCAAGGTCTGATTGTTTTTGAAGATAAAACCAATAATGAATTTCTTAAACGTCAATTGCAACTTGTCTATCATAGTAACAAGCCTCTTTCACCTGCAGCTGAAGTATTTGCCCAGGAATTGAAGAGAAAATACATTACCGAAAAAGCCGGGCCGGCAGCTAACATTTAACTGAGAAAAATTGGTCTTGCTCGAACATTAATTAAGCTAAAAGCTAGTTTAACTATTAATATAAACAATCAAGCTAGCCGAGTAAATAGAATTAATGTTTAAAATGAATCAATCAACAGGGGCTGTTTGCTAATATAAGCTTTAATGTTATTATTGATTTATTACAGTAATTCTAACCAAGGGGTATCCTTGATTTGGATAATAAGAAACTAACTGATAGATAAGGAGATTCTATGATTACAAAAAAATTATTTCGTTCAATTGATGAATTGCAATTGGTACAGTACTATGCAACTCTTTCACCGGAAGATGTCGGTTTTCATTCAGAAGACGGCAAAGTAATAGTTGATGCTAAAAGCTTTATCGGTTTATTTGGCCTTGATTTTGCTGAACCTATTTTGGTAGTAAGCGAAGATGAAGACTTTCATAAGAAAATTGAGAACATAGGGGAAACTGTTGAAGAGTAATCGTTTGCAAGGACGAATAATCCGAGTTAGTGCGATCACGATGGTGGTCGCATTACTCATCGGATTAATATTCAGTATTTTCAACATTAATGATCCGATTGCTAAATATGCAGTCGGATCTCTTTCTGGTGAGGAATCTTCTCTTGATTCTTCAAACAATCCTTCTGCCAATTCTAATCCTGATGCAAGCCATCTATCCGAACAGGGTAAGCAAGAACAGGATCGACATGATACCGGGTTAGAACATTCTGCTCAAGCTGATGCCTCCGGTAAAGAATTACCTGAATCTGAACCAGATTATCAAAAAGACTCTTTGCCATACTTTGAAAGTGGCGGTGATTATCAAGCGACAGATCCGGAAGAAATCGAACTGCTGAAACAATATCCTGATGTTGTAGATCTTAATTTCGCCGGAGACCTGTACGACTATAATCCTTTAGAACAATGGCGATACGATAAAATCATGGAAAAACATGATCAGTTGCCTGAAAATTTGCAAAGGTTGCTTGAAAAAAGACCTCAATCGGTTCATTTCGTATATAAGTATTTTGATTATTTGGAAAATCCTCAAAATTATGATCCCGATGCTAAAGCCAATAAGACAAGCTTTGAGAGTGCAAAATATTTGAGTAAGTACCCTTACTATTCCAACTGGGATAGTACATGGGGTTATTCAGAATATAGTTTAGCTCAACTTGTCACATCAGGTTGCGGTCCGGTCAATTTTGCTATGCTTGTTGCAGGTATGAATCAGGATGAAACAATGACACCGACCAAAGCGCTTGAATTTGCCAAAGAACATGGTTATGAAGATAAGACCGGAAAAGGTTCAAATTGGGATTTGTTTACACACGGTGTCGAAAAATTTGGAATTAAGTCTGAGGTTTTGGATCGTAATCAACCCGGACCAATTATCAAAGCTCTGAAAGATGGCAAACCGGTAATCATGATGGTTAACCATCCCAGATTTACTTCAGTCGGCCACTTTATTCTCTTATATGATATTGAAGGTGACCTGGTCAAAGTCCAAGACAGCAATAGTGTGAGCAATTCCAACCAAAAATGGAAACTCTCAGAATTGCTCCAAGAAACCCAAGGAGTCTGGACATTTCATAAATAGAGTCTAGTTAACCCATTTTCTTTAAAATTGCAGTTAGATCATATTTAGCTACTGCTTTTATTTTTCTTTTAAATCAACTTAGTTTTTCTAATTGATCAATCATTTCACCTACAAATGCAATCATCCTACGCAAAGGCTGATCGCTTGTTAAATCAACATCTGCAATTCTTGCATGTTCAATTACATCAAGCGGTCCACCGGTGCGGAGGAATTTTTGCCATTGATCAATTGTCGCTTTCGGCTCAGCATTCAATTTCAAAAAGAAATCGGTAGAAACAACAAGGCTGGCACTGTAGGTATAAGAATATAAATTCATGTAATAGTGAGGTTGGCGCATCCAAGTTTTTTCCGCGCCGGGATCAATGATTACACTGTCGCCCCAGAATTGCTCCAATAAATCTCTGAAGATTTGATCTAAATCATTCGCTGCTAACTGGTCGCCTGCAGCGATTCGATCCATCACTGTCCTCTGAAAACAGGCTTCATGCAAATGAGTGACTGCATTATGGTAGTATGTGTTTCCGATCATGGATGATATAACCCAACGTTTGAATCGAGGATCGGTATTTCTCTTTAATAAGCTGTCAGTCAAAAGTAATTCATGAGCAGTGGAAGGAGCTTCAATCAAATAAAAAGGCATCTCGGCTTCCAAGTAACTATTATTTTGAGTGCTTAGAATAGCTTGTGCTGCATGACCCAGTTCATGTGCTAAAGTAAAAACTTCACTTAATTTGCCGGACCAATTGAGTAAAATATATGGATGAGCTGCAGGAGCCATCGTACAGAAACCGCCGGTAGATTTGCCCATGTTCTGCGCAAAATCGGTCCACCGCTCAGGATAACTTGCCATTACCAGATCATGATATTTCTGACCCATTATTTGCATTGCATCAGAGATGTATTTTTCTGAATCTTTGATTGAAACTTCGGGCGAATAATCGTGATCCAAAGGCAACAATAAATCTGCAAAGTGCATTTCTTCCAATTCATATGTTTCTTGTAGCAACTTAGCATAGCGGCGCATATGGGGTGCCAATTCATTCATGATGAGATCTATTTGTCGATCGTACAATTCACGTGTACTTTTTTGCTTGAACAATGCTGCTTCTGTTGCATTCTCGAAGCCACGTAATTTTGCCATAGTCTCTTTCTGAACAAAATTTGCAATCAAAGTATCGGCATTAATATTGTGATAATTACTTAACGTATCTGAAAAAGCCTTGAAGGCATTGCGCCTGACGGCTGTGTTTGGATCACTTGAATATTTGGTTTCAAACAAGACATAGCTTAAAGGATAAGATTTGCCGTTTGCTTCAAAGTTTGGGAAATGCATATCTTGAGCTTTAGCTGTTTCATAGATTGTATAAGGCAGTCCTAAGCTTGGCTCCAAAGTTGCCAATACTTTTTCAGTTTGAGGTTCCAATAAATATTTTTGGTAGGCTAATTGATCTGCTAAAAAGTGTTTGTATTTTTCAGTTGACTCGATTGCTTGTTCAATCACTTGACTATCTGTTTCTGCCATTTCCGTAATAAAAAAAGCAATGCTTGCCTCTATTTCAGCCGCAATTAATTGAAACTCTTGCATTTGTTTGCCGAGTTGATCATTTCTCATATCTACGGAAAAATTCAAATATGTATATGTCCCAATATTATTCAGTTGAATAATAAGTTGCTCAAAATCGGCAATTGCTGCCAAGAGAAAACCCGAATCATTCGCAGTTTTAATTTTTCCTTGATATTCTTTAACAAATAGCTCAGTGCTATCTTGCAGATTGTTACGGGCATTATTGTAATCAGCTTCATTCTCAAAAATAGCACTCACATCCCAAGTTTGTTCCTCAGGTATTTCAGATCTTAAAGGTAATGCTTGTTTAGTCATCTAATATCCTCACTAATTTTATTAAAATACGTTTTGTTATATTAAAAATAAGTTATTTGGTGTTAAATGTAACATTCGTAATCATCATTTGTGCAAAAAAACTTACTATAATAGAATACACATTAAGTTAAGAAGAATGAAGTTATATCTTATTTAGACATAAAAAATTAATTAAAACTTGAGATGAGGGAAAAGCTATGAGTGATCAAAAAATATATGATGTAATAATAATTGGAGCCGGACCTGCCGGATTAGCCGCCGGAATCTATGCAGGTAGAGCCGGTCTTTCAAATTTAATTATTGAACAAGCTTTAGATGGTGGCCAGATAGCCAATACAAGTATTATTGAAAATTACCCCGGTCAAAATCCTGGCGGAGAATCAGGATCTGAACTAATCGAACGTTTCAGCAAACAGGCTGAATTGTTCGGCAGTGAAAGAGCCCAAGATATTGTTCAGGAAGTAGATTTAAGCTCAGAAACCAAAACAGTGAAAGGCATGATGCAAAGTTACCAAGCTCGCAGCATTATTATTGCTACAGGTTCCAGCCCACGCAAAGGAGGCTTTACGGGAGAAGCTGATTTTACAGGACGTGGTGTTTCATATTGTGCTACCTGTGATGGAAATTTCTTCAAAGGTTTAGATGTCTTTGTGATCGGAGGCGGTGAGGCTGCAGTTGAGGAAGCTATTTATTTAACTAAGCTGGCTCGCAAAGTTACAATTATCCATCGTCGTGATCGCTTAAGAGCAGTTGAATCAGTCCAAGAAAGAGCAAAAAACACACCGGGTTTAGAATTAATGTTGAATTCAGTAGTTGAATCCGTTTCCGGTGAGGATGCTTTATCTGAGATTAAAGTTAAAAATGTTGTGACTGACGAAATAACAGTAATTAAGAAAAATGCAGATGATGATTTAATGGGTTTATTTGTTTTCGTAGGTAACGTGCCAAATTCAACAATCTTTGATTCTGAATTAGAGATGAATAATGGCTATATTGTGACCGATTCTGATATGCGGACTAATATTTCCGGGGTATTTGCTGCGGGAGATATTAGAGATAAATCTTTCCGTCAGGTAATCACAGCTGCCTCCGACGGAGCACTTGCCGCCAACTCGGTCTTACAATATCTTTCAACTTTAGATGGTACTTTATACGTTTAATTATTGAGAGACTTAAATAAACTTTAATTTATTTAGCCCAACATTTTCGCTATGCGCTTTCCACTCGCATTGACGTAAAAGTTGGGCTATATTATTTCTTTATTAATTATTTGTTAAATAGCGAAATAAATTACGCATTCGATCAATCAAAGATCTCTATTGAACTAATTTCAATTGCTTTGCGTCCTAAAATATCCGAAGCATTTTCAATGTTTTCTTTAGTTATCTCAGGAGCTAAGAAGTCAATTTTAACCTGATCGCCTGATTCTAAGAAAGCCAGTTCTGCCGCAAGATAAACAGGAGCTGAAAACACTTGACTCTCATAATATTGATCGGCATGATCAGTTTCCGCTTTGTCACTCTCTAACATAAAGTAATAATATGTATTACCATCAATCGTTACACTACTGATATCAGTAATTTTTCCTTGGAAAGAACTTGCGATCAGTTTTTCTTCATCAGAATCCGGCTCGTTAATTAAGCGACTACTTTGACTGATATCATAATTCTGGATTGCTTCTTTGATACTTGGTCCGACACCTGTAGTCTGGTAATTCTGCGCATCAACCAAGGCATACATTTTTACAAGTTGGGCTTGATCTTTAAGTGCCATACAGTAAGAAGGTCGACCGCTAATATTCAATAAGATAGGCACTGTAGCTGTGTAGCCTTTTTCTTGAACTGCACCTTCGGCACTGCGCATGGCAGATGATTCATCAGCTGAAGGAATAGCATAGAAATTAGTTTGTTTGGTTCTTAAATTAACCAATACGAAACCCAAGTTAGAATTGTCTTCCGTTGAAACCGAAGTAATACCGGTATATAAATAAACGTCATCGTCAATTGCCAGATAATTGTAAAGGGCTGTTGCTTGCAAAACTCCTTTTTGACCGATAAATGAATTGAAGAAACCGCTTTGATATTTACCATAATAATCAATATGATTGAGAATTAAATTGGCTGAATAAACTCGGTCAATCCAAGTAGGAATTTCTCCGATTTTATATTTAGTCGCTTCACCGGTTAAAGCATTACAAAGGATTACTTCTTTGACATCAAGACCGCCAAACCATCCGACTGTCGGCTTTAGCACAGGTGTGATCCAATAGGGAATTCCTTCATCGTCAACTTCCATCAAGGGTTCATCCATGATATCAAAAGGATATTTGAAACGTAAGTGACGTTTAATATTCCTGAACAAAGGTTCAGCATTCGAGTATTTCATTCCGGATGGAAGCTTTTGCAATTCAACGCTACTGTCAATCATATCAACCCTGATTAAGCGAGGTAAACCTTCGGAACGGTTATTGAACCATTTGATGATATCACCATAACGCAAAGGAGTAACTCTGACCGGCCTACCTTGATAATTAATCTGGACATAATCCTGATCAACCTCAAACTGTGAAACCAATTCAGCAATTTCGCCCATCTTTTTACTACCTAATCTGGATGCAGTTTGTTTGTCCACGGTAGGAATATCTGTGAAATTAATTTCTGCTATATTACCTTGAAAGTCGCCATCTTCTACAGTCAATAATTTAGAATATTTTTTTGATTGAAAAAGTTTGGCGGATGAGAGATTAAAGACCAGTAACAAAACAAGCAAGATCAGGGGAATCCAGATCAAGCCGGAAGTTTGTTTGAAAATATCTTTAAAAGAAGAAATTTTTAATTGAATATCTTGAATGTTTTTGAAATCAAAGGGATTCTTTTGATCAGTAGAACTTTCTGTTTTCTTTTTGGGCAAACTAATCAATAAAGGAAGGATGATTAAGATGCTTAAAATAACTAAGCGGATAAAGAAACCTTTGTCATGAAAATTCAATGGTGTTAGTTTAATAAACCAGTAAATTAGAACAAAAATAAACAGGACAACATAATATTTAAGTTTTTGTTTTTTTGTCATATGTTTGAGAACTCCTCATGTAAAATATTGATCTAGATCAATTTGAATTGCGTTGTTTATTACCTAAAATAGTATAAACTAGATAAAGAAATCAGTCTAACGGAGATTTAGATGAAAAAATTCGTTTATTTTATAACTTTATTGATTAGTAAATTGCAGAAGCTGATAGGAGGCGGGACAAGTTTTCCCGGAAAAGTAGCATTACGTTTGAAGCCTGATCTTTTGTCCCAGTTTAAACTTCCGGCAACCAGGATTTTTGTCAGCGGTACTAATGGTAAAACATCTATCTCAAATTATTTGGCTGCTATTTTTGACCAAGCCGGCTATTCTGTTTGTCACAATACAGCAGGTGCGAATCTTAAGCAGGGAATCGTCACAACATTTATCAATCATGCTAATAGTAAATTGGAAATAAAATCGGATGCGTTAGTGATTGAGATAGATGAAATTACTATGATTCCGGTATTTTCTGAATTAGATCCGTCAAATTTGCTCTTAACAAATCTTTTTACCGACCAAATTGATCGTATGGGTGACAAATGGCAACTCGCTCGTAAATTGAGCCGGGAATTGCCTGCGGGTCTTAATCTTTATCTCAATGGTGATGATCCGGTACTGGTCTGGCTAGCCGAGCAAATTAAGCCGCAAAAAGTGGTTTATTTCGGCTTAGATCCGGCTACCATTTCTCAAGAAACAAATCCGCAAATTGAAAAGTGCCCTTATTGTGATTCAGAACTTGCCTATAATGTGAGATATTATGAGAGCTTGGGTCGATTCAGTTGTTCTTGCGGTTTTGCAGCTCCTAAACTAGATTATGTTGCAACCGAGATTGATCTATTTGGACAAACTTTTTTACTTGAAGATCAGCTTTATCAAATGCCTTATGCTCAATTATATTTAGTCTATAACATGTTGGCGGCTGCAGTATTTGCCAAAGAAACAGGAATCGCTGATCAACTAATTTCCAATGTATTAGCGAAACAGGAATCAGCTGTCGGCAGATTTGAGTTCTTGGAATTCAATGAACACGAAGCATGGTTGAACCTTGTAAAAAATCCTGCCGGAATCAATCAAGCCTTGGATTATCTTAAACGGGAGTTGAAGATTGCCGAACAAAACAAACAAAAAACGAACTTAATGTTAGCTTTCAACAATTTACCGGCAGATGGTCTGGATTTCAGTTGGCTTGATCAAGCCAATTTTGAATTACTTCAATCAGGTAGCCTTGCCGCGATCTATTTATGTGGTACTCTACAAAAACAGGTATTAGAATTGCTAGTAAAAAAAGGTATTTCTGCTGAAAAAATTCTTTTAGTGGATGACATATCCGAATCAATTGCCAAAATGAAAACTAGTAACTTACCAAGCTACTTTTTAACAAACTTTACCATGCTTAAATCAATTAGAGAAAACATCTTGAAAGCCTAAAAGTGATCTACTATAAGATTTAATCCGAATTAATTGGCACTTCTGTATTATTAAACTAAATAGAGAATATAAGTAAATTAATGTCCCTTGTATTGGATTTGTCCCAAACGTTACACAGTTTTAGTGAAATTTAAAGAATAGTTCATACCCTGTATGCTATAATATGTACATCTCAATCGATGTATGAAAATAATATTATTTATTTTATGAAGAGGTATATTATGCAAGAAAATAATCAAAATAATTATCAAAATCAACTTGATCAGGTGAATCCATATCAAGGCCAACCGGGGCAACAGGGGCAACCGGGTCAATCACCTTATCAAGGCCAACCCCAGCAACAGCCGACACAACCGAGCCAACCTTATCAGGGTCAACCCCAACAACCGGGGCAACCGCCTTATCAAGGTCAACCTCAGCAACAAGGCCAGCCACAGCAACAAGGACAGCCGGGGCAACCGCCTTATCAAGGTCAGCCTCAGCAACAAGGCCAGCCGGGGCAACCGCCTT
>FZPS01000220.1_pt240 | contig 43722 bp, 41 predicted proteins | sample 1817821 | NCBI WGS metagenome assembly FZPS01 (sample SAMEA104158645, study PRJEB21678) | metagenome | place: Germany | collected 2015-04-21 | reverse complement strand
CTAGGGCATCGATTTCACGAACGACAATCCCTTTAGCAGAACCCCCAATTGCAGGATTACATGGCATAAAGGATAACATTTCCAAGTTGATTGTAGCGAGCATTGTTTTACAACCCATACGAGCTGCAGCCAAACTAGCTTCAACACCAGCATGCCCTGCACCAACAACAATTACATCATAATTTTCAGCAAATTCATGTGTCATGATTTAATTACAATATCAAGTAAACAGTTACTAGGTTTTATCCAATTTGAACAGCTTAAAATCTAGCTATCTACTTAAAGCATTCCTTTCCAAATATAAAACACAAAAATGATCAAAACCCTCGAAAATTGTGCAGTAAAAACGCACAATTCTCATGAGCTTTGACCATCATGATTATTGTTATGATTATTGTATCAAATTAAGTTAAAATGTCAACTTATCTTTACAAACTTGTCAACTAGATGTATTGGCAAGCAACGCCGTCTTTGTAAGCCATATCGATGATACCGCCACCTAGGCATTCTTCACCATCATAGAATACGACAGCTTGACCTGGTGTGATAGCACGTTGTGGTTCAGCAAAAACAACTTCTGCTTTGTCACCTTTTACATGAACAGTAACTTTTGAGTCCGGTTGACGGTAACGGAATTTAGCTGTTACTTCCATTGTAAATTCTTCTGGCATATCACGTGTGAAGTGAACACTTGAAGCATCAAGGCTAGTTGACATTAATGATTCATGATAGAATCCTTGACCAACGTAAAGAATATTTTTTGAAAGATCTTTTCCGACAACAAACCAAGGAGCGTTATCGCCACCTTGTTGACCACCGATACCAAGGCCTCCACGTTGACCAATTGTATAGTACATCAATCCAGCGTGTTCACCCATATCACGACCATCAACAGTCATCATACGACCTTTTTGTGCTGGTAAATATTGACTAAGGAATTGTTTAAAGTTCTTTTCACCAATAAAGCAAATTCCTGTTGAATCTTTTTTCTTAGCTGTAGCAAGACCTGCACGTTCTGCAATTTTACGTACTTCTGGTTTTTCCAAATGACCAAGCGGGAACATTACTTTTTGCAATTGTTCTTGTGACAATTGGCTCAAGAAATAAGTTTGGTCTTTGTTATTGTCTGCTCCGCGAAGCATGTGAACTGTACCATCTTCGTCACGAGAAACTTGTGCGTAGTGTCCAGTCGCCACGTAATCAGCACCAAGTGTCATAGCGTAATCAAGGAAAGCTTTAAATTTGATTTCTTTGTTACACATAACATCTGGATTTGGTGTACGTCCTGCACGATATTCCGCTAGGAAATATTCGAAAACGCGATCCCAATATTCCTTTTCAAAGTTAACAGAGTAGTAAGGAATACCAACTTGGTCAGCTACAGCTGCTACATCTTTATAATCTTCGGTTGCTGTACACACACCGAATTCATCTGTGTCATCCCAGTTTTTCATGAAAACACCGATAACATCGTAACCTTGTTCTTTCAAAAGAAGAGCTGTTACAGACGAATCAACGCCTCCACTCATACCGACAACAACACGTGTTTTTGAATTATCTGTCATGATAATCCTCCCATCAAGATATTTTTTTCGAACATAGGCTTGAAGGGCCTAGTTTTTCAAAAATCGATTTGAAGGTCGATTTTGAACGCGTGAAACCACGCGAAATCTATTATAACATGAAATCTCTATTATGTAAGTCTTTTATGCTTTCCTTTTACATTTTTTTCTCATTTTTAATCAAGTTAAGCGGTTTATTATCGTTTACCCAAGTCATATCCTTTGTTATAATAAGTAAGCATAGATTCTTAAAGGAGCAGATATGAAAAATCTTAAATTCCAATCCGTATTTGACATTATCGGACCTGTTATGATTGGCCCATCAAGCAGCCACACCGCTGGAGCTGTTCGTATTGGAAAAATTGTTAACTCTATTTTCGGAGAAATCCCTGATTCCGTAACATTTCATTTATATAATTCATTTGCTAAAACTTACCGTGGACACGGAACTGATAAAGCACTTGTTGCAGGTATCCTAGGAATGGATACTGACAACCCAGATATTAAAAATTCATTAGAAATCGCCCACCAAAAAGGGGTTCGCATTTATTGGGATATTTTAAAAGACAGTAACGCTCCTCACCCCAATACGGCTAAAATTACCGTAGAAAAAGGGGATAAAAACATGAGTATCACTGGTGTGTCAATCGGTGGTGGAAATATCGAAGTCACTGAGCTCAATGGCTTTTCTGTTTCTCTCAAGATGAATACACCTACTCTAATTATCGTTCACCAAGATATCCCTGGTATGATTGCTAAAGTAACAGACATCCTTTCTGAGCACAATATCAATATTGCTCAAATGAATGTTACCCGTGAGCGTGCTGGCGAAAAAGCGATTATGATTATCGAAGTAGATTCACGCGATTGTCACCAAGCTGTCGAACAAATTCAACACATTCCACACTTACATAACGTAAACTTCTTCGATTAGAAAGGAAAAAGATGTTTTATTCTATTAAAGAATTAGTCGAACAAGCAGACCAGAGATTTGACGGCAACATCGCTGAATTGATGATTGCAACAGAAACTGAATTAAGTGGACGTAGCCGTGAAGAAATCATCCGTATCATGGAAAAAAATCTTCAAGTCATGAAAAATTCTGTTACTGATGGATTAACACCAAGTAAATCTATCAGCGGTCTAACTGGCGGTGACGCTGTCAAAATGGACAATTACCTAAAATCAGGTAAAACATTGTCAGATACCACTGTTCTTACAGCAGTTCGAAACGCTATTGCTGTCAATGAACTAAATGCAAAAATGGGACTTGTCTGTGCCACTCCAACAGCTGGTTCTGCCGGATGCCTGCCTGCTGTACTAACAACTGCAATCGACAAACTAAACCTTTCTGAAAAAGAACAACTCGACTTTTTGTTCACTGCAGGAGCATTTGGTCTAGTAATCGGAAATAACGCCTCTATTTCTGGTGCTGAAGGTGGCTGTCAAGCCGAAGTTGGTTCTGCTTCAGCAATGAGTGCAGCTGCGCTAGTCAAGGCTGCTGGTGGATCTGCTTTCCAAGCCAGCCAAGCTGTTGCCTTTGTTATCAAAAATATGCTTGGTCTTATCTGTGACCCTGTCGCAGGGCTCGTCGAAGTTCCTTGTGTTAAACGTAACGCTTTAGGATCTAGTTTTGCACTTGTTGCTGCCGACATGGCTCTGGCTGGTATCGAATCACAAATTCCTGTCGACGAAGTCGTTGATGCGATGTACCAAGTTGGGGCAAGTCTTCCAACAGCCTTTCGTGAAACCGCCGAAGGCGGGCTCGCTGCTACACCAACTGGACGTCGTCTTCAGGCTAAAATATTTGGTGAATAAAGATTTAGTATTTTAATACTAAATTCAAAAATTGCTTAGTAATTGACAACATCGTCAATTAATGTTTACAAAATTTACAGGAGAGTAAACGTGAAATCAATTCTATTTGACCTCGATGGAACACTGGTAAATTCAAGTCCCGGCATCAAGGCGGCATTTAATTACGCTTTTGAAAAGTTACAATTACCTTCACAGACCGATAAACAACTGTCAACATTCATCGGTCCACCTTTAGAAGTCACTTTTGGGAATTATTTTGACCAAACTGATGACATTAATCACGCTATTAAAACGTTTAGAGACTATTATGGTACTAAAGGAATTCATCAAGTTTCACTTTATGAAGGAATTTCTGATGTGCTAGAAGAGTTAAATCATTTAAACTATTCACTCTTTGTCACAACAAGTAAACATCAACCAATGGCAAGACAAATGCTTACAGACCTTGGTATCATTTCATATTTTGAAAAGGTCTATGGCTCTACACCTCAACACTTCCACAAGGCAGATGTTATTAAAGCTTGTCTGACAGAGCAAAAAATTCAAGCACATGAAGCTGTTATCGTTGGCGATACTAAATTCGATATGATTGGCGGTAAAAAAACTGGTGTTAGAAGACTTGGAGTAACATGGGGCTTTGGTAGTCTAGAAAGCCTAAAAGAACATGGAGCGGAGTCCATTTGCTATCAACCTGAAGATTTAAAAAAAGCACTATCATCTTTATAAGATGATTAGTGCTTTTTCTTTTTTGTTAATATCCCCAAGCTGATAAACCTTGAGTGTTGTAAACTGTAATAGCTGTTGCAATTTGATCTTCAACAGTTGCTGTTGAACCCCAACCAGGCATTGTTTGGAATAGACCTGATGCACCTGATGCGTTAGCAACATTTGGGTCACCATTAGACTCACGTGCAATAATAGCTTTCCAAGTTGATTGAGGAACACCTGTAGCCGCAGCCATTTGAGCTGCTGCCGCTGAGCCAATTGCTCCTGCTGTATTGCCATTTGGTGCAACATATGAGTCTGTAGAAGATGCTACAGTCGTTACTGTGCTAGCTGTCGTATCTACAGTAGAAGCTTCAACTGGAGCTTCCTCAACGTATGCAACTTCAGGTTCTTGTACTTCCTCAGTAGATGATGATTCAGCTACTTCGCTCTCTTCTACTGAGCTTGAACTGCTTGTTTCTGTAGAACTAGAGCTTTCTGATGATACTTCTGAACTTTCTGAAGTAGATTTAACAACTTTTGTTTCTGAACTAGTTGTGATTGTTTCTGCAAATGCCTCAATTTTTGGGGCAAGTGCGACAACCACTGTTGTCATTAAAATAGCGCCTAAGACGCTGATAATTATATTTCTAATTGCTTTATTATTGATTTTACTATACATGATAAATAAAATATATACCTCTCTAAACTCCTGTTTCCTATCATATAATTTGTTTATTACTCTGAGATTGAAAATATGTTAAAAATATTACAGAGATATTGAAATTCACTCCATTTTCACGATGAAAACGCTAATTTATCGGAAACAAACAAAAAAATCGGAGAATATTCTCCGATTTTTTCATTCTAATACTGGTAATTCTATCTCTAAATCTTAGTACCAACCATTTGCATTCCAGAATGCAAGGGCTGCTGACCATGAACCGTAGCGTCCTGCAACGTATGAGTCTGCAACACGTTCTTGGTTTTCAGCTGACAAGTCACCGTTTAGGTATGACATTGTCAATTGGTAACGACCATAGTATTGACCATTTTGAGCTGTGTAGCTACCGCTTGATTCGCGTTGAGCAATGATTTCTTTAGCTTGAGCATCTGAAGTACCCAAGTTTGATGCGTATGATGATGTAGTTGTTGTTTCAGCTGGTGCTGCAGCTACAGTTTCAGCTGAGTTAGCTGCTGGTGCAGCAGCTTCTGCAGAAGTTTCTACTGATGCTACAGTAGCTTCTGGATCTAGTTCTAAGATTTGACCTACAGTGATGAAGTCAACGTCAGCAATTTGGTTTACTGAAGCCAATTTTTCAACTGTAGTGTTGTAAGTTACGGCAATTTCAGAAAGTGTATCACCTGATTGAACAGTGTATGAATCAGCGTTAGCAACTGTTGGGGCGATTAGTGCTACTGCTGCGGCTACACCGGCAAGACCAAGCTTAATTGAGTTAGATTTAGTTTTAAAAATATTTGTTTGCATTATATGCTCCTTTTTTTGTTTCAAAATTAGTACAGGCTATATAATACAGACTTAATGTTACTCAGGCTTTAGACTTATATTAAAAATATTACAATTAGATTGATATAACATAAAGAAAACGCCTACAGATTAGGCGTTTTAGCTTTTTTTAAGATAAAATAAGAGAATTCCTAAAATTACAACAATCAAAATAGTCAAAGAATCTTTCAATTTCCATTGTAAAATTCGGTATTTTGTACGTCCATCTCCACCTTGGTAGCCCCTTGCTTCCATCGCAAGTGCTAAAGCATCTGCACGTTTAAAGCTTGAAGCAAAGAGTGGAATTAGAATTGGAATAATAGATTTTACCTTCTGAATAAGATTTCCTTCACCAAAATCAACCCCACGCGCCTGTTGCGCCTTCATAATACGTGTTGTATCATCCATCAATGTTGGAACAAAACGCAAGCTTAATGACAACATCAAGCCGATTTCATGAGCTGGTACCTTAAATCGCACAAAAGGTTTTAAGAGAGATTCTACCCCATCAGCAAGGCTTAGAGGCGTCGTTGTAAGAGTCAATAGCGTTGAGAAGAAGATAATCAATACAAAACGCATGAAAATCAATACCGCTTGACTAAAACCATAGCTTGTAATTTTCAAGATTCCAAATTGGAAATAAGTTTCCCCACCTTGCGTAAAGAACATTTGGAATAAAGTTGTAAATAAAATAATACCAATCATCGGACGAACGCCCCGCAAGAAAAAGCTCAATTTAATCTTCGATAGAATAACAGCTACCAAAGTAAATGCAATCATCAAAAGATTAGTAACAAGGTTATTTGCCCAAAAAACAATAACAATATATAGAATCATCGCAAGTAACTTACTACGTGGATCTAGGCGATGAATCAATGAATCTCCAGGTATGTAACGACCAAGTATTAGTTTATCCATGTTTCACCACCTCAGCAAATTCTTCTATAGTAATTGGTAAACTTTCTAAATGTAACCCTCGTTTGACAAGCTTTTGAGCAAACTTTGTGATTTTAGGAACACCCAGTTGCTTACTTTCAAGGAAGTCTACATCTTGAAAGACCTCTTTTGGATAACCAGAACGAACTAATTTACCACCTTCAAGGACATTGACATAATCAGCATAATTAGCAACATCATCCATTAAATGTGTAACTAAAACAATTGTCATACCACTTTGATGCAATTCTTTAAATAACGTCATCAACTCACGGCGACCTTTTGGATCTAAACCTGCTGTCGGTTCATCTAAAACTAATACTTCTGGTTCCATAGCTAAAATACCAGCAATAGCAACTCGTCGCATCTGACCACCTGAAAGTTCAAAAGGATTTTTTTCAAAAAGTTCTTCTTTAATTCCGACCATTGCAAGTTTTTCACGAGCAAGTTTTTCAGCATCTTCTAGAGAAACACCAAAATTTTGTGGTCCAAATGCAACATCTTTAAGAACTGTTTCTTCAAAAAGTTGACTTTCTGGAAATTGGAAGACAAGCCCCACTTTTTTACGAACAGGCTTAATCTCCTTGCTTTTTGATTCAGCTGTAATTTTAATATCATCAACGATGACAGCACCTTCTGTTGGGATATTAAGCCCGTTTAGTAGCTGCATGATTGTTGATTTTCCTGAACCAGTATGTCCAATAAAAGCTGTATAAGAACCTTCTTTTATAGAAAGATTAATGTCAAAAAGGGCACGCCCTTCAAAAGGTGTCCCCGCTTGATATGTGTAATTTACGCCTTCAAGAGTAATTCCCATAATTGATCTTCTAATTCCTTTTCCGTAAGATAATCCTCTGTAAATTCAAACCCTTTATCTTTTAAAGCAGAGATGAGATTAGCTGAAAAAGGAATATCAAGTCCTAATGTCAATAATTCTTCTCCTCTAGCAAAGAGTTCTCTTGGTGTTGAACTTGACTCAACTTTTCCTTTTTTTATGACTAAAACACGGTCGCTAAGCGCCACCTCATCCAAATCATGAGTAATAGAGATAACCGTCATATTATATTTATCACGAATCTCCTTGATCGTCTGAATCAATTCAATACGCCCTTCTGGATCTAACATACTTGTCGCTTCATCCAAAATAATAATATTAGGACGCATGGCAATAGCACCTGCAATAGCCACACGTTGTTTTTGTCCACCTGACAAACGAGCTGGTTCACGGTCAGCAAAAGCTGACATGCCAACTAATTCAAGGGCTTCTTTGACACGTGCTTGCATCTCTTCTAATGGAATTCCCTTGTTTTCTAACCCAAATGCGACATCGTCTTCAACTGTCGCACCAACAAATTGGTTATCTGGATTTTGAAAAACCATTCCAATTTTATGACGAATGTTCCACACGTTTTCTTCAGTTAAGAGTTCTCCCTCAACAAAGATTTGACCTGATTCAGCTGCTAAAAGCCCATCAATTAAACGAACTGTGGTTGATTTTCCTGAACCATTATGGCCAATAATGGATAACCATTCTCCCTGTTTCACGTGAAACGATAAATCATCTAAGGTGTAATGTTCTTGATGATCAGTATATTTGAATTTTAAATGTTTGACGTCAATACTATTTGTCATTTAAATGTGTCCTTAAAGAGGAATCCTGCCCCTTTGAAATAATCATATCCTGAGTAAATTGTGAAAATCAAAGCGACATAAAGCAAAAGTGTTCCAATCATTGAAAAATGCAAAAGTAAGAAAATAATTGAAAACATTTGAGTAAATGTTTTGATTTTACCAGGCATAGCAGCTGCTAAAACTGTTCCACCATTTTCAACAAGTAGTAAACGAAGACCAGTTACTGCTAACTCACGACAAATAATAATCGCAGCAATCCACGCAGGAACCATTCCCAATTCAACTAACATAATAAACGCTGTCATCACTAACATTTTATCAGCCAATGGATCAGCAAATTTACCAAAGTTTGTAACAACTTGCCATTTTCTTGCAAGGTATCCATCTAAGTAGTCTGTAATACTTGCTAGCGCAAAAACAACTGCTGCAACAGCATGTCCAGCCACGCTATTCCAGATACAAAGAATCAAGATAAATACTGGAATCAAAACAATGCGACCTAATGTTAACAAATTAGGAATGTTTTCTTTTTTTGTAAAATCGATTTTCATTTTCCTACCTTATTGAATGTTAATTGTAATGTAACTTAATGTTGTGCTTGTCAAAGCTGATGTATCAACCGCTTGACCATTGATTGAAACTGTAACCCCTGCAGTCACCCCAAGTGTAATCACAGATGTTTTTGTACCTGCAGGAAGGGTTGCTGAATAGCTTGAAACTCCTGTTGAAGAAAGAAGTGTTCCAGCATCGCCAGCTTCTGAATTGCTTACAGAAACCCAACTGCTATCAGCACCAGCTAAGCTGATGTCAACTGTCAAACTATCTGTAACATTTGATAGATTAACCGTTAAATTACTTCCGCCTCCTTCAGTTTCCATCTTCAATGATTTTTCTTCAGATGAAGAAGATTCACTGGTTGATGAACTTTCTGGAGTTGATGAGCTACTTGATGATGAACTATGAACAACAGAGTAGCTTGGTTTTGCTTGATTGCTATCGCTTTGAAGCTGTGTCCAAGTGACAAATGAAACAAAAGCTAAAATTCCTAAAGCAACTAAGCAAAGCAGAATAATCGGAAGATAAGTTGCTGTTTTTTCTGAACTTTTATAACGACTTGAACGTGAACCAACACCAAAATCATCTGTCTGTTCAGGTTTAGGCTCAGGTTTAGGTTTAGAAACTGAAACTGGAGCTGTTTTAGCTACTTTTTTATGACTTGGTACGATTGTAATTTTCTCATCCTCAGCAACTACTGGTGCTGTTTCAATACTTGATACAAATACTTGTGCTCGATAGCGTTTTAATAGTTCTGCTGCATCTACATCTACCAATTTCGCATATTGTTGAAGGTAAGTTTTAACTTCATCTTTAGGAATTAATTTAAATTTTTCTAACTCTAATGCTAAAAGATGTGGTGAAGGAATTGCTGTTTTTTCTTCAACATCTTCTAGTGTCAAGTTTTTGGCAACTCGACCTTTTCTTAAGATTTCACCAATCGTTTCTTCTCTCATACAAGGTTTCCTTTAATAAAATATAATCAGATTTATTATAGCAAATTTTAACAAGTATTTCGATTTTATTTTGGAAGGATTGTGAATTCTGTCGCGTCTGATTGACTTAAGAAATCATTTCCTCTTTTAAGAACTTCTTCAAAACTTAAAGTCTTTAGTAGTTTAGGAACCGATAAATAAGTTTCCTCATCAGCAAGATGATTGATAAATTGCGCTGAAAGGTTATCAATTGAATCTAGACTCTTGAAAAAGTCTCCATACAATTCTTTTTTAACAATTTCAAAATGTTCTTCTGACAAATCCTCCAAATCACTAGACATTGCTACTTTGCTTAAATATTGTCGCAGATTCGTTGCCATAGCAATCGGAACTGAAGTATCTAGAGAAATAATCAAAAATTGGAAATTTTGATAAACTTCAATCTCAAAATCAAATGAGTCATCAATCTGACCATTTTCATAAAGTTCTTGATAACGTCTTGAAGTCCAACCCAAAATCATCGCAAAAAATAATCTCAAGGCTAATTCTTGACGCAAGGTAGATTCTCCTTCTGATAAAGCAGGACCTCTTAAGCCAATAGCTAGTTTAGGTTGTGTCACTTCCATTTGAACCGATGCCTTCGGCACAACAGATTCGTAAGCCAATTCTTGACGCTCAAGATGATGAGCTGTCTTATTTTTTCCTTTTTGACTTTCTTGAATTTGCTTAAAGATGTCATCCTTATCAAAATTGCCAACGACTAAGAGTGTCATCTCCTGTGGAGAATAAAAGACATCATGATTTTCTTTCAAGTCCGCTACTGAAATATTGGCAATACTTTCTTGAGTTCCAGCAATATCTTGAGCAAGAGCCGTTTTAGGATATAAATTTTCAAGAATTCCTTGATAAAGTCGATAATCCGCATCATCTTGATACATGTCAATCTCTTGACCGATAATCGATTTTTCTCGCTCAATTGACTCATCTGTAAAGGCAGTATCTGCCACAAAATGCTGCAACAAGTCTAAGTTTTCATTTAAATGATCTACCGTTGAAAAATAAAAACATGTTTTATCAAAGGTTGTAAAGGCATTGCTATTTGCACCGGCATTTGTAAATAGCTCAGAAACATCTTGCCCATCTTCTAATTCAAACAACTTATGTTCTAGAAAATGAGCAATCCCCTTCTCATAGCATTTTTCACTTTTATCTAGTGTAAACTTATTGTCAAGGGAGCCAAAATTAACAACCAACATCCCACAAGACTCTTGAAAATCAGTCTTAGGAATCAAAAAAACTTTCAATCCATTTTCCAGTACAGCAGTATACAAAGTTTCACCAATTTCAGGGAAAACTTTTTCAACTAATTTTGTCACTTACTTTCCCTCCAAAAAATACAGTGCTTGCAGTTTAATCTTTCTAGTTAGTTGCATCACATCAGCTTTACTAACTTTGTCAATGTTGTCAATCATATCGTCAACGCTGTAATGATTCTTCAAATATTGACCGTTGTAACTACGCTCAATTAATACTTTTGGAGAGTCTCCTGCCAATCTTAAATTGACTTGTAACATTTTCTTCGTTTGCTTAAGAAGGGCTTCTGAAAAGCGACCTACCTTAATCGTTGAAAATTGTTTGTTAATTAATTGCATCGCTCGATTGCGATTCTTCTTGTCAATACCAGCGTAAACATTCAGTAAACCTGTAAAGATATCAAAATGACTTCCGATAGTATAAGCAAGTCCTTCTTTCTCACGAACCTCTGTAAATAAACGAGAATGAGCAAAACCTCCAAACAAACCATTAAAAACAAGAAGTGTAAAGTAATCCTTGTCACCATATCTAGTTGGGAAAGAATAACCTAACTGCAAAACAGACTGATTGACTTCTCTGACTTCTAATTTCTCTTGAACAATGTTGCTAAATTCTTGTTGGTAGTCAAATACTAAATCTTTTTGACGGTCTTCAAAAGGAAATCGATTGAACAATTGTAACATGCGATAGTCATCAAACTCTCCCAATAAAAAGATGTCCAAGCGATCTTCACGAAGCATTTTCTGAAACTCTTGAAAAGCCGTGTAAGAATTTTCAGCAACTGCTAATTCAGCTATCCCATATTTTGATGTTTGAAAAGCTGGGTTCGTAAAGAAAAGTTTTTTAAGACCTAGCTCACTACTATAAAAACTATCATCCTTATCAGCTTTTAAATAATTAATTAAGTTCGCTTGCTCAAGCTCAAATAATTTAGACTGATATTGCTCAACTGTTACAAGCGGTGAGAAAAGAACTTGATATAAAAATTCAATCACTTCTTCCAAGAGATTTTCTGTAGTCATCACATACTGATTCTTCATGAAAGTTAGTTCAATATCAACAATATGAACCAATCCCTTAGTTGATACCTTGGTTGACAAAGTCGCTCCATAAAGGCTTGCCAAACGCTCTCTAAAACGCTGTGCCGTCGGGTATTTCTCATTAGCCGTTGCTAAAATCTGCGCCACCAAAACACGTCTGGCTACCGTTTTTTGGCTGAACTCTCCTGAAAACCGAAAGGTAATGTGGTTCATTTTGAATTTTTCATTTTTGATTAGATGTAATTCAACACCATCAACTATTTTCATTACAAATTCCTTACTAAAACACTTTATTAGCTAAAATTATACCACGTTTATGTTATAATTACTTGAATTATAAAATGGAGAAAACGATGGAATACAAATTATTTGATGATTATATTACCTTGCAAGCTTTACTAAAAGAACTAGGTATTATCCAAAGCGGTGGTGCTATTAAAGCCTATTTAGCAGAAACAACCGTTCTCTTCAACGGCGAAGATGAAAAACGTCGCGGTAAAAAAATTCGTCTCGGTGATGTTGTAAGCATTCCAGAAGACGGTATCACTATCGATATTATCGCACCAACAGATGAAGAAAAGAATGAACATCTTGAAGCCTTAGCTGAAAAAGCTCGTGTTGCTGCTATCGTTAAAGAATTAAACGCTAAAAATAAAAAAGATAAGAAACAAAAACAAGCGAAAAAACAATCGAAGCCAACTAAAGAACACAAACCCGTTCGCTTCCCAGGAACTTAAGCATGTGGATTCAAAAAATAGCCTTAAAAAATTATCGCAATTATTTAACCAATGAGCTTGAATTTTCTCCCGGGCTAAATGTCTTTATCGGGAAAAATGCCCAAGGAAAAACTAATTTCTTAGAAGCTATTTATTTCTTATCTTTAACTCGCAGCCACCGTACACGCTTAGACAAAGAGCTGATTCATTTTCAAGAAAAAGAACTCTGCGTCTCAGGTATTCTGCAACGCTCAAGTGGGACAGTTCCTTTGGAAATCAATCTATCAAGTAAAGGACGAGTCACTAAAGTTAATCACCTCAAACAAGCGAAATTATCTGACTACATCGGAGTGATGACAGTCGTCTTATTTGCACCTGAAGATTTACAACTTATCAAAGGAGCACCTAGCCTCCGTCGTAAGTTTATTGATATTGATTTAGGTCAAATCAAACCTGTCTACCTATCTGATTTGTCTAATTACAATCATGTCCTTAAACAACGTAACACTTACCTAAAAACCGCTGAAAAAGTTGACATCGACTTTTTAGCAGTCCTTGATGAGCAATTAGCTGATTTTGGTAGCCGCGTCATGGAACATCGCTTAGATTTCGTCTCTAATCTCGAAAAAGAAGCCGACCGCTATCACTATGCCATCTCTAATGGCCTAGAACATTTAAAAATTCGCTATCTATCATCTGTGCCATTCCAAGAAAAAAGTGAAATCAAAGAATACTTCTTAAAAACATTGGAAAAGAATCGCAAACGTGATATCTTCAAAAAAAATACTGGTGCTGGACCTCATCGTGATGATTTAGAGTTTTTCATCAACGATATGCCTGCCAATTTTGGTAGCCAAGGACAACACCGAAGTTTGATTTTATCTCTTAAAATGGCTGAAATTGAACTCATTAAGAATGTTACTGGTGATTATCCAATTCTACTTCTCGATGATGTCATGAGTGAACTAGATAACTACCGACAAACAGAATTGTTAAAAATGATTATTGCTGAAAATGTTCAAACTTTTATCACAACGACAAGTCTTGAACACCTTTCAAAACTTCCAGAAGAGTTGAAAATTTTCACTGTTAATCAAGGAACTATTGAAGAAAACTAAAAAAGCTGGCCTAAGCCAGCTTTTTTGTGTGTTTACAACTGAATTGACAATGTTGTCAATGATAATTAGTAAGATTTAACAATTCCTAGTAATACAGCTCCAAGAACAAAGCATGCAATACCAATTACCAACCAACGCATTTCTTTACGTGTTTTAGTTTCACCCAAGAAGAGGATACCACCCATAATAGAAATGATAACACCAAGTTGTGAGAAACTAAAGGCAATTGCAAGACCAGCTTTTGCAGCAGCAAGAAGCATGAAGACATTACCAATACCCCACATAAATCCAACGATAGCGTTTTTGATAACAACTGTTTCAAATTTAACGTTAAATTTCATGAACATAATAGCTCCAAGCACCATACCTACAGCCATTGGGAAAATAACTGCCAAAGCATCAAAGTTCATGATATTGTTAAATAGAATAGTATAAGAAAGGTAACCAATTGTTGAATAAGTCAATGCACGGAAACCTTTACCAAAGTCAGTAAGAACGCCTGATTCAATTTTTTCAGAATCACGTTTACTTGTGAAATAGAAACCGATAACCAACAGAAGCAAAGCGACAATACCTAGTGTGTATTGAATTGGTTTGCTCCATTCTCCAAATACGATTGCACCAATCAAGCTACCAAATACAAGTTGAGCACCACTTGATAGAGGGTTACCAACTGAAACACCCATATATTGCATTGCACGGAATTGACCATTTTGTCCCATAGACCAAAGCATACCACCGATAATTCCGACAACCCAAAGTGTAACTGACATTTCTGGTTGAACAAACAACCATACAACAAAGGCAAATACAAGTGCCCCAAGAGTCATTCCTAATGTTTGTTGATCTGGTTTACCTCCAATTTTATTGCTGACAAACCCGATACTTCCCCATGCAACCATGGGAATCAATGCAAATAAAATACCCTGCATTTTTTCTCCTTTACGATATGTTTTACAGATTAGTAAACGTTGTTTACACTGTTGTAAATATATAAATTAGTTGTTCGCTTTTATGAAAACGCTTTTTCAGAAAAGTAAAAGAAAATTTCATGTTTTTGGCGAACATAGTTAAATATTCTAACATATTCTATAACATTTTGTAAAGGCCTTCTTACAAAAAAATTCTGACAGCGTATCGCCATCAGAATTTCTATCTATTACTTGTAAGATATTATTTTACAGAGTAGTTAGGAGCTTCATTCGTAATTTGAACATCGTGTGGGTGGCTCTCTACCAAACCTGCACCTGACATTTCAACGAATTGTGCTTTTTCATGAAGAGCTAGAATGTTTTCTGCTCCAACGTATCCCATACCTGAACGGATACCACCAATCATTTGGAAGACGATATCAGCAACAGCACCTTTATAAGCTACACGACCTTCAATTCCTTCTGGAACAAGTTTGTTAGCTTCATTAACTGAACCTTGGAAGTAACGGTCGCTTGAACCTTTCTTCATAGCTGCAATTGATCCCATACCACGGTATGTTTTGAATTTACGTCCTTGGAAGATTTCAGTTTCACCTGGAGCTTCATCAGTACCAGCAAACATAGAACCTAGCATTACAGCATTACCACCGGCTGCCAAAGCTTTGACGATATCACCTGAATATTTGATACCACCGTCAGCGATGATTGTTTTACCATATTCACGCGCAACTTGTGCTGCATCATAAATAGCTGTAATTTGAGGGACACCAACACCAGCAACAACACGTGTTGTACAGATTGAACCAGGACCGATTCCGACTTTAACAACATCAACACCTGCTTCGTAAAGAGCACGTGCTCCTTCTGCAGTAGCAACGTTACCAGCAATCAATGTACGTTCTGGGAAGTGTTGACGAATTTCAGCGATTTTACGTAGAACACCTGCTGAGTGACCGTGAGCAGTATCGATAACAATTGCATCTGCACCAGCTTCAAAGAGTGCTTCAGCACGTTCAAATGTATCAGATGTAACACCAACAGCACCCGCAACTAAAAGACGACCAAATTCATCTTTAGCAGCATTAGGGAATTCAATAACTTTTTCAATATCTTTAATAGTGATAAGACCTGACAAACGTCCAGCTTCATCAACCAAAGGTAATTTTTCGATACGGTGTTCGTGAAGAATGCGTTCTGCAGTTTCTAAGTCAGTTCCAACAGGAGCTGTTACCAATTTTTCACTTGTCATATGTGCAGAAATTGGAGCGTGATAATCTGAGATAAAACGCATATCACGGTTTGTGATAATCCCCACCAATTTACGATTTTCAAGAGTTTCAACAATTGGAACACCACTAATGCGGTAGCGTTGCATCAATTCTTCAGCTTCTGAAACAGAGTGTTTTGGTGTTAAGAAGAAAGGATCAATAATAACACCATTTTCAGAGCGTTTTACTTTACGAATTTCTTCAGCTTGCTCTTGGATTGACATGTTTTTGTGAACAACACCAAGACCACCAGCACGTGCAATCGCAATTGCCATTCGACTGTCAGTAACAGTGTCCATAGCCGCTGTTACGATAGGAATGTTCAATGTCAAATTTTTTGCAAGTTTTGTTTGCATGTTAACTTCATTTGGAAGAACATGACTTTCAGCAGGAATGAGTAGTACGTCATCAAAAGTGTAACCTTTTTTCAAAAATTTAGTGTCCCAATTTGACATTAAATAACCCTCTTTTCTATATATTTGTAGGGGATTTTTAACCCTAGCTAATTTTTTATTGTTACTATAATAACACGCTAAATTCATTTGTCAACAAATTAAATTCAATTTTTTTCCAAAAATTCTTTCCTATATTAGACTGATTATTTTTGCAATTCTCATTTAAAACAAATGTTGTTATCTACCAAAAAACTCCAAGGCATCGCCTCAGAGTTCTGTGTATTTTAGAAGTAGTTAATTCCCATAGCTGCTTTTACTTCAGCAAGTGTTTGTCCTGCAACTTCACGCGCAGCTTCACTTCCTTTTTCAAGCATACGGAAAACTTCACCCATATCTTTAGCGTATTCTAAACGACGTTCACGAATTGGTGCTAATTCGCGTTCAAGAATTTCAAGAAGGTAACGTTTTGTTTTCACATCGCCAAGACCACCACGTTGGTAGTGTTCTTTCATAGCAGCAATATCTGCTTGATCTTCTTCACGTCCGAAAACATCAAGATAATGGAAGACCATATTTCCTTCGATTTGACCTGGATCTTCAACGCGAATGTGGTTAGGGTCAGTATACATGCTCATAACTTTTTTACGAACTGTATCAGCATCATCAGATAAGTAGATACCGTTACCAAGTGATTTAGACATTTTGGCATTACCATCTAAACCTGGCAAACGACCAGCTGCTTCGTTTTCAGGGAAAATTCCTTCTGGTTCAACCAAGACATCAGTTTTATAAGTATGGTTGAAACTACGAACGATTTCACGTGTTTGTTCAATCATTGGTTTTTGGTCATTTCCGACTGGCACATAATTAGCTTTGAAGGCTGTGATATCTGCAGCTTGTGAAATTGGATAAACCAAAAATCCTGTTGGGATTGAGCTTCCAAATCCTTTTTGTGCGATTTCTGTCTTAACTGTAGGATTGCGTTCCAAACGTGACAATGAAACAAGGTTCATGTAGTACATTGTCAATTCAGCTAATTCAGGAATTTGGCTTTGAATGAAAATTGTTGATTTAGCTGGGTCAAGACCTACAGAAAGATAATCAAGTGCAACATTTCCTACTGATTCTCTAATAATTTCAGACTCTTTAGCGTGGTCTGTCAAAGCTTGTTGGTCTGCCAAAAAGACAAACATATCATACTTATCTTCATTTTGTAGAAGAACACGATTTTTTAGACTTCCAACATAGTGTCCTAGGTGCAATTTACCTGTTGGACGGTCACCTGTTAAAATAATTGGTTTTGCCATATTATCACCTCAAAATTAATTTCAAAAGTAAAAAATAGCCCCACGTAGTTAAACTACGTGAGGGCGTTGTCAATACGCGGTACCACCTCAATTGATAGAACTAGCCTACCATCTCTTACCACTATATAAAAATTTACACGGTTCATGTAAAGATTATTCTCTTTTACCATCAGCCCATTCATGTAAGCTTACTACTGATTCACAGCACCATCAGCTCTCTAAAAGTACGCGTTTACATTACTCTTCTGAATCTTCTTCATTTTATGAAATTCTGGGTTCTTTGTCAAGTTTGTACAGCATTTTGAGCTCTTTTATGCTCGAAGAATAATTATACATTTCGTGTTTTAATTAAATTAGAAAGATTAAAACTAGCATTTTCCAAACACTCCTTTTGCCCAAAAATCTTGACGTTAAGCTGCTTCTTTGCCATAATATAATCGTTTGTTTTGTTATAAAAAAGAGGATTAACTATGAAAAAAGACTGATTGATTTTGCACTCGTAACTGCCGGGTCTTTTATTGCTGCTGTTGGTTTTAACTGCTTTTTCCTTGAAAACCACATCGCCTCTGGTGGGGTGGTCGGAATTGCTGTCAGTCTGAAGGCTTTACTTGGGTGGAATCCTGGTAACTTTGTCATGATTACCAACTTTCCATTATTGATTTCATGCTGGCTTTTCTTGGGAAAAGAAACATTTTTTAAAACAATTTACGGGTCATGGATTTACTCTATCTTCATCAAATTAACTGAAGACCTCCCAAATCTTACCCATAATCCACTACTTGCTGCTCTTTTTGGAGCTGTTATTTGTGGTTTTGGTCTAGGAGTTGTTTTCTGGGGAAATTCTTCAACTGGTGGAACAGGGATTATCACCCAAATTCTCCATAAATACACACCACTGCCTTTAGCGGTCGCAATGACAATCGTTGATGGCTGTAGTGTAGCTATGGGATTTTTAGCTTTCGACGTTGATACCGTTATGTACTCTATTATTGCTTTATTGGTCATCGGATATGTCGTTAACAGCATGCAAATCGGTGTTACTTCATCTCGTAACTTGATGATTATTTCACCTAAAAATGACTTGATCAAAAACTATATCTCAACAGAAGCTGACCGTGGTGTCACTGAAATCCCTGTTACTGGTGGTTTTTCTGGCGACCGTCAAACCATGTTAATGACAACCGTTTCTCGCCAAGAAGTTCCACGTTTAGAAAAAAATATTCAAAAAATCGACAAAGCAGCCTTTATCGTTGTGATGCCCGCCACACAAGTTATGGGACGTGGTTTCAGCCTTAAAAAATACTACAAACTCAACGAAAAAGACGCCATTTTACCAATGTAACCCAAACGTAACTCAAAGCCCCACTTCTCTAATTGAAAATTGGGGCTTTTTCATGTACAATGAGCTTATAGATAAATAATATGAGGTGAAAAATTGCTTACAGTTTCTGATGTATCACTACGTTTCAGCGATAGAAAACTGTTTGATGAGGTTAACATCAACTTTACAGCTGGAAATACCTATGGTTTAATCGGTGCCAACGGTGCAGGAAAATCTACATTTTTAAAAATCTTGGCAGGAGATATTGAACCAACAACAGGTCATGTTTCCCTTGGTCCAGATGAACGTCTATCTGTTCTTCGTCAAAATCACTTTGACTACGAAGAAGAACGTGCGATTGATGTCGTTATCATGGGGAATGAACGCCTTTACAATATCATGAAAGAAAAAGACGCTATCTACATGAAACCTGACTTTTCAGATGAAGATGGTGTCCGTGCAGCAGAATTAGAAAGTGAATTCGCTGAGCTTGGCGGTTGGGAAGCTGAGAGTGAAGCTTCTCAATTGCTCCAAAACCTTAATATTCCAGAAGAACTTCACTACCAAAACATGAGCGAACTTGCTAATGGTGACAAGGTGAAAGTTCTCCTTGCCAAAGCCCTTTTTGGTAAACCAGATGTTCTTCTTCTTGACGAACCAACTAATGGTCTTGATATCCAATCAATTACTTGGTTAGAAGATTTCTTGATTGACTTTGAAAACACAGTCATCGTCGTATCCCATGACCGTCACTTCTTGAACAAAGTATGTACACACATGGCTGACCTTGATTTTGGTAAAATCAAACTCTACGTCGGTAACTATGATTTCTGGAAACAATCATCTGAACTTGCTGCTCGCCTGCAAGCTGACCGAAATGCTAAAGCAGAAGAAAAAATCAAAGAATTGCAAGAATTCGTTGCTCGCTTCTCTGCCAACGCTTCTAAATCAAAACAAGCTACTTCTCGTAAGAAAATGCTTGATAAAATCGAACTTGAAGAAATTGTCCCATCAAGTCGTAAATACCCATTCATCAACTTCAAAGCTGAGCGTGAACTTGGTAAGGACCTTCTAACAGTCGAAAACTTGTCTGTTAAAATCGATGGTGAGACTGTTCTCGATAATATCAGTTTTATCCTACGTCCAGGTGATAAAACAGCCTTCATCGGACAAAACGATATTCAAACAACAGCTCTTATTCGTGCATTGATGGATGATATCGAATACGAAGGAACTATCAAATGGGGTGTTACAACAAGTCGCTCTTACCTTCCAAAAGATAACTCACGTGATTTTGCTTCAGGTGAATCAATCCTTGAATGGCTTCGTCAATTTGCTTCTAAAGAAGAAGACGATAATACATTCCTTCGTGGATTCCTAGGTCGTATGCTCTTCTCTGGAGATGAAGTTAACAAATCAGTTAGCGTTCTTTCAGGGGGAGAAAAAGTGCGCGTGATGCTTTCTAAATTGATGCTTCTCAAATCAAACGTTCTTGTCCTTGATGACCCAACTAACCACTTAGACTTGGAATCAATCTCAAGCTTGAATGATGGCTTGAAAGACTTCAAAGAATCTATCATCTTTGCGAGTCACGACCACGAGTTCATCCAAACACTTGCCAACCACATCGTTGTCATTTCTAAAAATGGTGTGATTGACCGTATCGATGAAACTTACGATGAATTCCTTGAAAATGAAGAAGTTCAAGCAAAAGTTAAAGAGCTTTGGAAAGACTAATCATCATGTCGTAATCTAAAACTACATGACCATATTTTATTTTACATTTTTACATTATAGAAAAGAAACAGGTTGGGATTATTATCTCAACCTGTCTTACTAACATTATGAAACTAAAATCTTTTAAACTAACCAATAACACCATTTACTACCTAATAGCATTCTTCTTACCTTTCGTGATTTTATTTCTAGCCCTTTTGGCTGAAAATATTTCCTTTAATGGTGAGACAACTATTTTAGCTAGTGATGGCTTTCACCAATACGTTATTTTCGCTGAAAATTTACGAAATATTTTACACGGTTCAGATAGTCTCTTTTATACCTTTACTAGTGGACTTGGCCTAAATTTTTATGCTTTAATCAGCTATTATCTTGGAAGTTTCTTCTCACCTTTTGTCTACTTCTTTAGTTTAAAAAGCATGCCCGATGCCATTTATCTCTTTACGTTGTTAAAAGTTGCGTGCATGGGATTAACTAGCTTTTATAGCCTACGCCAACTGTATCCAAAGGTATTAAAACCATTTACCGTTATCCTATCAAGCTCATATGCGCTGATGAGCTTTGCTATTAGCCAGATTGAGATTAATATGTGGCTGGATGTCTTCATCCTTTTGCCGCTCATTATTCTAGGACTTAATCGATTACTAAATCAGAAAAAATTCATCTTATACTACCTTACTTTAACCATTCTCTTTATTCAAAATTACTACTTTGGTTATATGGTTGCCATTTTCCTAGTACTTTATTTTCTTGTTCAAATCAGTAAGGAAAACCACTGGAAAATAAGAGGACGTCAATTTGTAGACTTTACAGTAGTGTCAATCTTAGCTGGGTTATCTAGCTGTGTCATGCTGCTACCTACTTACTTGGACCTGTCAACGCACGGCGAAAAATTCTCTACCTTTACAGAATGGTTTACAGAAAATTCGTGGTTCCTAGACTTGTTTGCCAAAAACTTTGTTGGTGCTTATGACACAACAAAGTTTGGCTCAATCCCTATGATTTACGTAGGTATTTTCCCTTTAATCTTAGCTATTATCTTCTTTACCATCAAGTCAATCAAATGGCAAACACGCCTAGCTTCTGGCATTGTTTTACTACTCATTATTGCTAGTTTTTACCTTGAACCATTAGATTTAATGTGGCAGGGAATGCACTCACCTAATATGTTCCTTCACCGTTATTCTTGGGCATTTTCACTAATGGTGATTCTTCTGGCAGCAGAAACGTTATCACGTCTCAAAGAATTAACTGTTAAGCATTACCTTATTGGTATTGTTCCACTAGGACTTGGCTTTTTAGCTACGGTACTGCTCAAAAATCATTATCAATTTTTAGAAGCACCACAAATCATTATCACCTTTTCTTTCTTAGCTGCTTACACCATTATATTAATTAGCTACGCTAAGCAGTATTTAACATTTAATTTATTCATTAGCTTTACACTTCTCTTTACAGTATTTGAAACTTCACTTAACACCTATTATCAAATTACAGCCCTAAATAGCGAATGGGTCTTTCCTTCTCGTCAAAGTTATGAGCTTAATTTGACAGATACTGAAAAACTCATTCAAAAAAGTCAAAAACTAAACACGACATTTTATCGTACCGAGGAGCTCCTTCCTCAAACAGGTAATGACAGCATGAAATACAATTATCATGGTATTTCTCAGTTCTCATCTATTCGAAACACGACATCCAGCAGCACACTAGATCGACTTGGTTTTAAGTCAACTGGAACGAATCTAAACCTTCGTTATCAAAATAATACCTTGCTGATGGATAGTTTATTTGCTGTCAAATACAATCTTTCAGAAACTGATGTCAACAAATTTGGATTCCGTTACCTTGATAACTCTGGTAATACATCACTATATGAAAATCAATACGCTAGCCAATTAGCAATTCTAACCAATGGTCTTTACAAAGATATTGACTTCAGTGTCAACACGCTTGACAACCAAACTAACTGGATGAACAATCTCACTGGCTTATCTGAAAAATACTTCACGCGTGTGGCTTCCCAATTATCAGGAGGAGCTAATCTTCTAAATGGTCGTGTAACCACTAGTAATGACGGACAATTAAATTCGCATGCTGATTATAACCTTACTGTCGCTCCTAATACGCAACTTTATATCAGCGTTCCAAATATCACCTTCTCTAATGAAAATAGCCAGAAGGTCCAAATTACTGTCAATGGTAAAATGGCAGAATATACAACTGATAATGCCTACACTTTCTTTGATCTTGGATATTTTGAAGATAGTCAAACTTTGTATGTTACTCTTTCATTCCCTGAAAATAACCAAGTATCCTTTAACCAACCAAACTTTTATGCCTTAGATACGACAAGCTATCAAAAGGCTATGGAAATCATTAATCGCCAAAAGGTTAAAGTTACTACCAATAAAAACACTGTAACAGCTACCTACAAAGCCGACAAGGCTTCATCACTCTTATTTACTATTCCATACGATAAAGGTTGGACAGCTACTCAAAATGGCCAAAAAATCACTTTATCAAAAGCTCAAGACGGCTTTATGAAAGTTGACGTCAAATCTGGAAAAGGCAAAGTCATTCTGACTTATCTGCCTACAGGCTTTAAAGAAGGAACAATGTTATCATCAGTTGGACTCCTCCTATTTATCTGTTACAATATCGCCAGAAAACGAAAAAAATAAAAGTATCCAAGGGATACTTTTTTTGTTCACTTGATTATCTAGAAAGCGATAAATAAACACCAAAAGAGCTAGAACAATTGTTCTAGCTCTTTTTAGGCAATAAAAAATCCTAAGTAAAACTTAGGAAGGTGTCTTATCACTCCGGCAGTAGGACTCGAACCTACGACATCATGATTAACAGTCATGCGCTACTACCAACTGAGCTATGCCGGATAAACAAAAAAACTGCTAAGCAGTAGTTTTATAGTCCGTACGGGATTCGAACCCGTGTTACCGCCGTGAAAAGGCGGTGTCTTAACCCCTTGACCAACGGACCAGAAGTTTTAGGATTTTCCCTCAACACTCTTATTATTATACCAGATATTTTTTCTTTGTCTATAGTTTTTTTCAATTTTTTTTACTTTTTTTGAAGTTTTTTTGCACTAAATTATCGCCAAAAAATTCAAACAATTTTAACGTGCTAAAAAGCCTTTAATATCAAGCATTTACAGGTGAACTTTCGGTAAAGAAGAAAAAGTGTTTACTAGTAAAAAAGTATTTTTTTCTTTTACCTATTCTTTACTTTTTAAAAACCACCCAGGCTAGCGTAAAGTACGATTTTTAGTTGACAGAAAAGCTGTTATTTTGATAGAATGATTAAGTTGATATGGTCTCATAGCTCAGCTGGATAGAGCATTCGCCTTCTAAGCGAACGGTCGCAGGTTCGAATCCTGCTGGGATCAAATCTTAAGCCGGCTTTAGCCGGTTTTTTTATTTTTTCTACTAGTAGTGTTTCACATGAAACTAGAAAAAGCTGTTCAAATATTGAAACAGCTTTTTACTTATGATAAGGACTTCCTTGTTGTATCATGAAAGCTCGATAAATTTGCTCAGATAAAACTAGGCGCATTAACTGATGAGGTAAAGTTAGTAAACCAAAACTCATTTTGAGATTTGCACGTTTTTTTACCTTGTCAGCTAGACCTAGGCTACCTCCAATGACAAATACAATGTCTGAATAACCTCTCAAAGTTGCATCGGCGATAATCTTACTAAATTCTTCTGATGGGAATTGTTTACCTTCAATAGCTAAAACAATGACGTAATCGCGCTCAGAGATTTTAGCTAAAATACGGTCACCCTCTTTTTCCATGATTTGGTGATTTTGCGCCTCACTAGCATTATCTGGTGTTTTTTCATCGGGCAACTCAACAATTTCAAATTTGGCAAAGCGACTCATGCGTTTGCCATACTCTGCAATACCATCTTTTAAGTATTTTTCTTTTAATTTTCCAACAGCAATAATTTTTACTTTCATGCCTTCTATTTTACCACATATTCACAAGCTTTTCACACATTATCCACATGTTAACAATCTGTAATTAGGCTCAATATCGCTATATTTTAGGGATTTTTGAACAAATTCAAAAAGTTTTCCACAGCCTGTGGATTACTTTATTTTTTTTATCTTTTAAGGTATAATTAAGTCGTTTTTTATATGCTATCTGTGAATAAAAAAAGGGAGGAAGAGACGTGAAAAAAATAAAATTTCGAAAAGTCAATTACAAAAAAATCCTTAAACCACTATCCGTTATTTTAGTTGGTTTCATCGGAGGAGTTGCTGGGACCTTACTCATGTTGAATATGGCTGGCATCTCTATTAATAATGTTAGTGGTTCAAGTACAAAAACCACAACAAGTAAAGTAAGTTACTCAAATACTAATGATACGACGAAAGCTGTCGAAAAAGTGGGAGAAGCAGTCGTATCAGTCATCAATTATCAATCAAATAGCTCTTCAAATGATTTGTATATGCAAATGTTTGGTGGCAATTTAGATAATAACACTAATAATAATGGCTCAGATAGTGATTTAAGCATCGCTAGTGAAGGTTCTGGGGTTATTTACAAAAAAGATGGCAATTCTGCTTACGTCGTTACTAATAACCACGTTGTCGATGGTGCTAGTCAAATCGAAATCATGCTTTCTGACGGTACAAAAGTAGTCGGTGAATTAGTCGGTGCCGATACATACTCAGATATCGCCGTTGTCAAAATTTCTTCTGATAAAGTCACAACAGTAGCTGAATTTGCTGATTCAGATAAAATTACTGTTGGTGAAACAGCCATTGCTATTGGTAGCCCTCTAGGTACTGATTACGCTAACTCAGTAACCCAAGGAATTGTCTCAAGTCTAAGCCGTACAGTTACAATGACTAACGACGATGGCGAAACAATTTCAACTAATGCTATCCAAACTGATGCCGCTATTAACCCAGGTAACTCTGGTGGTGCTTTGATTAACATTGAAGGACAAGTTATCGGTATTAATTCAAGTAAAATTTCTTCTACCTCAGATTCTGGATCAGGTAATTCTGTAGAAGGTATGGGATTTGCTATTCCAGCTAATGATGTGATTAAAATTATTAATCAATTAGAAGCAAACGGAAAAGTTATCCGTCCAGCACTTGGTATCACAATGGCTAACCTAAGCGATTTGTCAACAACAACAATCAGTCGCCTAAATATTCCAACTAGCGTCACAGCTGGTATCGTCGTTGCTTCAGTTCAATCAGGTATGCCTGCTGAAGGAGCACTTAAAAAATACGATGTAATTACAGCTATCGATGATAAAGATGTTTCTTCTATCACAGATCTTCAAAGTGTCCTTTACGGTCATTCAACTGGAGATTCTATTAAGGTAACCTTCTATCGTGGTACTGACAAGAAAACAGAAACTATTAAACTAACGAAAACAACACAAGACCTCTCTTCATCAAATCAATAATTTAACTAAAAACTAATGAGGCTGAGCTTCTCAGCTTCATTTTTTAAAGGAAAAAACTATGATTGAAACACTTAATCTCATACCTATTGACGATATTGCTCCAAATCCTTACCAACCTCGCTTGAAATTTAAGCAAGAAGAATTAGAAGAACTTTCTCGCTCAATAAAAGCAAACGGCCTCATACAGCCGATAATCGTCCGTAAATCAGATATTTTTGGTTACGAGCTCATTGCAGGAGAAAGACGTCTTAAAGCATCAAAAATGGCTGGTTTAAGCGAAATTCCTGCAATTATAAAAGATATTACTAATAAAGAAAGCATGCAGCTTGCCATTGTCGAAAATTTGCAGCGCTCTGACCTCAATCCTATTGAAGAAGCCAAAGCTTATCAGCAATTGCTCGATAAAAACCAAATGACTCACGAAGAGTTGGCACAATTTATGGGAAAATCACGACCATATATCACTAATTGCTTGCGCTTATTGAATTTACCGACGATTATTTCTCATGCCGTCGAAAAAGGTGAACTTTCTCAAGGACACGCGCGTGTGCTGCTGACACTTAAGGACGAAAAAGAGCAGGAGAAGTGGTACCAAAAAATTCTGAGCGAAGATATGAGCGTTCGCAAACTTGAACAAGCTGTAAAATCTACTAAAAAGAAAAAAACATCTTCTAAAGTAAGCAAAAAAGATATTTTTATCCGTCATCAAGAAGAAGAATTATCAAAATTATTAGGTCTCCCTGTCACCTTATCACTTTCTAAAAGTGGCTTTAAAGGAGACTTACAATTACATTTTCAATCAGAAGAAGACTTAAACAGAATTATCAACAGGCTAAAATAGCTTGTGAATTTCTCATTTTCAATTCCATAGTTTTCCACAAGAAAAAGCGGCCAAAATCACTGATTTTAGGCCTTTTTCTATGTTGTCCACACCCTGTGGAAAACTCCTATAAACAGTGTGGATTTTTTATTTTCACAGTTGTGGAAAACTTTGAGATTTTATGTTAAAATAATTTATGAATTATCCACAAAAAGGAATAGACTATGACTGAAAATGAACAAATTTTTTGGAATAGGGTCCTTGAACTGGCAAAAAGTCAATTAAAACAAGCAACTTATGAATTTTTTGTTTTAGATGCTCGATTAATTCAAATTGAGCAAAATACGGCGACGATTTACCTAGATCCTATGAAAGAACTCTTTTGGGATAAAAATTTAAAACCAATCATTTTAACGGCTGGTTTTGAGGTTTATAATGCTGAAATTGTCGTGAACTATGTCTTCGAAGAAGATTTAGCTAAACAAGCAGTAGAAGAAGCAACTTCCCAAGTTCTCCAAACACCACAAAAAAACCACCTGCCCCAGGTTGATTCAGACTTAAATACAAAGTATACTTTTGACAACTTTGTCCAAGGTGATGAAAACCGTTGGGCCTTTTCTGCGTCTTATGCCGTTGCGGACGCTCCAGGGACTACTTACAACCCTTTATTTATCTGGGGTGGACCTGGACTCGGAAAAACTCACTTGCTAAATGCCATTGGTAATGCGGTATTGCAAAATAACCCCAAAGCGCGTGTAAAATACATCACAGCTGAAAATTTCATCAATGAATTTGTTATCCATATTCGATTGGATACTATGGAAGAATTGAAAGAAAAATTCCGTAATCTTGATGTTTTGCTGATTGATGATATTCAATCGCTCGCCAAAAAAACATTATCTGGTACGCAAGAAGAGTTTTTCAACACTTTCAACGCTCTTTACGATAACAACAAACAAATCGTACTGACCAGTGATCGCACGCCAGATCATCTCGACAATCTGGAACAACGTTTGGTCACGCGCTTCAAATGGGGCTTGACAATTAATATCACTCCTCCTGATTTTGAAACACGCGTGGCAATTTTGACCAATAAAACTCAAGAATATGATTTTGTGTTCCCGCAGGATACCATTGAATATCTTGCTGGTCAATTTGATTCTAACGTCCGTGACCTAGAAGGCGCTTTAAAAGATATTAGCCTTGTGGCAAGTATTAAAAAAGTCCAAACCATCACCGTCGACATTGCTGCTGAAGCCATTCGAGCTCGTAAGCAAGATGGTCCGAAAATGACGGTTATCCCAATAGAAGAAATTCAAAGTCAAGTTGGAAAATTCTACGGAGTCACTGTCAAAGAAATCAAAGCTACTAAACGTACGCAAGATATTGTTTTGGCACGTCAGGTAGCCATGTATTTGGCGCGTGAGATGACTGATAACTCTCTTCCAAAAATCGGAAAAGAATTTGGTGGCCGTGACCACTCTACCGTTCTTCATGCCTATAATAAAATCAAAAATATGCTGGCTCAAGACGATAGTTTGCGAATCGAAATTGAAACCATCAAAAACAAGATCAAATAAGCGTTGTGGATAACTAGCAAAAAAATCTGCGATTTATCCACAGGTTGTTAACAACTCTTATTCCGCGATTTTTATAGCATTTTTGGAGTTATCAACAGTATAAACAAGACCTACTACTACTACTAACTTAATACTTATAAATTAAAGGAGTTATCTTCATGATAAAATTCTCAATTAATAAATCCTTCTTTCTTCAAGCATTGAATGCTACCAAGAGAGCAATCTCTTCGAAGAATGCAATTCCTGTGTTATCTACTATCAAAATTGAAGTTCAAAATAGTAACATCACCTTAACAGGTTCAAATGGACAAATTTCAATTGAAAATACTATTCCAACTTCTAATGAAAATGCAGGTCTTTTGATTACATCACCAGGTGCAGTTCTATTAGAAGCAAACTTCTTTATTAACATTGTTTCAAGTCTTCCAGATGTTACTTTAGATTTTGAAGAAATTGAACATCACCAAATCGTTTTGACAAGTGGTAAATCAGAAATCACTCTTAAAGGGAAAGATGTTGACCTTTACCCACGTCTTCAAGAAATGGCTACTGAAAATCCTCTTGTTATTGAAACAAAATTATTGAAGTCAATCATTACAGAAACAGCTTTTGCAGCTAGCCTTCAAGAAAGTCGTCCAATTTTAACTGGTGTTCACATGGTGCTTAGCGACCACAAAGATTTCAAAGCGGTTGCTACTGACTCACACCGCATGAGCCAACGCAAATTAACTTTGGACAATACTTCAAACGACTTTAACGTTGTTATTCCAAGTAAATCTCTTCGTGAATTTGCAGCAGTCTTTACAGATGATATCGAAACAGTAGAAGTTTTCTTCTCAGACAGCCAAATGCTTTTCAGAAGTGACTACATTAGCTTCTATACACGTCTATTAGAGGGAAATTATCCTGATACAGACCGTTTGTTGACAAATTCATTTGAAACAGAAGTAACCTTCAATACAGGTGCTCTTCGTTCAGCTATGGAACGTGCTCACTTGATTTCAAATGCCACACAAAATGGTACTGTTAAGCTTGAAATTACAAATAACAGCGTTTCAGCTCACGTTAACTCTCCTGAAGTTGGTAAAGTTAACGAAGAATTGGATATTATTGATCAATCAGGTAGCGATTTGACAATCAGCTTTAACCCAACTTACTTGATTGAAGCTCTTAAAGCCTTGAAGAGTGAAACAGTTGTGATTCGTTTTATCTCACCAGTTCGTCCATTTACGTTGATGCCAGGTGATGATGCTGAAAACTTTATCCAATTAATCACACCGGTTCGTACAAACTAAAATTCTTTAAGGAAACTTTAAGGATGAATTCGTATACTATAATCATCCTAAAACTTTTCTTTTTCATAATCTCCAGCAAGGGCACTGTCTATACAGTGCTCTTGCTTTTTATGTTATAATATTTCTTGATATGACACTTTATATTATTGCTAATCCTCACTCAGGAAATCGTAGTGCCAAAGAAGTTATTACAAGGTTGAAAAATGAATTGAATCAAGAGATGGCTGTTTTTCTGACGCGGTATCCAGATGACGAAGAAAATCAAGTCAATGATGTTTTAGAGACCTTTCAACCTGAGAAAGATAGATTACTGATTCTTGGTGGTGATGGTACCTTATCCAAAGTTTTATATTACCTGCCAGCTGATATTCCCTTTGCGTATTATCCAATGGGGTCAGGAAATGATTTTGCGCGTGCTCTTAGATTAAAAAAAGATTTAACACATCTTATTGAATCGACTAAGCAAGCTCCAAAAGAAATTACGGTTTATACTTACCAAAATGGCTTGGTTTTAAACAGTTTAGATTTGGGGTTTGCTTCTTGGGTTATTAATCATGTTGAACAGTCTCAGCTAAAAGCTAAACTGAACAAATATCATTTAGGAAAATTGACTTACATCCTAACAGCGATTCAATGCTTGATTAAGAAACCAGCTTTTGCTTCACTTTGTCTAGAGACAGAAGCAGGAGAAGTCCTTGAACTTAGAAATCAGTTTTTCTTTTCGCTGGCTAATAATACTTACTTTGGTGGTGGTGTTATGATTTGGCCCCATGCCACAGCTTATTTGGAACAGCTAGACTGCGTGTATGCCAAAGGTGAAACCTTGTGGGAACGTGTGCTTGTTTTATTAAGTTTAGTTCTTAAAGTGCATGAGCATTCCCCTTACCTGCAGCATCATCCCTACAAAAGTGTGACCATTAAAAATCCTGAAAAAAGTTTAATTGAGATTGATGGTGAAATTGTGTCGCTTGATGAAGTCACACTAATGCCGCAAAAACGTTATATTTATTTGTAAAGGAGAAATCATGTACGAAATCGGAAGTCTTGTTGAGATGAAGAAACCTCATGCGTGTACTGTTAAAGCAACTGGCAAAAAAGCCAACGAATGGGAAGTCGTTCGTATTGGAGCAGATATTAAAATTCGTTGTACAAACTGTGATCATATTGTCATGATGAGCCGTCATGATTTTGAACGCAAGTTGAAGAAAGTATTATAATATTTAAAATCATTAAGTCTGCGCATATAGCGGGCTTTTTTAAGTGATTTTATGCTATAATAGTTGTGATTGAATAAATTTAACGGAGACTAATAAAATATGGCTTTAACAGCAGGTATTGTTGGTTTACCAAACGTCGGAAAATCAACTCTTTTTAATGCGATTACTAAAGCAGGTGCGGAAGCTGCTAACTATCCTTTCGCGACAATCGATCCTAATGTTGGTATGGTAGAAGTTCCTGATGAACGCCTACAAAAATTAACTGAGCTTATCACCCCTAAAAAAACAGTTCCAACAACATTTGAATTTACTGATATTGCAGGTATCGTAAAGGGGGCTTCTCGTGGTGAAGGTCTTGGTAACAAATTCCTTGCTAACATCCGTGAAGTTGATGCGATTGTTCACGTTGTTCGTGCTTTTGATGACGAGAACGTTATGCGTGAACAAGGGCGTGAAGATGCCTTTGTTGACCCACTTGCTGACATCGATACTATTAACTTGGAATTGATTCTTGCTGACTTGGAATCTGTTAACAAACGTTATGCGCGTGTCGAAAAAGTAGCACGTACACAAAAAGACAAAGATTCTGTTGCAGAATTTAACGTTCTTCAAAAAATCAAACCAGTACTTGAAGATGGTAAATCAGCTCGTACAATTGAATTTACAGAAGATGAACAAAAAATTGTTAAACAATTGTTCCTTTTGACAACAAAACCAGTTCTTTACGTAGCAAACGTTGACGAAGATAAAGTTGCTAATCCAGATGATATCGAATACGTAAAACAAATTCGTGAATTCGCAGCAACTGAAAATGCTGAAGTTGTTGTTATCTCAGCGCGTGCAGAGGAAGAAATCTCTGAACTTGATGACGAAGACAAAGCATTCTTCCTTGAAGACCTTGGTTTGACTGAATCTGGTGTCGACAAATTGACTCGTGCAGCTTACCACTTGCTAGGTCTTGGAACTTACTTCACTGCAGGTGAAAAAGAAGTTCGCGCTTGGACATTCAAACGTGGTATTAAAGCTCCTCAAGCAGCTGGTATCATTCACTCTGACTTTGAACGTGGATTTATCCGTGCGATTACAATGTCTTATGATGATTTAATCAAATACGGTTCAGAAAAAGCTGTTAAAGAGGCAGGTCGTCTTCGTGAAGAAGGGAAAGAATATGTGGTTCAAGATGGTGACATCATGGAATTCCGCTTTAACGTCTAAGCTAACTAATAATTGAAAATCAAATGAGGTTGGAAAAATTTTTTCCAGCCCTTTTGACATTTGAAAGGAAAAAATAATGGTAAAAATGATCGTTGGTCTGGGAAATCCAGGCAGTAAATATCACGAAACACGTCACAATATCGGATTTATGGCAATTGATCGTCTAGCTAAAGATTTGAATGTGACTTTTTCGGAAGACAAAAACTTCAAAGCAGAAGTTGGCTCTGCCTTTATCAATGGTGAAAAAGTGTACTTGGTCAAACCAACTACATTTATGAATAATTCAGGAATTGCGGTACATGCTTTGCTGACTTATTATAATATTGCCATTGAAGATTTTATGGTGATTTATGATGACCTAGATATGAAAGTCGGGCGTATTCGTCTTCGTCAAAAAGGCTCAGCTGGTGGTCATAATGGTATCAAGTCAATTATTGCACACACAGGGACACAAGCATTTGACCGTATTAAAGTTGGGATTGGACGTCCTAAACAAGGTCGTTCAGTTGTTGACCATGTGCTTGGAAAATTTGACAAGGATGACTATATCACAGTCACTAACACACTAGAAAAAGTTAATGATGCTGTTCAATTTTATTTACAGGAAGCTGATTTTGTAAAAACAATGCAAAAATTTAATGGGTAAATCTATGAATATTATCGATTTATTTAGCCAAAATAAGCTAATCCAAAGTTGGCATGCAGGCGTGTCTAATCTTGGTAGACAGCTTATTATGGGCTTGTCAGGAGCAAGTAGAGCTCTTGCTATAGCTTCAGCTTATCAAGCTAATGAAGAAAAAATAGTGATTATCACCTCAACTCAAAATGAAGTTGAAAAATTGGCTAGTGATTTATCTAGTTTGATTGGTGAGGATAAGGTTTATACGTTTTTTACGGATGATGTTGCTGCTGCAGAATTCATTTTTGCTTCGATGGATAAAGCTCATTCTCGCTTAGAAGCTTTGAATTTTTTACAAGATAAAAAACAATCAGGTATCTTGATTACGAGTCTAGTTGGTACTCGTGTTTTGTTGCCAAATCCTAAAACTTACTCAGAAAGTCAATTGAATTTTCTTGTCGGAGAGGATTACAACCTTGACAAGGTTGTAAAGGTCTTGTCAAACGTTGGTTACCAAAAAGTTTCTCAGGTTTTGAATCCTGGCGAGTTTAGCCGACGTGGTGATATTGTTGATATCTATGAGATTACAGCAGATTATCCGTACCGTTTGGAATTCTTTGGTGATGAAGTTGATGGTATTCGTCAATTTGATGCACAGACTCAAAAATCTCTTAGTAATGTTGAACAAGTAACGATTTATCCAGCAGATGAGTTGATTTTGTCAGAAGAGGACTTTGCTAGAGCTAGTCAAGCTTTTGAGAGGTATCTTGAAACTGCAAAGGATGACCAACAAGCTTATTTGAGTGAACTTTACGCAGCTACACAAGAGCAGTATAGACATCAAGATATTAGACGTTTTTTGTCTCTCTTTTATGCTAAAGAGTGGACACTTCTCGATTATATTCCAAAAGGGACACCAGTCTTCTTTGATGATTTTCAAAAGTTGGTTGACCGCAATGCTAAGTTTGATTTAGAGGTTGCTAATCTATTGACAGAAGATTTACAGCGTGGTAAAGCTGTGTCAAGTTTGGTTTACTTTGCTGATATTTATAAGGAATTACGTCAATACCAACCAGCAACCTTCTTTTCAAACTTCCATAAAGGATTGGGAAATCTGAAATTTGATAAATTACACAATTTCACCCAATACCCGATGCAAGAATTCTTCAATCAATTTCCACTTTTGATTGATGAGATTAATCGTTATCAAAAATCAAAAGCCACTATTTTAGTTCAATCAGATACGCAGCACGGTTTAGAACGTCTGCAAGAGAACCTGCAAGAATACGGTTTGGATTTGCCAATAGTTGATGCAAATGATTTACAAGAACATCAAGCTCAATTAGTAGTTGGCAATTTATCAAATGGTTTTTACTTAGCTGACGATAAAATTGTTTTAATCACTGAGCACGAAATTTATCATAAAAAAGTCAAACGTCGTATTCGTCGTTCAAATATCAGCAATGCAGAACGTTTGAAAGATTACAATGAGCTTTCTAAGGGTGATTATGTGGTTCACCATGTTCACGGAATTGGTCAATTTTTAGGGATTGAAACTATTGAAATTCATGGGGTACACCGTGACTATTTGACCATTCAATACCAAGGTTCTTCAACGATCTCTCTTCCTGTAGAACAAATTGAAAGTCTATCAAAATATGTTTCTGCAGATGGTAAAGAACCCAAAATCAATAAATTAAATGATGGGCGTTTCCAAAAGACCAAACAAAAAGTTTCTAAACAAGTTGAAGACATTGCTGATGATTTGTTGAAACTATATGCGGAACGCAGTCAATTGAAAGGTTTTGCCTTCTCACCAGATGATGATTTACAAAAAGAGTTTGATGAAGACTTTGCTTACGTAGAGACAGAAGACCAACTTCGTTCTATAAAAGAAATCAAACATGATATGGAAGAAGAAAAGCCAATGGACCGACTTTTGGTCGGCGATGTTGGTTTTGGTAAAACGGAAGTTGCCATGCGTGCCGCCTTTAAGGCTGTAAAAGACCACAAACAAGTAGCTGTCTTGGTACCAACTACTGTTCTTGCTCAACAGCACTTCACAAATTTCTCAGAGCGTTTTGAGAATTATCCTGTAGCGGTTGATGTGCTTAGTCGTTTCCAAAGTAAAAAAGAGCAGACAGCCACTTTGGAAAAATTGAAAAAAGGTCAAGTTGATATTATCATCGGAACTCATAGACTTTTATCTAAAGATGTAGAGTTTGCGGATTTAGGCTTGATTATTATCGATGAAGAACAGCGTTTTGGCGTTAAACACAAGGAAAAACTAAAAGAACTTAAGACTAAAGTTGATGTTTTAACCTTAACAGCAACTCCAATTCCTCGTACACTTCACATGTCTATGCTTGGTATTCGTGATTTGTCTGTGATTGAAACACCACCGACAAATCGTTACCCTGTTCAGACTTATGTTTTAGAAACTAATCCTGGGTTGATTCGCGAAGCCATTATTCGTGAAATTGATCGTGGTGGTCAAGTTTTCTACGTTTACAATCGTGTTGACACGATTGATCAAAAAGTTTCTGAATTACAAGAATTGGTGCCTGAAGCGAGTATTGGATTTGTTCATGGTCAAATGAGTGAAATTCAGCTTGAAAATACCTTGATGGACTTTATCGAAGGTGTTTACGATGTTCTCGTTGCCACAACGATTATTGAGACAGGTGTTGATATTTCTAACGTCAATACCTTGTTCATTGAAAATGCTGACCACATGGGCTTGTCAACCTTGTATCAACTTCGTGGTCGTGTTGGTCGTTCTAATCGTATTGCCTATGCTTATCTCATGTATCGCCCAGATAAGATTTTGACCGAAGTCTCTGAAAAACGCTTAGATGCCATCAAAGGATTTACAGAGCTTGGTTCTGGGTTCAAAATTGCCATGCGTGACTTATCTATTCGTGGTGCAGGAAATATCTTAGGTGCTTCACAGAGCGGTTTTATTGATTCTGTCGGTTTTGAGATGTATTCTCAATTATTAGAAGAAGCGATTGCTAAGAAACAAGGTAAATCTCAAGCACGTCGTAAGAGTAATGCTGAGATTAACTTACAAATTGATGCTTATCTTCCAAGTGAGTACATTGATGACGAGCGTCAAAAAATTGAGATTTACAAACGTATTCGTGAAATTGAGAGTCTTAAAGATTACCAAAGTTTACAAGATGAATTGATTGACCGTTTTGGAGAATACCCAGATCAGGTCGCTTACCTTCTTGAGATTGGTCTTGTGAAATCCTACATGGACAATGCCTTTACAGAACTTGTTGAACGTAAAGATAATAATCTTTTGGTGCGTTTTGAAAAAGCTTCGCTACAACATTATTTGACTCAAGATTATTTTGAGGCTCTTTCTAAGACAGATTTGAAAGCTAGAATCGGTGAGAACCAAGGTAGAATTGAAATTACCTTTAATGTTAGAGGTAAAAAGGACTATGAAATTTTAGAAGAACTCCAAAAATTTGGTAGCATGCTAGCTGAGATTAAAGCCAGAAAAGCCCAAGCAAACTAGTTGTCAAAGAATTTTGACATGAAAATATTAGTGTGTTAAAGAAGTTTTATGGTAAACTTTTTGAAAAAGCTTAGGCTGGTATTATCAAGGAGGTCAAAATGGAACTTGAACGCAGATTAGTTGAATTGAGGAAAGAAAAAAATCTCTCCCAAGAAGAATTGGCAGAAAAACTATATGTTTCACGTCAAACAATTTCCAACTGGGAACGTGGTAAAACTTATCCAGATATCGATTCACTTTTGCTGATGGCGACTTATTTTGATGTCTCCTTAGATAATCTAATTAAGGGAGATGTTGATGCTATGAAATATCAGATTGACCAGTCACAGTTAAAAAAATGGCTTATTATTGGCGGGAGTTTTTGGTTTCTTTTCTCAGTTGCGTTTGGAACACGTTATTTATTTGATAAAGGGCAAGTAGTTGCCATTTTGACTTTATTAGTAATGCCAGTTGCTTATTCTCTTTTTCAAATATTATATATTGTAAAAAATCGCGAACTTCAGACTTATGCAGACATTCTCAATTTTTTTAATCCAGAGAAAAAGGTTAAGATAAACTTTTTTAGAGAGGTGTGGTTTGTCTTTAGTTTGTTAACTGTCACTTGGCTTATTTTCTTTGTTGGAGTTGTCGTTTCTACCCTAGTTTTTTATTAAAACACCGTCTATCTAACTTTAGTAGAACTAAGAGAGCATAAGCTCTCTTTTTATTACATTATCTTAACAAACAGCTTGAAAACATCTATTTTCTGAAAAAAAGTGATAAAATAGAAAAGATTGCGAGGTAGAATATTATGAGATTAGATAAATATTTAAAAGTATCCCGTATTATAAAACGCCGTCCAGTTGCTAAAGAAGTAGCTGATAAAGGGCGTATTAAAGTAAATGGTATCTTAGCTAAATCATCAACTGATTTAAAAATTAACGACGAAGTTGAAATTCGTTTTGGAAATAAATTACTGACAGTGCGCGTTTTGGAAATGAAAGATAGTACCAAAAAAGAAGACGCCACTAAGATGTATGAAATTATTAATGAAACAAGGATAGAAGCGGATGGAGAAGCCTAATATCGTTCAATTGAACAATCAATACATCAATGATGAAAATACCAAAAAACGTTACATGGAAGAAGAAAATCGTAAACGTAATCGTTTTATGGGATGGATTTTGATTGTTGTTATGTTGTTGTTTATTTTGCCAACTTACAACTTAGTTAAAAGTTACCAAACCTTACAAGAGCGTAAAGATAAAGTCGTGTCACTTCAGAAAACTTACGACAATCTTGTTGTAGAAACAGACGCTGAAAAAGTTTTGGCAAACCGCTTAAAAGACGAGAACTACGTTGAAAAGTATGCTCGTGCAAAATATTATTTATCACGTTCAGGCGAAACGGTTTACCCATTGCCAAATCTATTACCAAAATAATATGGAAAATTTAATCGAAACTATTGAAAAATTTTTAGCTTATTCTGATGAAAAGCTAGAAGAATTGGCTGAAGAAAATCAAAAATTACGAGAAGAAAATCACCAATCAACTAAAAAAGAATGAAAGGAGGAGCCAATGAAAAAACTATTCGCAGTGATGCTAATACCATTTTTCTTGACTTCTCTTTCTGCTGTTAGTACTGAAAAAAGTGTTGATTTAACTAATGTTGAAAAGTATCAATTGACTGCTGGTATTGCAACAACAGCAGCTTATTATGACTCACTACCGTCAAATCCGATTCTTATACAAGCAACCGATGTTTTTAAAGATAGTAATTTGACAACTGTATCAGGGTCACTTGCTGCTAATCAGCATCTAGATGTTATTGATTTATCCGTTAACGATAATTCAGAACCTGTCTTTAAATTATCAAATGGTTCTTATATTGAGGCGAGTCATCAATTGATTTATGATGATGTGGTTCTTAGTCAAGAATCTGATAACGAAAAATATTGGCTAAAAGAGGATTTCAAAGTGTATCAAGCACCGTATGTTGTAGGTACACATGAAGTTCAGACTGATTTAACAGCTTATTCAGCTGTTACAGTTACTCAAAAAGCCACAACTTATCATGGAACTTATTATAAAGTTGATGGCAAAGGTTGGATTAGCGAAGACTATCTATCAACTTCTGATAACCGTATGGAAAAAGTTCAGCAGGTTCTTAATCAGAAATATAATAAGGGTAATTATTCTATTTACGTTAAACAATTATCAACGCAAGAAACAGCAGGTATTAATTCTGACACAACCATGTACGCAGCTAGTGTTGCTAAACTCGCAACACTTTACTACGTTGAAGAAAAAATTCAAGACGGCAGTGTTAAGATGGATGATAAATTAAGATACACTGCTGATGTGAATAATTTTTCTAAAGCCTATAATCCAAGTGGTAGCGGGAAAATTAGTAAGACAGCTGACAATAAGGATTACAGTGTTGAAGACTTGTTAAAAGCTGTCTGCCAGCATTCTGATAATGTTGCAACAAACATCTTAGGTTACTATATTGCTAAACAATATGGTGAACATTTCACTTCAGATATCAGTGCTATAACAAATACAGCATTTGATATGAAATCGCGTGAAATGTCTTCTAAAACAGCTGCTGGCTTAATGGAAGCTATCTATCAGCAAAATGGAGATATCATTTCTTATCTATCGTCAACTGATTTTGACACAGCACGTATCTCTAAAGATATCAATGTTCAAGTTGCTCATAAAATCGGTGATGCCTATGACTATAGACACGATGTTGCGATAGTCTACGCTAATGAACCTTTTATCTTATCAATTTTCACAGATAATGCTTCGTATGACGATATTTCAAATATCGCTAACGACGTTTACAATATTTTAAAATAGTGATGTCTTATGTATGATAAATTAGTAAAAGAAATTCAAAAGAAGGCATATTTTGCCAAACATAAAAAAGTTTTAATAGCTGTATCAGGTGGAGTAGATTCTATGAATCTGCTACACTTTTTGTATATATACCGAAAAAAACTTGGAGTAGATATTGCCATTGCTCACGTGAATCATAAACAACGTCTTGAGTCAGACACTGAAGAAGCTTATTTGCGAGATTGGGCAAAAGAGCACCAAATTCCGATTTATGTAGCCTACTTTTCTGGGGCTTTTTCGGAAACAGCTGCGCGTGATTTTCGTTACAAGTTTTTTAAAGAGTTGATGGCTGAGCATTCTTATACAGCGCTTGTAACAGCACATCATGCCGATGACCAAGCTGAGACGATTTTTATGCGACTGTTACGTGGCAGTCGTTTACGCCATTTATCAGGAATGCAAACCGTGAATGCATTTGGTGATGGTGAATTGATTCGACCATTTTTGGCATATTCTAAAAAAGAGTTACCTGATATCTTCCACTTTGAGGATGATACCAATCGCTCTTTAGATTTTTTGAGAAATCGTATTAGGAATAGTTATTTTCCAATTTTAGAGGAAGAAAATCCTAAATTTAAACAAGCCCTTCGTTATCTTGGAAATGAAAGTCAGCAACTTTTCCAAGCTTTTCAGGATTTAACAAAGGATATTGATCCAACAAATTGTTCTCAATTTCTAGCTCAGACTCCTGCAGTTCAAGCCCTTCTTTTTCAAAATTACCTTGAAAACTTTCCTGAATTGCAAGTGTCTCATGGACAGTTTGAGGAAATGTTGCATCTTTTAAGAAATAAATCTAATGCTAACTATCATGTGAAATCAGATTACTGGTTAGTTAAAGATTATGAAACATTTCAAGTGAAAAAAATCAGCCCTAAGACCGATGGGGAACTAGATCAAAAGATGCTAGAATATAACAGTATAGTCAATTATGGTCAGTTTCAATTTCAATTTGTTAGCAAAGATAAGGAAGGCATAGCCATTTACAGTTTAAATCCTATTCTTTTGAGAAAAAGACAGGAAGGTGACCGCATTGATTTTGGAGATTTTTCGAAAAAATTGCGTAGGCTTTTTATCGATGAGAAAATTCCAAGTCAAGAACGTGCTAATGCTATTATCGGCGAGCAGGATGGAAAAATTATTTTTGTCCAGGTTGCTGATAAAACTTATTTGAGAAAACCCTCTAAACATGATATAATGGAGGGCAAATTGTATATTGAAAAAATTAGAAATAGGTGATGTCATGCTTGAACAAGATATTGAAAAAGTGTTGTATTCTGAAGAGGAGATTATTGCCAAAACCAAAGAATTAGGCGCACAACTTACAAAAGACTATGAAGGTAAAAATCCTCTATTAATTGGTGTTTTGAAAGGTTCTGTACCTTTTATGGCAGAATTGATTAAACATATCGACACACATGTCGAAATTGATTTTATGGTTGTCTCTAGCTACCACGGCGGAGTAAAAAGCAGTGGTGAAGTAAAAATCCTTAAAGACGTTGATACGAACATTGAAGGTCGTGATGTTGTCTTTATCGAAGATATTATCGATACAGGTCGTACTCTAAAATACCTTCGTGATATGTTCAAATACCGTAAAGCAAATTCAGTAAAAATCGCAACCCTTTTTGATAAACCAGAAGGTCGTGTTGTTGACATCGAAGCTGACTATGTCTGCTACGATGTTCCAAACGAATTTATTGTAGGGTTTGGTCTTGACTATGCTGAACGTTACCGTAATTTACCATATGTTGGCGTTTTGAAAGAAGAAATCTATTCAAATTAGTAGAAAGTCGTTAGTTATATATGAAAAATAACAAAAATAATGGCTTTGTTAAAAATTCCTTTATTTATATTCTTGTTATTATTGCGGCAATTACCGCATTTCAATACTATTTGAGAGGAACAAGTACACAAAGCCAGCAAATTAATTACTCGACTTTGGTTAAACAAATTAAAGCGGGTGATATTAAATCGATTACTTACCAGCCAAACGGTAGCATTATTGAAGTAAGTGGTAAGTATTCGAAACCTAAAAAGACAAAATCAAGTGCCTCTCTTCCTTTCTTAGAAGGAAATAACTCAACATCAGTTACTGAGTTTACATCAATTATTTTACCAAGTGATTCTTCTATTGATACACTTACTAAAGCAGCTCAAAAAGCTGACGTTGATGTAAACATTAAGCAAGAAAGTTCAAGCGGAGCTTGGCTATCTTTGGCACTAACTTATCTTCCACTTATTCTAGTGATTGCCTTCTTCTTCATGATGATGAATCAAGGTGGTAATGGTGCACGTGGTGCGATGAGTTTTGGTAAGAATCGTGCTAAGTCACAAAATAAAGGTGATGTTAAAGTAAGATTCTCAGATGTTGCTGGAGCAGAGGAAGAAAAACAAGAACTTGTTGAAGTTGTTGATTTCTTGAAAAATCCTAAGAAATATAAAGCACTTGGTGCTCGTATTCCAGCCGGAGTCCTTCTTGAAGGCCCTCCAGGAACAGGTAAAACATTACTTGCGAAAGCTGTCGCTGGTGAAGCTGGCGTCCCATTCTTCTCAATTTCAGGTTCTGATTTTGTTGAAATGTTTGTGGGTGTCGGTGCGAGTCGTGTTCGATCACTCTTTGAAGATGCTAAGAAAGCTGAACGTGCGATTATCTTTATCGATGAAATCGATGCTGTTGGTCGCAGACGTGGTGCTGGTATGGGTGGCGGAAATGATGAACGTGAACAAACTCTTAACCAACTCCTTATTGAAATGGATGGTTTTGAAGGAAACGAAAACATCATTGTTATTGCCGCAACTAACCGTAGTGATGTCTTAGACCCTGCTCTTTTGCGTCCAGGACGTTTTGACCGTAAGATTCTTGTAGGAAGTCCAGACGTTAAAGGACGTGAAGCTATTCTTCGAGTACATGCTAAAAACAAACCATTGGCAGAAGATGTTAACTTAAAAGTTGTTGCACAACAAACCCCTGGATTTGTCGGTGCTGATCTTGAAAATGTTTTGAATGAAGCTGCCTTGGTTGCTGCACGTCGCAATAAAACAAAAATTGATGCTTCAGATATTGATGAAGCTGAAGATAGAGTTATTGCAGGTCCTTCTAAGAAAGACCGTACTATTTCACAACGTGAACGTGAAATGGTTGCTTACCATGAAGCTGGACACACAATCGTTGGTTTAGTGCTCTCAAGTGCTCGCGTTGTCCATAAAGTCACAATTGTCCCTCGTGGACGTGCTGGTGGATACATGATTGCTCTTCCGAAAGAAGATCAAATGTTACACTCTAAGTCTGATCTTAAAGAACAGTTAGCTGGTTTGATGGGTGGACGTGTTGCAGAAGAAATCATTTTTAATGCTCAAACAACTGGTGCATCAAATGACTTCGAACAAGCAACTCAATTAGCTCGTGCAATGGTAACTGAATATGGTATGAGTGAAAAACTAGGTCCAGTCCAATATGAAGGTAATCATGCTATTATGGCAGGTCAAGTTTCACCAGAAAAATCATACTCACCTCAAACAGCACAAATGATTGATGATGAAGTTCGCGCACTTCTAAATGAAGCACGTAATAAAGCGGCTGATATTATTAATAATAATCGTGAAACTCATAAACTTATTGCTGAAGCACTTCTTAAATATGAAACACTTGATGCTGCACAAATTAAATCTATCTATGAAACAGGTAAAGTTCCTGAAGAATTAGAAAATGATACAGAAGAAGCACACGCTCTTTCATATGATGAAGTCAAAGAAAAAATGGATGATTCTGAAGAATAATCTACATAATAGGTAGAAAATAGTCAGAAAAGACAAAAGAAGGCTCTACGAGCCTTCTTTTTTATCTCCCAATGGAAAAGTAGTGTCCAAATAATATGCTTAAAAACGGGCTTATTAGCTGCTAATATGAAGGTGGCTAGAATAAATCAAAAAAATCTAAAAAAGCTGTTGACAGAGGAAATGAAGTTTAGTATACTAAATAAGCTGTTGTTTGAGGCAGCAAACATTTCAAAAGGCTTTGAAAAAAGTTCAAAAAACTTCTTGACAAAGCGTTAAAGAAATGCTAAACTAGTATAGCTGTTGTTCGAGAGAGCGACGGAAACAAGTTTGAAACAAAGTTGAAAAAAACTTGAAAAAAGATGTTGACAACGAGTTTCAAATTTGATAGAATATAGAAGTTGTCTCTGATGAGACAAAGACCTTTGAAAACTGAACAATACGAACCAAACGTGCGGGTTACGAAAGTAACCTGTCAAAAAACGATAAATCTGTCAGTGACAGAATGAGAACAAGATTAAATGAGAGTTTGATCCTGGCTC
>FZPS01000187.1_pt103 | contig 43757 bp, 42 predicted proteins | sample 1817821 | NCBI WGS metagenome assembly FZPS01 (sample SAMEA104158645, study PRJEB21678) | metagenome | place: Germany | collected 2015-04-21 | reverse complement strand
TCAGCTATGCAAGAAACCCACAAACATTAGAGTACCGTTGGTGGATTTGGTTACCAGCTGCGATCTTAATTTTCTTATTAATGCTTAGTGTCCGAAATGTCGGTGAAGCATTGAAGAGAGCAACAGACGCAAGACAACGTCGTGGTTAATTATTTATATGTCTTAATTTATAAATAAAATAATTTTTATTGTGCATATATAAATAAAGCACAATTAATTATAGATAAAAATGAAGGGGGAAGTCATACAAAATGATAAAAAACAGCATGAAAAAGCTTTCAGCCATTCTTTTAGTAGGATTAGTATTAATTCTTGCTGCATGTGGTGAAAAAGCTGATGATCAGATTTTTTCTATCGATGATTTTGACAAGATAAAAACAAATGAAGGAGAGGCAATTGAAGGTGGTACAATCAATTATGGCCTTGTAACAGATTCTCCATTTGAAGGAACATTAAACTATACCTTCTATTCTGGAAATCCAGATGCTGAAATTATTAGCTGGTTTGATGAACCACTTTTAGCGATTGATGAAAATTACAATTTCACTCAAGATGGCGCAGCAACTTTTGAAGTGAATCAAGAGGAAAACTCAATTACATTCACAATTAGAGATAATGTGAACTGGCATGATGGTAAGCCTGTAACAGCAGAAGACTGGGTATTTTCTTATGAAGTAATTGGTCACCCAGAGTATGATGGTATTCGTTACAATTCTGATTTTACAATTATTCAAGGTATGGAAGCATACCATAAAGGTGAAGCAGATTCTATTTCAGGAATTGAAATTCACGATGAAAAGTCATTTACAATTACTTATGATCAATTTACACCTTCTTTATTAGCAAGTGGTGTTTGGACATATGCAATGCCTAAGCATATTTTTGAAGATATTCCAGTAGCAGAAATGTCTTCATCAGATGCAGTTCGTCGTAACCCAATCGGTATGGGACCATTTAAAGTAGACAGTATTGTACCGGGTGAATCAGTAACTTTAGTGAAAAATGAAGATTACTGGAGAGGTGAACCAAACCTTGATGGCGTAACGATTCGTGTTGTGAACCCGAACGTTGTTGTTCAATCTGTTAAAAATGGTGAAGTTGACTTAGTTTCTTCATTCCCTACTGATCAGTATCCAGATAATAAAGATTTATCTAACGTTCAGTTCTTAGCAGATGTTGAAAATGCTTATACGTATATTGGTTTTAAATTAGGAAAATGGGATGAAGAAGCTGGCGAAGTTGTTATGGACCCAGATATGAAGATGGCTGACGTAAACCTACGTCGTGCAATGTGGTATGCAGTTGATAATGATACAATCGGTAAACAGTTCTATAATGGTTTACGTTGGAATGCGACAACATTAATTCCACCTTCACACCCAGATTATCATGATGGAACGATTGAAGCTCCACTTTATGATCCGGAAAAAGCAAATGAAATCTTAGATGAAGCAGGCTATATTGACGTTGACGGTGATGGTTTCCGTGAAGACCGCGATGGAAATGAGTTAGTGATTAACTTTGCATCAATGTCAGGTGGAGATACAGCTGAACCAATCGCACGCTACTACATGCAAGCATGGGAAGCAGTTGGATTAAATGTTCAATTACTAGATGGTCGTTTACAAGAGTTTAACACATTCTATGACCGTGTAGAAGCTGATGATCCAGCAATTGACATTTACCAAGGTGCTTGGGGTGTTGCATCTGACGTTGACCCATCAGGATTATATGGCCGAAATGCTGCATTTAACTACCCACGTTATACAAACGAAGAGAATGATCGTTTATTAGCTGAAGGTATTTCTGAAGCAGCTTTCGATCAAGAGTATCGTCAAAATGTTTATAAAGAATGGCAGAAGTTAATGGTAGAGGAAGTTCCAGTATTCCCAACAGTTTACCGAGCAAAACTTGTACCTGTTAATAACAGAGTATTAAACTATGCTGTTGGATTTGATTCATCAACTGGTATTTACCGTCATGAACTAGCTGTATCACAAGACGAGCCAGTTAAAGCAGAATAATAAATTACAACCCAACCTCAAGCGAGTCATTGTTACTCGTTTGGGGTTTTTTATACTTCAATTGTCTAAATATCTGTTTACACGTATCAATTTATCGTATTTTCTTATATAATGGAGATTAGGTGAGAAGCTATAAAAAGTAGTAGCTAGATAGGAAAAATGAAGTGTTTATAACTATCTTGTTGATATGGCATAACGGAATAATGACTTGGGGGTAGAGAGCATGTTTAAACAACTTAGAAAGGGTTGGGTTATTTTTGCGATTATAATAATCAGCTTATTAATAAATCAACCAACGATAATGGCAGAGAATTCAGAACAACTTAATGTTAATGATCATTCAACTAGAGAGACGCAAATTCAGTTAATTGAACCAAATAGACTTTTAGCACGTTTTACATATAATTCTGGGTATACTTTTAATTATCCGGATCATGTACGAGGAATTTACGTAACAGGTCATTCCGCAGGTGGTGCCCGTTTTCAAACTTTATTAGAGCTTGTAAAGTCGACTGAACTAAATGCAATGGTAATCGATATTAAAGATGATTATGGGAACTTAACGTTCAGACCAGATGAAGATTCCCCATTTTATGATATTTCAAAACCGTACATTGGCGATCCAGTGAAAATGATGGAAGTATTAGAAGAAAATCAAATTTATCCTATTGCTCGGATTGTTGTATTTAAGGATAGTGTTTTAGCTAAACAACGTCCAGACCTCTCATTTCTCGAAAACGGTAGTGTGTGGGTAAATAACAGAAATGAGGCCTTTGTTAACCCATATGAAAAGGATGTATGGGAGTATAACGTAGAAATCGCTAAAAAGGCGGTTGAACTTGGTTTTCAGGATATTCAATTTGATTATGTTCGTTTTCCAGAAGGCTTCGAACTTCGTGACGATATCTTGCAATATGGTTTAGGTGACTATGCTGATTTAGATATGGATCCAGTGAAAAAACGTGTTGAAGCAGTAACAGACTTTGTTGCATATGCTAGAGAAACTTTGAATCAATATGGTGTCGATGTATCAGTTGATATCTTTGGTTATGCTGTTACAGTTGAGGAAACACCAGGGATTGGACAAAACTTTTCTCGTATTTCAGAAAATGTTGATGTCATTTCATCAATGATTTATCCAAGTCACTGGACACCACACTTTGGTATTGATTTTCCTGATAAAGAACCGTATCGTTTAGTAAATGAGTACAGTAAGCTTGAAAATAAAGTATTAGGTGCTTTAGATAATCCACCAATATCTCGTCCGTGGATTCAAGACTTTGAAGCTCCGTGGTTGTATAGTGGTCCAACATTCCAATATGGTGTTGCAGAGGTTGAAGCGCAAATTCGCGCGTTAAATGAGAATGGTATTTATGAATTCTTACTATGGAATGCAGGTAACGTGTATACAGAAGGAGTAGACTATACACCACTTGATTAATTTTTTTACTTATTATAAACGATAACTGATCGTCGTATATCTATATGTAGATGAAATAACTTTTTTCAATTAACGAATGTTTTACTAATGCTAATTGAAAAAAGTTATTTTTATTTGTTGAGATATAGTTTAAAAGCATAAAAATAGGGAATAACGTGTAAAAGCAATCATTTCAATATCACTAATTGTGTAAATACTTTGTAAATATGTATGAGGGTCTATTAATATAACACAATATGTAGTATAATAATAATTAGTTATTACATTATACTTATTGTCATCTGATAATGAAATGAAATAGTGAACAATTAAATTTATATATATGAGGAGTGAAGTCAAATGGTTACACTTTATACCTCGCCGAGCTGTACATCATGTCGGAAAGCGAAAGCATGGTTAGAAGAACACGATATACCTTATCAAGAAAGAAATATTTTCTCCGATACGTTGACAATTGATGAGATTAAGGAAATTTTGAGAATGACTGAGGATGGAACAGATGAAATTATTTCAACTCGTTCTAAAGCATTCCAAAAGTTAGAAGTTGATATTGAACAAATGTCATTGAAGGATTTAATCGACACGATTCAAGAATATCCTGGTATCTTAAGACGTCCAATTATTCTAGATGAGAAACGACTACAAGTCGGATATAATGAAGATGAAATTAGACGCTTTTTACCTCGTAAGGTTAGAAACTTACAATTACTAGAAGCTCAAAGAATGGTCAATTAAATATTCATACTTACTGTAAAAACACAGCCATAAACATCGTTATAGGTTGTGTTTTTTCGTGATTCCCTTGATAAAATAGGATGACAATTGTTGATAAATACGTTAAAATAGGTATTTAATATGAATACATTTTATAAATGCTTAGCACAAGTTTAAATAGGGTAGAGTAAGATATAAATAAAGTGAATGGCGATGGACCTTTTTTTGAAAGGGGAGAAGCTGGATGGAAATTGAAAGAATTAATGATAATACAATTAAATTTTATATGTCGTATTTAGATATTGAAAATCGAGGCTTCGATCGTGAAGAAATTTGGTATAGCCGCGAGCGAAGTGAGCAACTGTTTTGGCAAGTGATGGACGAGGCGGGCGATCAAGAGGCTTTTGATATGGATGGTCCTCTTTGGATTCAAGTTCAAGCGATGGAGAAGGGCTTGGAGATTACAGTCACTAAAGCGCAACTCTCAAAAGAAGAACAAGATTATCAAGTACCGAATGAACCATCACAAATTGATGAAGGATTAAATGAACGTCTTGATGATTTATTAGATATGCAGCTTGGCGAGAAAATTCGCAAAGCATCGCGTGAAAAGCAAGATAATCAAGCACGATTAATTCAACATACAGTTGCCTTTAAAGACTTTGAGGACGTTATTCAATTAAGTCATCAGATTAACTTAGTAGACGGGATATCGAGCGAATTATACCATTATCATGAGCGCTACGTCCTAATTGTTAAATTTGATGATGATGTGATTGATGACCATGTTCAAGATAATTTATTGAGCATTATTTATGAATATGGAAATAAGGAAAAGGATACTATCCCAGTCATTTTAGAATATGGTAAAGTTATTTTCGCTGAAAATGCTTTAGAACAAACTCAACATTATTTTAAATAGCTTTAAGCAATGGTCAATAGCCGAACAGGATCGGTTATTGACTTTTTTTATTGAAAAAAGGGAAATTAGAGTAGAGCGTCGAATATAGACATATCACAATATAAAAGGAAGGTGGAAAATGCTTCAGGCTGTTTCAAAGAATGGTCAATTGGTTACCCTCGCACTCCTCTCTAAATCAAAAATCAGTCAACTTAAGCAAGAAAACTCCCCGTTCTATTGTCCTATTTGTAAGAGTAAATTAGTCATTAAAGCAGGAACAAAAATGATTCCCCATTTTGCTCATCGAACAACAGAAAACTGTCCTAATCATGTTGGTGGTGAGGGTGTGTATCATGAAAGAGGTAAGCTGGATTTGTTTACATTGTTTAAAAGCTTAAACTTAAATGTCAAATTAGAATGCTTTTTTCCCGAGATTAAGCAAAGAGCGGACCTTTTGATTCAATTTAAGAAGAAACGATTAGCAATCGAATACCAATGCGCAACGATTCCTGTAAGTGAGATTGTATTACGAACGAAAGGTTATCAATCAATTGGAGTAACGCCATTATGGATTTTAGGTGGTAATCGGATGCGGCGATTAGGTAAACAAGGTCTATTTTTAACTCCTACTGAACAATATTTTCTTCATCAATTCTCAAATGATCCAGTAGCGAAAATATATTTTTATTGTCCAAATGCTCGACAATTTGCTCGGTTTGATCTAGCTTGTTTAACTGGCTATAAACGAGCTATTGGTAAACTTGAATTTTATCCATCAGCCTCAATTCATCTCGAGAATTTTTTTGAGAAGAAGTTAATCAATCATCTCACCCATGAATGGTTATTAGAGAAACGACGCTTCAGATTAAATATCCCTCAAAAACTCAACCCCCGTGAGCAAAAATTTAGAGAATGGCTTTATATAAATCAGCTATTTCCATCACTATTATCGAGTTGGGTTGGTTTGCCTGTTAATGGTCAGTGGAAAATGAAAGTGTCAGCTTGGACTTGGCAGACATACTTATGTTATGATTTTCTTAATCACTTTCCGCAATTTACTGTTAATCAATTGAATCGTTATATGCGAACGTTTATTAATCATCAAGATCAGTATCCTTTACTCCAACAAGTGGTTGATCCAATTTCAGACTATTTGGCCTATTTTATTAAGCTTGGTAAAATGACAAGGATAGATGATCAATACATTTTCCATGGATCAATAAATCAGCATACATCTATTGAAGAGGCATTAAGGAGTGATCGATTACTTCATAATAAATTAATCCAGTAGTTTTGTTCAATAAAATTGAAAGGATTGCGGTATAATAAAGTGGAAATATCAACCGACAAAATTATTGCAAATGGTTGAAATTAAATTAATAAAAAATAATCATCAATAAAGAATCTTTGTTAATTAACAAGAGTAAGATCAAATGGCAAGATTCTTCGAAAAACAAGGGAGGAAGTCATTTTGACAAAAGAAGCGAGTAAATTACAGTCAAGGGAAGAGATTCCTGTAGAGAGAACATGGCGATTAGAAGATATTTTTGCTACGGATGACATTTGGGAAGAGGAGAGAAAGGCAGTTACTGAGGAGTTGAAGAAGTTTTCTGCTTTTAAAGGCACTTTAGCAGACTCTGCTGATCAGCTCTATCAGTTGCTTACATTAGAGGATGCTGTATCTGAACGAATTGGTAAGCTATATACATATGCCCACATGCGTCATGACCAAGATACAACCAATTCATTCTATCAAGCATTAAATGCGAAAGCACTAACGCTGTATACTGAAGCAGCTAGCGAAATGAGCTTTATTGTTCCGGAAATTTTAGCAATTGATAAGGAAAAACTTGATCAGTTCGTTAAAGAAAAACCAGAACTTGAACTATATAATAAAGTATTAACAGATATAGTTCGTCAAGCTGAGCATGTATTATCAGAACAAGAAGAAGCACTCCTAGCGCAAATGAGTGAAGTGATTGATAGTTCTTCACAAACATTTGGTGCCCTTAATAATGCCGATTTAACGTTCCCAACAATTAAAGATGAAGACGGCAACGAAGTAGAATTAACACATGGTCGTTACACTAATTTTATGGAATCAACTAAACGAGCAGTTCGTCGTGATGCATTCTTAGCTATGTATCATACGTATAAGAAGTTTATTAACACATTTGCATCCACATTATCTGGCCAAGTGAAAAAAGATAATACGATGGCTAAAGTACGAAAATATACGTCTGCCAGAGCAGCTGCTTTAGACCGAAATAATATTCCAGAAACTGTTTATGATAACTTAGTTGAAGCAGTTAACGATAGAATTGATCTTTTACATCGCTATGTAAAATTACGTAAGAAAATTCTTGGACTTGATGAGATGAACATGTACGATATGTACACACCCCTCGTTAAGGATGTTGATTTTAAATATACTTATGAGCAAGCACAGCAAATTCTAATCGATGGCCTTGCTCCACTTGGGGAAGAGTATATTGAGCGAATGAAGGAAGGTTTTGACAACCGTTGGGTAGACGTTGAAGAAAATAAAGGTAAACGTAGTGGAGCATATTCATCAGGAGTATATGGTACTAACCCATATATTTTGATGAACTGGCAAGATAACCTAAATAACGTCTTTACGCTAGCTCACGAGTTTGGTCACTCAATGCATAGCCTATATACACGTGAAAACCAACCTTATCGCTATGGTAACTATTCTATTTTCGTTGCAGAAGTTGCATCAACGTTAAATGAATCGTTACTAAATGAGTATTTAGTTAAGCGTACAGAAGATCCAAAAGAGAAGCTCTACTTACTAAATAACTTCTTAGAAGGTTTTAGAGGTACTGTTTTCCGTCAGACAATGTTTGCTGAATTTGAGCATTTAATTCATAAGCTTGATCAAGAAGGTGAAGCATTAACACCTGATACATTGACTAAACATTATTATGAGTTAAATAAGAAGTACTATGGTGAGGATGTCATTCATGATGAAGAAATCGGCTTAGAATGGGCACGTATCCCACACTTCTATTACAATTATTATGTTTATCAATATGCAACAGGCTATTCAGCAGCCCAAGCTTTATCACTGAAAATCTTAAAAGAAGGAAAACCTGCAATTGATCGCTACTTTGGTTTCTTAAAAGCAGGAAGCAGTGATTATCCAATTGAAGTATTAAAACAAGCAGGTGTAGATATGACTGAGAAGACACCGATCTTGCAAGCACTAGATATTTTTGAAGAAAAACTGAATGAAATGGAAGCATTATTTGAAGAATTAAACTAAGTAATAAGGAACCTGCGAGAATTTAATTATCTCGCAGGTTTTTGATTTGGTAATATCTAACTTTTAGTGTGCGAACGCACCATCTCATAGTGCGTTCGCACCCAAAATTAAAAATTCGCACTATACAATCAAAATTTCGCACTCAAAATTAGAATTTCGCACTCAAAACTAAAAATTCGCACTCAAAATTAGAATTTCGCACACGATTAGTTTTCACTCGTAAAGTTTCGTGCTTGATTTGCAGATTTACCGTGAACGAGATAGTAAATGGCAATACATAATATTAAAATTCCTGCCATGATCAAGTATAGTTGTCTAAAGCCCATAAGTGGTAGGATAAATCCTAATAAAAATGGACCAACTCCAATTCCGAAATCAAAGCAAACAAAAAATGTTGATGTCGCAAGTCCAATTCTTTCTTTAGGAGCTTTTGAAATAGCAATTGCTTGCGTACTTGACTGGATTGTACCACAGCCAATACCAATTAACGCACCAGCAAGTAATAATGTAATAGCAGAGTTAGTTTGACTGAAAATAAGCATTCCAACAGTAAAAATAATTAACGAAGCATAGATAACAGGATTTTCTCCTTTTAAGTCATACATTTTACCGCTAAACGGTCTTGAGAGTATTAAACAAATGGCATAAAAGATAAAGAAGAAGCTAGCGGCATTTACTAAGTTAATCTCTGTAGCATATTGAGTTAAGAATGAGAGAATACTTGAATAAACAAATCCGATTAAAAGCACAACAACCCCAATCGGAAGGGTAGTCTTTTCGATATAATCAGTTAGCTGTAATTTCGACTTCATTTGTTTTTTCACTGCAGATAATTCGACTAATGGCATTTTGATAAAAAATGAAATAAGTAAAGAAATTGTAGCTAATAATAATGTGAAAATAAATAAAATCAACATATTGTAGCGTTGACTAATAAATAATCCGAAAAAAGGTCCGATAGCAGCGGCTAAGTTTGTACTCGTTGCAAAATAGCCAAGTCCTTCTCCACGTCTTGTAATCGGCACGAAATCAGCAACAATCGTATTTGTACCTGTTGTACTAATCCCAAAAGAAAATCCATGAATAAAGCGTAGGATTAATAAAAGAACGAGAGAATCGACGACGAAATAAAAAATCATAAAGCCGAAAAACATCACTAATCCGAACACTAGTAATTTCTTTTTACCAACTTGATTGATGATTTTTCCTGCAATAGGCCTAATTAAAACTGCACCTAGTACAAAGATACTTGATGCTAACCCAGCAACGCTTTGACTAGCTTGAAAATGACTACTCGTATATGTTGTTAAAGTGACCATTAACATATAAAAAGCATTAAATAGCAAAAAATTTGTTAATGAAATAATAATAAAATTGCTTGTCCATAATTTAGATTCTTGTTGCATTATATACTGTCTCCCTTATTTAATTTCTGTCTATTAGGCTGTTTTGTGTCGATTCAAAAAAAACTGCATAAAAGCCCACTATTAAATATAGCTAATAATATTTAGAAAAGCCAACATAATCATAGTCGTAGATTACATAATCATAGTTGGTAATTGTAAGTAAAAAAAATAATCGACAGTTCATGAGTGAATGGTCGATTATTTAAAACCTCTAAATGTATGACGTTGTAATAAAAAACTGAGAAGAAGATAAATCGAGATAAATAGAAGCGGTAGCGTGATTAAGATTGGAGCGATGCGCATTAGCCCAAATAGATTGAGAATGACAGCAAAAATAAATAAAGCAAATCCGATTGCCAAACGAACGAATTGAGTCATATCCATCCCTACACTTCAAAATTAATTTTTAGCTGCTATTCATATAATATGTATATAAAAATAAAAAAATGATGCTCACCAGCTAAAAACCGGTGAACATCATCATAAATTAGTAAAAATATAATTGCTATTGCTTTTGATAATGCCAATATGATTGCCCATTAACATAAACTTTTTTCACAATTTGTTTGAGTTGAAGTTTTTTCATTTCGCGTTCTGCCTTTTTAACAGAAAAATCATAAATAATAGCAATTTCCTCTGAACTTGTGAAATGATAGTATGACATAAAGTCTTCAAGTTCAGGTTTATCAATTGGGTGAATCCGTGTTTGTAGCAATGTTGATAAGACTTTTACATAAATATCGTATCCGTAAGATCCAGCGATTTTTAAGCCTTCATCTTCATCTGATTCACTAAAAAAGACTATCGATGGTGTTTGATCAATTTCCATTTCCCTTGATACTTTTAAATCACATCGCAAGGCTTTTTTTGCACTGTTAGAATGGAGATCGCGTATGAATTCATCAACATCGAGCTTCGCTTCCTTTGCAACCTGGATTAGAACATCATCAATTGAGATGTCAGTCTGATTAAAGAGTAAATGTTCTTGAATTTTTTGCAAGTACCGTCTACCAGCATTAATTCCTTGAAGTTCAGCAGCTTTGATTGCGAAGAAGATGTCTGCTGGATACTTCAATTCTGTTCGGTTAAACTTTTTCGGACCAAAACATTTTTGCGGGTGTAGCATCATGCGATGGTTAATCTCATCAATTTGTTCAGGGTGATTAATAAAAAATTGATTAGTTTGTAATAAATGACTACATAAAATGGGTCGAATCGTAAAAAAACGACCGTATTCAAGTTGTAATTTTCTAATATATGGATTGATTGTCCATGAATTCGGACAGATCGGATCAATAAATAAATAAATTTCAATAGGTTTTTTTAGAAGATCAAAATAGCTACACTGGACCTTTTTTGTACGAGTGTTGAAATCAATGTAAGGTTCAGTTTGTTTGAAGCTCAAATCGATTCTCCTTTCTTTTGGTAAACTGCTGGTTAGACAGTTCATTTCTAAATATATCTACATTGTAACAAGGACTATGATGATTGAGCAACTGATAAGCCTCGATGGAAAAAAACTATCAAGCGCCTAACGTTTGAAAGAATCGTGTTATCTTATTGTTTGTTGTCTTTCTTTCAATGTTGTATTTCGTTAAAAAATCAGCTAACTTACTGTTTGCTTGTAAAAGGCTCGTTGCCTCTACTTCGATTTCATAATCAACTTCGCCATTATAATAGCTTTTATCTAATACATATGTTATGTCATCATCGTTTAATTCAATACGCTCAGTTTTTAGTTTTCCACGATATTTGAGGGTCTGATAATCTATTCCTAATTGGTTCAGTATGACTTCAAGCTGATTGATGCGCGTTGGCTGTTCGTAAATCCACTGATCTTTAATTTCAGCAGAAATCTTAACATGTGTTTCAAGTAAACCATCTGCTTGTGGCTGTTTTAACGTTATAACATATTGGCCATTTTTTTCACGTATTCTTAATGCAGAGCCGTGATGTCTTAATGCTAAATCATCTGTTTCAAAATAATAATTAATTTGCGTCTGAACTTGTGCTTGATCTTGAATAAAGTAGTTAAGTACTCGATTATATTCTTGTTCAGTTAACATATTCTTTGCTTCGAATTCCATTTCTTGTTGCAAATGATCAACTCCTTATTGTTCAATGTGACTACGTTACTTTGCTTAAAAAAGTCACAGAAGTGATAAACTTAGTATAGATGATTGTTACGATAAAAGTCGAGAAATCATCTCGAAAAATTTACCTGCTGTGATACAATAAAATTGAAGGTGGTGTAAGAATGAAAGAGCGCATCGATTGGACAACATTTTTAGTCCCTTATCATCAAGCAGTAGATGAATTAAAGGTAAAGCTACGTGGAATGCGAAAACAGTATGAAATTGAAAAGCAATATTCACCGATTGAACTCGTCACAGGCCGCGTGAAACCAGTGGCAAGTATTTTATCAAAGGCGGAACGGAAAAATATTGGCTTGCATGAAATTAAAGAAAAAATTCAGGATATCGGTGGAATTCGAATTGTTTGTCAATTTGTTGATGATATTTATACCATAGTTGACTTACTCCGTGCTCGTCATGACTTTGAAATCATTGAAGAAAAGGATTACTTAAAAGAGAAAAAGTCAAGCGGTTATCGATCATATCATCTTATTATTCGCTATCCAGTTGCCACAATTCATGGTGAGCAGTTTGTCACTGTTGAAATTCAAATTCGTACATTAGCGATGAACTTCTGGGCAATTAATGAGCATTCACTTAATTATAAATATAGTGGTGAGATTCCAAAGGATATTCAAATGCGGTTAAAAAAAGCAGCGGAAGCAGCCTTTCAATTAGATGAGGAAATGGCGAAGATTAGAGAAGAAGTACAGGAAGCGCAGTGGATTTTTCATAAAAAATAGTAAATGTTAAAAGGTGGCCATGATGATGATAAAGTTTTATGTTGCATCAAAAGGTGATCATAAATCAAATATGATTAAATCTATGGTTGAAAAATATTTATTGGATTTTGATTTAGAAATTAGTCAAGAAGCACCAGAGTTAGTGATTTCAGTAGGGGGAGATGGAACGTTTTTACATACGGTTCATGACTATTTTCACCGACTAGAAGAGACTGCTTTTATTGGCTTACATACTGGTCACTTAGGCTTTTATGCCGATTGGTTGCCAGAGGAGATTGAAAAGCTTGTGATCGCCATATCAAGAAGACAGTTTGAAATTAAAGAGTACCCTTTACTTTCAATGAGTATTCATAAAGAAGGCGAGACTAAACCAGAAAAGTATTTAGCATTAAATGAAGCGACAATTAAAAAAATTGAAGGCTCTCTCGTTCTTGATGTGAAAATTAACGATATGCATTTTGAACGTTTTCGTGGTGATGGTTTATGTGTCTCAACACCATCAGGGAGTACGGCTTATAATAAAGCGTTAGGTGGTGCGATTGTGCATCCATCACTATCAACGATGCAGGTGACTGAAATGTCTTCGATTAATAATCGAATCTTTCGTACGATCGGTTCACCGCTGATTTTACCGAGCCACCACGTTTGTCAGTTTGTACCGGTAAATCGGGACCAAAAGTTTTTATTAACGATTGATCATATGACGAAAAGCGTTGAAAATGTTGTTTCGTTAGAATATACAGTTGCGAAAGAACGGATTCGTTTTGCAAGATTTAGACCATTTCCATTTTGGAAGCGGGTTAGAGATTCATTTATTTCTGATGAGTATTAAGTGTTATTGGAGAAAGGTGTAGAGAGCGTTGTTAATTTGGCAAGTAACAGAAGCGGAGAATCAAATGATTCTCCGTGATTTTTTGAGAGAAAAGATAGGTTTATCACGTGCAATGGTGAAAACATTAAAATTTGATGGTGGACAGATTTTGGTAAATGATGAGTTAGTTACTGTTAGAAAGGTACTAACAGCAGGTGATCAGGTAAGGCTTGTATTCCCTAAAGAAATACGATCACCGAGCTTAACACCAGTTAAGTTAAAGCTAGACATTATCTATGAAGATGACTTCATAATTATTTTAAATAAAGATGCAAATATCGCAGTTATACCTTCACTTGGTAACCAAGAGCCAGCGATTGCGAATGGTTTGATTTATCATTATGATCAACAAAATGTTGATTATACTGTTCATATTGTGACTCGACTAGATCGAGATACGTCAGGGCTAATGCTAGTTGCTAAACAGGATTTTTGCCATAGTCTACTACATCAGAAGCGTATAGAACGGCATTATATGGCGCTTGTCCACGGTAAACTAATGAACCATTCTGGCACAATTAATGCACCTATTGGTAGAAACTCTGAATCAATTATAGAACGCATGGTGACACCAGAAGGTAAGCAGGCGATTACGCATTATCAACTTCTTCGTGAGTATGATAATTATAGTCTTGTCGCTGTTCAATTAGAAACAGGGAGAACACATCAAATTAGAGTGCATTTTGCTCATATTGGTCATCCGTTAGCCGGTGATCAGCTTTATGGTGGATCAGTAGATTTAGTTAAACGACAAGCGCTCCATTGTACAAAATTATCATTTAATCATCCGATTACGAATGAACGTTTACAATTTGAATCTAACTGGCCTGAAGATCTTAATGTCATTGAAAAATAGTCGCAGCGTTATTCGTCGTATTGATGAAATTTTTCAGCTTGTAATGGCTGATTAGAAGGAACTGTGACAACTTTTTCCTCAGGTAATTGAAATGCAGCTAGTTTATTACCAAAGACACAACCAAGGTCGATGTTGATTGTTTTGTTTAGTTGTCTCGGTTCTAAAACAGGTGTATGTCCATAGACAATCCATTGATCACCGTGGTAATCCTTTGCCCAGTCACGACGAATAGGTCTTCCATCAGGATGTTTAGCACCAGTGACATCACCATACAAGACAAAAGACTGAACTTTTTTATCATAACGTCCAATGTAATTTGATCGAATTCCAGCATGGGCAACGACGGCTTTTACATTAGGTAATTGGATGTACAAATCAGCTTGCTCATAAAGAGTAATAAATTTTTGCCGGATCATTTTTTGATCGCGATTTGAAAGTGCTTGGTATTCTTCAACAGTCGTTTCAAGTCCATGCTGAATTTGAACTTTATTTCCTAGGAAATATCGATAGAGTTTATTACAATGATTCCCAGGGGTGTAGTAAGCAATTTTATCTACCATGACTAGCTGATAAACGAGTTCAATAACTTTTAATGATGATGGTCCACGATCGGTTAGATCACCTAAAAATACAAGCATTCTTTTTTCAGGGTGGTAGTAATTTTGTCCGTTTGAATGATAGCCTAATTTATCAATTAAGTTTAGGCACTCCTCATAACAACCATGGATATCGCCGATAATATCATATTTCATGATTTAAACCTCCATAACACTTGTTTAAGTTAAGTTTAGCATCTGTCTGGTTTTCAATACAAAGAAAGTGTACAATTTTAGTGTAAAGGGTATCAAATAATAGATATTGTAGACAATGTATTGATGAATTTATTAACTTTAGAGAAAGAGGAGGGTTTTAGTTATGAATAATGTGACGATAAATGCACGTGAAAAAATAAACGATGCCATTGAAGCAGCACTTATAAATGAGGATATTAACCAATTTAGGGATGAATTCCTTAAAATACACCCTTATGACCAATCAGAGTTTTTTGAGGCGCAAACTGAGGAAGTTAGATATTTAATTTATTCCTATTTGTCTCCTGAGGAAATGGCTGATGTGATTGAGCATGTCGAACGAGAAATACAAAGTGATTTTATCGTTGAAATGAATCCAACCTATGCTGCACAAGTCTTAGCTAATATGGCAACAGACGATGCAGTTGACCTTTTAAATGACCTTGATAAAAATAAAGTTGCTAGTTATTTGACGATCATGCCTGAAGATGAAGCTGACGAAATTAAAGATTTATTACATTATGAAGAGAAAACAGCAGGAAGTATTATGACGACAGAATTTGTCGTTGTAAACACTCATATGACCGTGAAAGAAGCAATGCGTCACCTTCGAAAAGCAGCTCCAGATGCTGAAACGATCTACTATATTTATGTCGTAAATGATGATCAGCAATTGATTGGTGTCATCTCATTACGTGATTTAATCATTGCAGAGGGAGATTTGACGATTGATGAAGTGGTGAATCGTCAAATTGTTTCAGTATCAGTAGGAGATGACCAGGAAGACATTGCACGAATGATGCGAGATTATGATTTCCTAGCACTTCCAGTCGTTGATTTCCAAAATCATTTATTAGGGATTATTACAGTTGATGACATTATGGACGTAATGGATGAAGAAGCAAGTGATGATTATTCCAAATTAGCTGGGGTCGATGTTGACGATGTTGATCAAAACCCTATTACTGCAGCAAAAAAACGATTACCTTGGCTAATCATTTTATTAATTTTAGGCTTATTTACAGCAAGTATTATCGCACGTTTTGAAGAAACGCTTGAACAAGTCGCATTACTTGCGATTTTTATTCCACTCATTGCTGGTATGGCTGGTAATACTGGTACACAATCATTGGCGGTTGCCGTTCGAGGGATCGCAACAGGTGAATTCCAAAAGCACGGTATTGTCAAAACAATTATGCGTGAATCGATAACAGGAATGATTACGGGTATTACGTGTGGATTAGCGATTTGGTTAATCATCTTTATTTGGCAAGGAACGATGTTTTTAGGCTTTTTAGTCGGGCTGTCGATAGCGATAACGTTATTTGTCGCGACGATTTCTGGTGCGCTCGTTCCTTTATTAATGAATCGATTGAATATTGATCCAGCCGTTGCATCCGGGCCATTTATTACGACGATCAATGATATTATTTCAATTACAATATACTTTGGTATGGCAACGATGTTTATGCAATTTTTACTATAAATAAAATAGCTTCATAATTATAAGGACAGCATGAAATAATAATTGCTGTCTTTATTTTGTTTTCAATTAAAGAAAAAAGTTGTTTTTTTTGATTGATTCCGTTAATATAGTATCAGGTACTAATAACAAGTTATAAAATTGTCGGGAGGTTGGTAAAATGAACTTTTCATTATCAGATAAAACATATGTCATCATGGGTGTAGCAAATAAACGAAGTTTAGCATGGGGAATTGCTAAGGCGCTTGATCAAGTTGGGGCGCGGTTAATTTTTACTTATGCAAGTGAACGATTTGAAAAACCAGTAAAACAATTAGCCGAAACATTAAGTGGGAACTCGTCATTATTTTATCAGTGTGATGTGTCAAGTGATCAATCGATTCAAGATACATTTAAGCAAATTCAAGCTGATGTCGGTACGATTCATGGCGTCGCTCACTGTATCGCTTTTGCTGAACGAGACGATTTAAAGGGGGAGTTTGTTGATACATCACGTGATGGTTTCTTACTTGCGCATAATATAAGTGCGTATTCATTAGTTGGTGTAGCTAGAGCTTTTAAACCATTAATGACTGAGGGTGGCAGCATTATAACATTAACTTATTTAGGTGGAGAACGAGTTGTCCAGAATTACAATATTATGGGTGTGGCCAAAGCAAGTCTTGATGCAAGCATGAAATACTTAGCCAATGATTTAGGTAAAGATAATATTCGAGTGAATGCTATATCAGCAGGCCCAATCCGCACTTTATCGGCAAAAGGTGTTGGTGACTTTAATTCGATTTTAAAAGAGATTGAAACGAAGGCGCCACTAAGACGAACAGTAACTCAAGAAGAAGTAGGATCTACTGCATATTACCTATTAAGTGATTTATCACAAGGCGTTACAGGAGAAATCATTCATGTCGATGCAGGATATAATATTTTAGGTTTAGCATAAAAAAAAACGAGCAGAGCTGCTTGTTTTTTTTTATGGGTTATAACACATTTTCGGCATTTTTCATATAGTAATTAAAGAGAGGAGGATGTGTTCATGGTTTCAAAACCATTATTATTTATTGATCAGTCTAGCTCAATGACTCCACATGCGCCAATGCAAGCTGAATACCATACTGAATATGAAGAATCTTCAAACATATCAGTTCAACAAGATCTGGGTAGACATACGAATCAATCGAGAAATGCATTTAATCAGATGACTATTGAGGAAAAACTAGATTATTTAGCCAAGCCATCTGCTTTTTTACCGAAATTAAACTGTAGATTTTCAGTAGGTAATAAACTTTATCGTGGGAGAATTATAGCTAGAGAAGGGCAGCAGTTTGTTTTTGAAGATAGACATACAAAAAGGAAACAGAATTTTATGATTGAAGAGATTAGTGATTTAAGGATCATAGGCTTTTGATAATGGAATTAGCTTCCCTGTCTGAATAGATTGAAATAAACGTGCTAAGTAAAAAGAGGTTCCAATAATGGAACCTCTTGTTTGAATCTTATAGTGCAGTGATTGGAGGTAAGCATGTAACATGACAGAAGCAATCTAAATCTACAGTGATACAAATACCTGTTGCTTGTAAGTTTGCTGTAAATTGAGTAACTGGTGAAACTGGGTCAGCTTCTGGATCATTTGGTGTTCTTAATAATTCAAGGACTGCACAGTTTTTGCTATCAACTTTTTTAACTCTAAAGTAGAAGCTTCCAACTACGTCTGCAATCGCGTTAAATGGTGCACCATATCCTTTAAATGGCGTACAATCTTTACAATATAGCAGGACAGGAACAGTGTCTAAGTTCGTTGGAGCCTGAGTATCACCAAGCAATTCCGCTATTGAACGTTCACAACTTGTATCACAACAATCCCCTGCAATATTGTCCTGAGCTGCAACAATTTCTTTTAATATATCCGCTACACAACTACCTGTGTGATATTTTGAGCCGCATGACATAAGCAATTATCCCCTTTCATATAATCTTCTTCACTTATAAGGTATGTGCAAGTAGTTTGTTAGTGTGGGCAAATGTGGATGGGATAAAAAAAAGGCACATTCAGTTCGTGTTCACATAAACTATTATCGACTTCATACTTAGTTAGAAAAGGAGTGATAAGTAAATGTCTGATCAAAGAAAAAATATTAAAGTAAAGGACTTGGTAATTCAGGCTGAAAACGTCTATTTTGAACCTATCGTTCGTAAAGGGAGACCAGGACATCCATTCTTTGGCCCTCGTCCACCTAGATTCGAACAATCTGAAGTGGAAAATGAAGAACAACCTATAGAAGAGTCAGAGAATGATGAGGAAGAAGTTGAACAACAATCAGAAGATCAACCTAATCGTCGTCCACCATTTTCATGGCTTTAGAAAAAATAGTGAAATATTTGCATAAGAGGATCAAGAAGCGGGTATAGATTATTGAGGAGGGATGGTCATGGGATATATTTTGCCAATCACCAATTATCAAACACTACATTACCATGAACGTATCAGCGTAATAGAGCGTGATTTTATTCCAGTAGACCGCATCTACCCAAAAGAGGTTAAAGTCCGCTATTTTACTTCTGCTCATGGTAAAATGGCAAGGTTCACTCACCAATTTAAGCCTTTAAAGCAAACTACAAACACTCAGACGCAACAAAGATCAAGTTCAGATCAACATGATGACCGTTATGCTGAAATAACAGGAATTGGCCACCAAATCAATTATTCTATATAAAAAAAGCCGCTTTTCACATCTTTTGAATGAAAAGTGGCTCATCTTCTAAATACTCTGCATAAAAGATCTCTTCGATTGAAGAGATTTTTTGTTTTTTAATCTGGTCGTATAGCCAGTCTTTGTCTTTGTTGATTTCAGCTAGATTATCTTCAATAATTTCACCATCATTTATTAATGTAACAGGTAAATAGACTTTTTCATCTTGAAGTTTAAGGTCTTTTCTTGTAGGTGTTTGTGAGCGTGTGTTATTTAATACAGATATCGTACCGTCATTTTCTAAAATGGCATATTCGACATCTCTTAATGAAAATACATCCTTTAAGCGTAATAAATGTTGAAATTGATTAATGTCTAATTTGTTTTTCTTCATTGCTTCACGATCGATCTTGCCTTTTCTAACAATAATAGCAGGGCGGCCTTCTAGTAAAGAGCGTGATCCCTTGAATCGTTGAGTAATGAACTCTGTTACATACATTAACGTACCCCATGTAACAATCGCAAAGGCTACATGTGGTATGCCTACATTTTCATCGTACAAAGCATTACCAACTAACTCACCAAGTAATAGTGCTGAAATAAAGTCAAAGGCAGTTAGTTGTCGAATTTGTGTTTTTCCTAATATTTTTGCAATCACAAATAAGGCAAAATAACCAAAGACAGTCTCGAAAAATACAGAGCTATAATTATATCCCATTTATTGTCCCCCTTTAACTTCATAATGTAAGGTTAGACAAATTTTATGAATTATATACTTATAACTCATCCGACATGTTGAATATTTGCTTCGTAAAATGGTTCAGATGAAACGGTGTAACCGAGGGATTGATAAAATTCAATGACTTGAGACTGCGCATTTAAATAAAATTTTGAAATCTGTTTTTCTGATAAAAATGACTCAATCGCAAGTATCAGCTTTTTTCCATAACCTTTGTTTCGATATGATTTTAATACAGCAACACGCTGAATTTTACCTTTGTGATCAATGATTTGAACTCTTGCCACCGCAATCGGTTCTTGATTCAGATAACCAACAAAATGAATTGCTTTCGCATCATATTGGTCAAGCTCAATTTTAGGGTCTACACCTTGCTCTTCAATAAAAACTTGATTGCGAATTGACAGCGCATCTGCTATTTCTTTGTCTGTCTGTGCTTGAATAACTAGAAATGTCATAATAATCCTTTCTTAATAACGCTATTTTTATATTTAATTATTAATTGCAGGTTCTCTTCGCCGTCCTGAAATGTTAACTAAAATCCCTGCTGAGAGTAATGTAAAGACGAGTGATGTTCCTCCATAGCTAATAAAAGGTAGTGGGACTCCAGTGATTGGTAGCACACCGCTCACTGCACCTAAGTTAAAGACCGCTTGAATGATAATTTGAAAGGTCACGCCTAACGCTAATAATCTTAAATATAGTGAATCGACTTCTTTTGCGATACGAATACCTCGATATAAAATAAACAAGTAAGAGCCGATTACAAAAATAACAGCAATTAAACCAAGTTCTTCAACAATAACAGCCATAATAAAATCCGTATGAGCCTCAGGTAAGTAGCCAAGCTTTTGCACACTATTACCAAGACCATTGCCAGAAAGCCCGCTTGTAGCGATTGAAATATATGAATTAATTAATTGATAGCCATCACCACTAGGATCATCGAATGTATTCATAAAAGATGTAATTCGATTTAATCGATACGGTTGAGAAATCATAATGAAGAATAATCCAGAAAGACCGATTGAACCTAGTAATAAAATATGACGCATCTTTACACCACTAAAGAAGATAATTAGACCACAAATTAATAAAATATGAGTTGCAGTCCCAAAATCGGGTTGTTGTAAAATAAGGTAAAAAACAAATGCCAATATTAAGAGAGGAGGTAATACTCCTTTTTTAAATTGGTCGATATAAGGTTGTTTTTTTGCATAAATATGAGCAAAGTAAATGATCATAAATACTTTAACAATTTCTGAAGGTTGAAATGTAAATGGGTATGCAAGCCATCTTCGAGCCTCATTCCGCACAACGCCAATACCTGGAATTAATACGAGAAAGAGTAGAATAATTGAAATAATGATTAAAAAAGGGCTTAACTTTCCTAAAGTCTTTAATGAAATAAACGACATGACAGCAAAGACTGATAATCCCAGAACGAGAAACACTAATTGACGCATAAAGAAGTAATGACCATGATCATATTCTAATGTACTAAGCGTATAGCTAGAGCTGTAGATCATAATCGTACCAAAAACTGATAGTGCTAAAACAACCGCAATCAGTCCATAATCAAATTTTTTCAGTCGTTTCTTCATAATCATTTCCCCTATTCCATTGATTCGTCCTCACCAAACATGTAAGTTTTTGTTCTTAGATGGACACTTGTGACTAACCCTAGGGCCATCATATTCGTTAATAATGAACTCCCACCATAACTGATAAATGGCAGTGCAATACCTGTAATCGGCATTAAACCAATTGTCATACCGATATTTTGGAAAATTTGGAACGTATATAGTGCGATAACACCAATACAAATATAAACACCAAATAACGAATTGGCATTAATCGCAATCGTGATAATTCGATAGATAAGTAAGAAAAATACGATAATTAATAGACTTGTCCCAATAAAGCCAAACTCCTCACCAATGACAACAAAAATAAAATCAGTGTGAACCTCAGGTATACGTCCACTTTGAACTTGATAGCCTTGATTAAAGCCAGAACCAGTAAGTTGTCCCGATCCAATGCCGAGTAGTGCCTGTTGGAGCTGGTAGCCAAATCCTTGGGAATGCTCGGCAGGATTTAACCAACCATAAATTCTTGAGAGTTGGTAGCTATGAATAAGCTTACTAAAAAGCTCAGAATTATTAAAATATAAGAAGACTAACGCGCCTAATCCACTGATTCCTAATGCCGTAAGTAAATAACTCATTTTTAATGAAATACTTGATGTGTAAATTAACATCGCAACAGCAAAGATAATCATTAAAGTTGTTCCTAAGTCAGGCTGTCTTAGGATTAAGACAAGAGGTATTGCTGTAAAGAAGAGTATTTTAATTGTTACAACAATGCTTTCTTTAAAACTAAGTCTGCTCTTTCCTAGTTTTGCAAGTAGTGATGATATTAAGATAATTAAGAAGAACTTCATAAATTCTGAAGGCTGAACATCAATAACTTTCAAACTAATTGCACGCTTCGCACCAAACTTCTCAACACCAAATACCTCAACAGCCATTAGTAGAAGTATGCCACAGATATAGAGTGGGATTGTTAGCTTCTCAAGTATTTCAAAATCAATTGAAGCAACGACCATCATGGCGATAAAACCTAGTCCATAAAAAACTAATTGTCGTTTAACAAAGTATGTACTATCTCCACTGGCATATTGACCAGAGGCACTATAAATAGCTACTAGGCTAAAGATTGCAAGGATAAAGACTAAAAATGCAATTGTATAATCAATTGGAATTCTTCTAGATTGGAGATTGTTTTGTGTTTCCATTTATATTCCTCATTTTCTAAAACGGATTATTAGACATTATTTTATGTGTGTATTCTTATCATATCAAAAAAAGCTAAAAGGTGTTAATCAGATCAAATTATCTGAAAATTTATCAAGACTTGACGAAAAAGTCTATTTCGATTATATTATAAACACGCTATAAATTAAATAGGACTTAAGCGTATAAATTAACCTTAATAACCTATCCCATATTACGGGCTGTTAGTTCAGCGGGAGAACGCTTCGTTGACATCGAAGAGGTCACTGGTTCGATCCCAGTACAGCCCATAGTAAAAAAGCTTGACCCAATTTGGGTTAAGCTTTTTTTTGCTGTTTATTTTTTTGTGGGTTCGTTTTTTTTCTAAACATTGATACGATGATTAATAGGAATGGGATGAATATAGCGACTGTCATATCATAATAAGACCAATATTTGGAAATTATTTCGCTGTATTCAGTATAATTTGAAGCAACGAGTATTGACGTTCCAAATAAAATAAAGCCAAATGGATAAGTTAACTGGCGATAATTTTTCAAGTTAAATAGTTGCTTCACACCAATGTGAAATGCATAAGAGTACAGCGTAATTTTAATAAAAACAGTAATCATCCAAAAAATTGCAATTAATCCTTCGATCCTCTGAATGGAGTGCCCGACAGAAATTGACCGTGCTAAGATGAAGGTAGGGTATACGTTACGGATCGTTGTTGGTACGCCTAAAACGATAGTACATAGTAAAACATTAATAAATAATGCAGTACCTCCAAATAATGCACCTGTTAAAAAGTTTTTTCTGAATTTATTTTTTTTCAGTATATTCGGTATAAACATTAAGATAACGATTAACTCCATGAATGGAAATGACGTTGCGATAATCGTTCCATTGATTACTGGTTTAAATCCATGTTCGAGAAATGGCCGAATCCACTCTATCTGAATACTAGGTAATACTAGGGTAAACAATGTCACCAAAAATAAGAATACGACAGGATAGAAAACTTCACTCACACGTGCTAGCGTGGCTAGTCCCGATCGAACGCCAAAGACTAAAACGGTAACAAATAATAAATTTATGACTTTGGTTGGCGTCTGAAGCAAAATATGTGTCGTAATAAAATCGCCTAATTCACGTAAAAGGATGGAGACTGAGAGTAGTAAATAAAGTAAAAAAAACATTACGACAATTGAGCCAATTGGCTTACCGAGAATTTTTAGAATTACCTGTACAAAGGATAGATTCGACTGAAGTTTACTTACTTTTACAAACAAAAGTACTACGAGTGAACCAAAAAGTAAACTTAATAACATCGAGATCCAAGCATCCTGTTTAGCGACAATTGCTACTGATGCTGGTAAGACTAATATGGCATCTCCAATTGTTATGAGCGCAACCATTATGGTAAGCTGATAGGAATTAATCATTTCTTTTGTACTCATTTTAAGTAAGATCTCCTTAACTAAGCCAACTTGTGACAAGTTGGCTTATTGGCTGATAGACTATCTTAAGCCATTTAATTAAACTTGGAACTTTAATGTTTATATTAGCAATCAAATTTATCCCAATACCAATGATTAGGAACATAAAAAAGCTTACTTTATCACTTTTGATATTTTTTTGTTTGATTGTTGGATATTCTATGAAAATGATCATAGCAGCGACAAATAAAATGATTATTATTTTCAACATAACTTACTCCTGAATGTACTGTTGAATTGAATTTTTTGTAGAGCCCAATTGTGTAATGTTCACACCCACATCAATATTGACCTCTAAATTCGCAAAATGCTCTTGCCAATCGTCTTTAAGCTCTGCCCAAACTTTAGGGTGATAACGATAGATATCTTCATCAAAGCCAAAGATGTCTAACTGATATTCCGATTGAATCAATTTAATAGATGTTTGAAGATCTGTTTTAAGTTGTTCTGCAAAATTTTTTTCTAGTTCGTTAATTGAATTGGGATCTAATAAATCTAATGAACAATTGGATTCACCAATATTTGCGATTGAACGAATATTAACATCAATGAATGGTTTGCCTTCTTCATTTAGCTTAGCTTTACGTTTAGTTTTGGATTGGAGAATTTCTAAAGATATCTTTCCGCTGTCGGAACAAGTATAGTTTTCAATAGTGTGAGTAATATTGTCTGTCAAATAATTCACCGATTTTATAACATCTGAATCAATATAACCAATAAGCTTATCCTCTTGTAGGATCCCTGCACCGTTGTAAATATAAGTAGCAGGTGGTTCTGTGCTTTCAGTGTTAGCTTTCGTCGGCCCAACTTCTAGATCACCCACAACATCAATAACAGGGATAATAGGACTTCGCCCAGGTAATGCGATTATATTTAAAAAGTCCCTCATATCCATAATATGAGTACTACCGGTAATATCTGCAGATATCTCTAGCATTGAAAGGATCGCTTTCATTGGGATTTTTTCAGTTACGGTTTGCATTTTTAATATATCTTTAGCTTCTGTATCCCTAGTTAATATAATCAGAAAATCAGAACGAAAGTCATTATCACGTGAAAAATAGTCGATAACTGCAGCGATCCCTTCTTTAGCGACCTCCTGACTAATGATAAGCGCTTGTAAGTGAGAGCCATAGGGCCTCTTTGAGTTTGTAAGGCTTAATTTTCTCGTCGCATCATACATCGTTACCCCAAACTCACTCCGAACATTGACAGGAATCACACCGCTCGTACCTAACTGTGAGGTTACTTCACTTGAATTGACGGTTTGTACACTAACTCGATAACCATCCTCAGCTTTATCGATAGCAACGCCAGTAGCTACTGCTAATTCATTTAATTCTTTTTTATCCCAGCACCCGGAAAGAATCAAAATACAGATGATTAATAGTAGCCGAAAGTGTGGTTTCATAATGAACGAATCCTTCCTTCTAGTTCAATTGTGTGGTTTCTCATATTTTTGATAGCATCAATCATCACTAGTTTAAGTATCTCAATCCTAAATCGCTTATCATTTCGGTGGTCGAGGCTTTGGTGTTTGATTTCTAATTAAATTCTTACGCTTTAATTCTTTTGGTCTTGTTCGCATGAACCAAAAGGGGAGTCGAATGAGTGTGTCTTTTTGTTCATCATTAATATAAGGTGCAATTGAGCTCATATATGGTACACCAAATGAGTGAAGATTACATAAATGTAAGACTAATGAGATAACCCCGATCATGACTCCAAATAATCCAAAGCTTCCAGCTAACAGCATTAGTGGGAATCGAAGCATTCTTGTAGCGATAGATAAGTCATTAGATGGGAAAACAAATGATGCGATTGCAGTTGTTGAAACGACAATAATTAAAGCTGCTGATACAAGTCCTGCTTCAACGGCAGCTTGACCAATCACTAATGTACCAACGATTGAAATTGCAGAACCAATCACTTTGGGCATTCTCAAGCTTGCTTCTCGCAAAATTTCAAAGGCAACTTCCATTAACAGCGCCTCAAATACCGCTGGGAATGGAATTTGTTCTCTTTGTGCAAGCAAACTAAAAAGTAAATCAGATGGAATCATTTCTTGATGAAATGTTGTGATTGCAATAAATAATGATGGAGCTAAAAATGCAATTAGAAAACACATATATCGAAGTACACGTAACGCAGAGCTTATGCCGGCTCTTGCATAATAATCTTCAGCGGCTTGAAAGAATTGGACAAATAATGCTGGAGCTAATAAGACGAAAGGAGTCCCATCTACTAATATGGCAACACGTCCTTCTAAAATAGCACTTGCTACCACATCTGGGCGCTCCGAATTATAGAGCGTTGGGAATGGTGTTAACGCTTCATCCTGTATCAATTCTTCAATGTAGCCACTTTCTAAAATACCATCAATTTCAATTCGATCTAAGCGACTTTTTACTTCTGTTAGTAAAGCTTGATCGACTGTCCCTTCTAGATACATAATCGCCACATCAGTTTGAGTTACTTTTCCAATCACACGACTTTCCATCCATAAATTTGGCGATTTTATTTTTCGCCTAATTAAAGCAGTGTTTGAGCGAAGGTTCTCTGTAAATGATTCCTTAGGGCCTCGTATGACACTATCATTCGTGGATTCTGTAATACTTCTTTGATTCCACTTTCTTAGTCCGATTTCAAATCCTTCTGATTGGCCGTCGACGAGGAATATGACACTCCCTGAAAGTAAACTAACTAATATCGCATCAAGGTCACTGATTTCTTTTACGTCAGTTGCATTCAATACTAAATTTTTTAACTGATCCAATAACGAATTTTTATTTTGAAACTGATTTTCTTTATTATTGTTAAACTTTGCACCTATCAGTTCATCAATTAACATTTGGAGTGCTACTGTGTCAGTTAATCCATCTGTATAAAATACTGCGACAGATATCTTAGGGTTTGCACCGAGCTTAAACTTCCTTATTACAATATCTTGACTATTTCCTAGCTTTTCAAGAATCGTTTGTTTGTTTTGTTCTAATGAAGCTGATAATGATTCTTTTACTGGTAGTGTTCTTTTCCACATGATAGTTGATCACTCTTTTATTCATGACTTTTATGTAAAGATTATATTTCACGGAACTATACATTAAAGTATTTCCAGACACGGAGTTTTTATCCTGAGTTATTTTAGTCGAACCATAACCTCTATTAAATTATTTAATGAGACAGATCAGTTTCAGTCTTGTAAAGCGAGAGTAGTTCAACACTAAAAAGTAATCTAGATTATTATTTAGTCGTATCAGTTTTTTTATACCTAATTGAAATTGTATGGTATGATTTTAATTAGGCTGTTTTTAAAGGAGCGATTGTGATTGGTGAAAAGTTATGATTTTACACAAGGGAATATATTCAAGCAACTTTTTGTATTTTCTGGGCCAATTATTTTAACTAATTTACTTCAAATCTCATATCAATTTATCGATAGTTTATGGGTAGGTAATTTAATTGGTGAAGAAGGATTAGGGGCAGTCTCCTTAGCTGGTACAGTCTTAACAACAGTGTTAGCGTTTGTGATTGGTTTAAATAATGCAGCATTAACAATTTTATCACAACAAAAAGGTCGTGGTAGTGAAGCGGGATTAAAGCGATATTTAAATGCATTTATCGTCATCTTAACAGTGCTATCACTGATATTTGGTATCTTTGGCTTTCTATTCTCAGAGACTATATTACGCTTAATGGGTACACCAGCCGACATGCTAGACATGGCGGATGCTTATTTGAAAATAAGTTTTCTAGGAATTTTATTTATCTATGGATATAATTTTATAGGGACGGTATTTCGTTCAATTGGAGATTCCAAGACGCCATTATATTTTGTTCTGATTGCTGTTATTTGTAATGCGATTATCGATCCAATCTTTATTGCAGGATTTGGTTGGGGAATTAAAGGCGCGGCAATTGCGACAGTCTTTTCTCAAGCGCTGGCATTTCTGATAGGTGTGATTTATACATATAGACATAAGCTTGTACCATTAGTAAAGCCACACTTACCAGCTAAGAATGAGATTTTTACAATCTTAAAATTAGGGGTTCCTGCTGGACTTCAAATGAGTGTGATTTCGGCAGGTAGTATGGCGATTATGGGAGTGGTTACCTCGTTTGGCTCACCGGTTGTTGCTGGTTATGGAGCTGCAAAACGATTAGATAGTATAATTATGCTACCAGCTCAAGCTCTGGGCACATCAGTTAATAGTATGGCTGGACAAAATATTGGAGCTGGTAATTGGAAAAGGGTTCACAAAATTACGTTATATGGCTTTATTTATAATGTTATCTTTATGTTGGGTTTTGCTGTTTTGATTTTTCTGTTTGCTGACTATGGAATTAAGTTATTTCTCCAGGAAGCACAGGCAGTTGACTTTGGGACGAAGTATTTAAAGATCATTGCTTTTTTCTATCCGTTTTTAGGGATTAATTTTATCCTGAATGGAACAGTAAGAGCCTCAGGCGCGATGTTTCAAGTATTAGTCCTTAATTTTATTTCATTTTGGATCTTACGTTTTCCCTTAACATCTATATTTGCTCAGCGTTTTGGTGAGAATGGTATTGGCCTTGGCATGGGGCTAAGTTTTTTAGTTAGTAGTATCGTTGCTTTTCTCTATTATCAATTTGGTAAATGGCGACATAAAGATCTCATTAGGGAAAAATAATATTCTATATCGTTGTTTTTAAATTTGCTCAGCTAAAATAATTTTTCATATTAGAAGGAAGTGGAGATTTTGATTCGTCGTTTTTTTTCTTACTATAAGCCGCATAAGCGCTTATTTATTGTTGATTTTGCATCTGCAGTTATCGTAGCATTATTGGAGTTGTTTTTCCCTGTTGCAGTTCAGTGGTTTATTGATGAACTATTACCGAGTGGAAATTGGAATCAAGTAGTAAAAATAAGTATTTTATTATTTATCGCTTATTTAATAAGTACGTTTTTACAATACGTTGTAACCTACTATGGTCATAAATTGGGTTTGAATATTGAATCTGACATGCGTGAAGAATTGTTTAATCATGTTCAAAAACAATCTTTTCGCTTCTTTGACAATACGAAAACGGGTCATATTATGAGTCGAATCACTAATGACTTATTCGATATTGGAGAGCTTGCTCACCATGGACCAGAGGACTTCTTTATTGCTGTGATGACGTTTATTGGTACACTTTCGATTATGTTTACAATTAATACGCGACTCACAGTGATCATCATGTTTATTATCCCTATTTTAATTGTATTAATGAGTTATAGTAATGTGAAGATGAGTCAGACTTGGAGAAAGATGTATGATCATATTGCTGACGTTAATGCTCAAGTTGAAGATGCTGTTTCAGGGGTTCGAGTCGTACAATCTTTTACTAATGAACAACATGAAATGGATCAATTTGCAGAAAACAATAACCTATTTAGATCAGCTAAACTAATGGCTTATCGTGTGATGGCTATTGTACATTCGAATATTTATTTAGTCATGCGCTTTGCAATTCTTTTTGTACTTGTGGTAGGGGCATGGCTAAGCTTTAATGATCAATTGTCTTATGGAGAACTCGTTGCATTTGTTTTATATATGAATGTACTGTTTAACCCGATTCAAAAGATAAGTGCATTACTTGAACTTTATCCAAAGGGAATGGCGGGTTTCAGACGTTTTACTGAATTGATTGACGTTGAGCCAGAGGTTGAAGACCGTCCGGGTGCGATGGAAGCAACGAACCTAAAAGGGGATATCGTTTTTGACGATGTAACATTTGGTTATGAGAAAACGCAAGCTCCAATCTTAAAAAATGTGAGTTTTAATGTGAAGGCAGGAGAAACGATCGCACTTGTTGGACCTTCTGGTGCTGGAAAAACAACGATATCAGCACTAATTCCTAGATTTTATGATGTCGATCGAGGAAGTATTTCGATTGATGGTGTTGATATTCGTGACTATACTAAAACGTCATTAAGACATCAAATCGGTACAGTCCAACAGGATGTTTTCTTATTTACCGGAACTTTAAAAGAAAATATTGCTTATGGAAAGCTAGATGCTACTGATGAAGAAATCATAGAAGCAGCTAGACAAGCCCATATGGAAGATTTTATTAAGGAGTTACCAGATGGTTATGATACACAAGTTGGAGAGCGTGGTTTTAAACTATCAGGTGGACAGAAGCAGCGCATTGCGATTGCGAGAATGTTTTTGAAAAATCCTCCGATATTAATATTAGATGAAGCTACATCTGCATTGGATACAGAAACAGAAATGATTATTCAAAAAGCACTAAATGACCTGGCGAAAAACAGAACAACTATTGTTATTGCTCACAGACTTGCAACGATTAAGAATGCAGATCGAATTATGGTTGTCACAAAAGATGGAATTGCTGAAGAGGGTAGTCATGATGAATTAATTGAGCAGGATGGTATTTTTGCAAAGCTTCATAAAATTCAAATGAAATAACAGGTATATCAATGGATTTTGGTCACGAGTGTGGACTAATTTATCATGATATACTTATACGAAAAAACAGGCGCAAGTTTTCGCGCCTGTTAAATTTATTTTTCGATTCTTAGATTTGACAGTGTTAAATATTGTCCTTCTGAGACAGTAATGTACGTGTTACTCTCAATATTATCATTTGTGACTATATCTTCTAAGCGATGTGAACTACTAGAGCTAACTTCTAAATACCCCATACCTAATGGTGCATCTTCATTTAATAAAACTTGATATTCACCAGGCTCTATATCGACACCAACCTTATACATTCCATCACGATAAACACCGTCATCAGGTATGACAGATGGGGCTTGATCTACAGGGTACATTTTGCCACTTTGTAATTTGAAATACTCACCATCATTTAATGTAACGTACGTATGCGCATCATTCATTAAGTTATCATTAAAAATTATACTATCTAATTCCCCAGTACTATCTGACGCACTTTCAATATAACTCATCCCATCAGCAAAGACTAAATATTCACCTGCAGGGATATCGCTGCCAACTTTATATGTCCCAGACTTAATTGCTTCAAATTTATCTTCCTGATCAGTCGGATCCTCTTCAACTTTATCAATGTCTGTATCATCAGCTGGATCTCCAGTTACATCAGGCTCACTAACATGCGCTTCATCAGTTACTTGAGGTTGATCATCAGTTGTCGTTGGATCCTCTTTATCATCATTTGAGAATAATGCAAATAAAACGACAATGATGATTAACCAAAACCACCATCTTTGATAAAATTTCTTATCTCTATCTTTAGCCATTAACTTATCGCTCCTTTATAGAGTTATCAACCGCATAAAATATAGTTTTATTATTGATTAGTTTCGAAAAAATATGCAGTGAGTTATTTCGGTTTGTCGAAAAGTAAGCGTGTTAATGGCTATTTAGCTTTTCTTAAATACGCTAGCTATGAAATGAATAGAATCATGTCAGTTAAGCTTGCTCTAGCTGTAAAGCTAATAGTTGTTGAATTATTAATAAAACCGCATCCTCTTCATTTGAGCGTGTAATAAAACTTGCGCGCTCTTTTAATTCTGCTAGCATTGGAAATAACTTTGGTTGATCAGTTTTTATGACTTAAACAAAGCATGAAGAATAAATAATGATGAGCTGCTTAAACTTACTTTTATCTATGGTCTGAAATTTATAATTGCTCTATATTCTTACTAAAGTTTAATTTAACTAATTCTAGAATAGTTCATGCTATAATAGGATAGATTTGAGGATAGGTGTAGAGGAGATTAGTCTTTATGAAACAAAAAAACTTTATCGATTGGTGGTTACGCTTTATTAAAGGGATTTTTATTGGCTCAGGCTTTATTTTACCTGGTGTTAGTGGCGGAGCCTTAGCCGCGGTATTTGGCATTTACGAGCGAATCATCTTATTTTTAGCTAATTTAACGAAAAATTTTAAAGATAATGTACGTTTTTTCTTCCCAGTTGGTCTAGGGGCAGTAACAGGGATCTTTCTACTATCATTTGCGGTCAGTTTTTTATTAGGTAATTATGAAACAATTATCCTTTGGTTCTTCGTTGGATGTATTGTAGGTACCGTACCAGCACTTTGGAGAGAAGCAGGTAAACGGGGGCGAAATAAAAAGGATATCGTTAATACAGTCATTACATTTATAGTGTTTTTCTTGTTTTTATCGTTTGGTGAACAGCTCCTTACGACTACGATTGAGCAAAATATTTGGACATGGACAATTGCAGGTGGTTTAATTGGGTTAGGGATGATCGTACCTGGACTCAGTCCATCAAATTTCTTAATTTATTTTGGTATGTATAAAGCAATGTCTGATGGGATAAAGAATCTTGATTTTGGTGTAATTATGCCAATTGGTGTTGGTGCTGTATTATGTGTATTAGCACTTTCAAAATTAATTGAATTTATTCTGGACCGTGCGTATTCGACACTATTTCATTTTATTTTAGGTGTTGTTTTTGCATCAACAGTTATGATTATTCCAACAAATTATCAGGGGATTAATTGGATAGGAATACTTTTATGTGTAGTTCTTTTTGAATTAGGAATATTACTTGGTTGGTGGATGAGTGAGTTGGAGCGACGCTATACGTAAACTGATTAATCGCTAAAGGAGTAGGTCATTGGTTAGTGTTTTTACTGATGTTATACAATATCGTGGTTCACATTATCAATTTGGATTTGAGCAAGGTAAGCAATTAAAATCATCGATTCTATTAAGAAATCGGCAAATTCAATCAAAGAAGCGGCGCAAACGTCACTTTTATACAGATGTAAATGAGGCAGTACAATTACTTAACCAATTTAGCCCAATGCTTTTAGCTGAGATAGAGGGGTTAGCCGATGGGTTAGACTGGTCATTTGAGCAAGCAGTTAGAGCATTTAGTGGTTACTATTTAGAAGAGGAAAGAAGCGGTTGTTCGATTATGACAGGTCATGACTTCCTTGTACGTAATTATGATAGTCATCCTAGTAGCTATGAAGGCCGATTAGTTGTCTATCAACCAAATGATGGGGGATACGCAACAATTGGTCCATCAATGCAAATAACTGGTCGCATGGATGGGATTAATGAGAAGGGCTTTTCCATGGGGTATAATTTTACTAATCGAATTGGTTCTGATGATGGGTTTGTCTGTAATATGATAGGACGCATATTATTAGAAAACTGCGCAACAGTTGATGAAGGTATTGAATTACTGAAAGCTATACCACATCGAAGTGCTTTTTCTTATGTGTTATTTGATCTTACAGGAAGATCTGTTGTCGTAGAGGCTAGTCCGAGAAGTGTTGTTGTAAGGCCAGCTAATATGTGTACAAATCATTTTGAATTACTACATGAAGAAAATCGTTATCAAAGTGATGAATCGATTGAACGATTAAATAAAATCAAAAGCAGTTGGCAACCCAATTTATCAATTAGAGAGGCCTATCAATTGTTTAATGATCAAGCAAGCGGGATTTTCTCTCATCGATATGGCGCTTGGTCAGGTACGCTTCATACAAGCTATTATGAGCCAACTACATTAACAGCACTTTACGGAATTGGTGCTAATCAAATACCTGTTCGAATTAATTTGGCAAATTTTTTAAAAGGCGAAACGATTCGAATTAAGCGAGTGACAGGTCAATTAAATGCAGATGTACCTTTTATCAATGATAAATATTCAATTGAATTAAAATAACCTCCTTAAGATTTTTAGGGAGGTTTGCTTGTTTATAATTGAATACCTAATTGCTCGGCTTTCTTACGAATGTAAGCTGTTGCTTTGTCGTATTCTGCTTCTTTATCTAGGTGCTCCATCATTAGTGGAATCTCAGGACCGAGTTTGTCCATTCCAAGTAAGAATGCATCATAATCAAGAATACCTTCACCAGGTATTACTTCACTTAAATGTGTTGTAAGCTCTGTTCCAAGTGCAATATCTTTTGCGTGTGCAGTTTTTGTATAAGGTCCTAATTTTTCAAAGAACTCTTCAATTAGCTCACGATTACGATACACTTTTCTTGGACTATTAAGCATATTCACAGGGTCAAAGTGAACGGCAAATTCTTTACGATCAATTGCTTTCATAAGCTCTAAGTATGTTTCTGTATCATCTGGTAGTGCCCATGGCATCATTTCCAGGGCAAAGAATGTGTTAGTAGGCTTTACATCGTCAATAATCTCTTGAACTGTTTTGACAATTAAATTAAAAGTTGCTTCAGAGAAATTATCAGGATGGGGAGCATCCCACTGATTGCCTCGAGATCCTGAAATGTTAACACATACATTAGCTCCAATTCGATCTGCAAGCCTTAATTGATTCTTACAGTAGTTAATTGCGTTTTCACGCACGACTGGATCAGGACTTATTGGATTTGACCAAGCGCCTACTTCTGCAATAACAATATCTGCAGCTTCAGCGGCTTTCTGATAGCTTAAGATTTCCTCATCACTTGCTGTATGATCGATTGGAAATACAGCAGCACGGTAGTTTTTTTCTTGTAATTTTTTTATCCATTTTTCAGGTGTAATATCTTCAATAAAAACTTGTCCACCTAAACGCATATAACCTCTCCCTTTCAAATAACGTGATACCGCTTACTCTACTATATTATAGCTTATTGTCTATATATAGACGAGTTTTTTTGATTAGTTAATCTTTTGGTTGGTTTTGGTGGATTTTCTATAGTTTATTAGGAAAAGTGTATAAAACCGAGGTTTAAGTTTATTGACAAAATCGTTAAACTTATGATGGATGATAGGCTTAGTGAGGAGTGGACATTATGCAATACGAAAACCCAGTAATAAAAGGATTCTATCCAGATCCAAGTATTGTTAGAGTGGATGAAACGAATTATTATATGGCAACAAGTTCTTTTGAATACTTCCCGGGTGTACCAATTTTTCATAGTGTCGATCTTGTCAACTGGCAACAGATTGGTCATGCCTTAACAAGAAAGTCACAACTCGACTTATCAAACAGCCCAAGTTCTTCAGGTATTTACGCACCGACTCTACGTTACCATCAAGGAACATTTTATTTAATTACAACAGATGTCCGAGGGATCGGGAATTTTTACGTTACAGCAAAGGATCCCCGCGGTCCATGGTCTGAACCGATTAAGATTCCATATGGAAATATTGATCCATCACTTTTATTTGATGAGGATGGCAAAGTTTATGTAACGGTTCAAAATGGAGCTGGGTTAGATTCACATGTGATTCAATATGAAATTGATCCTTTAACAGGTGAGGCGTTAACTGAACCTGTCAGAATTTTTGATGGAGATGGGGGCGAATGGACCGAAGCACCGCATCTATACAATATTCATGGTTTATATTATTTACTTTGTGCAAGTGGGGGAACAGGACTTAATCACCGTGCGATAATTGCAAGAAGTGATCAACCGTACGGACCATTTGAATTATGTGAGATGCCGATCTTAAGCCATAATCAATTACCCGATCACCCAATTCAAGCACTTGGTCATGCTGACTTTGTCGAAGATAATGATGGCAATTGGTGGGCGATATTTTTAGCAACTCGTCCAGTTCAAGGTAAATACACAATCTTTGGTCGCGAAACATTCCTAGCACCCATTGAGTGGACAGAAGATGGTTGGCCGATAATTGATCCTAATAAAGGAACAGTTAATCAACTGATGGAATCTACAGAGTTGACGGCAACTAATATAAATAGACCTAATGAGTTTTTTACTGATTTTAAAGAACGAAAAATGTTACCAAACTGGTATTACTTAAGATATCGAGAAGAGAATTCGTATTTACATCTTTGTAGTCGAAATGGTTGGTTAAGATTAGATGGAAATAAGGATACTTTAAATGATCAATTAGGTGTACCGGCGTTTATTGCTGTTCCGCAAACTGATATCGATATTGAAGTGTTTACTGAAATGTTATTTTCACCTGAACAAGATCAAGAAGAAGCGGGATTGGTTGCGCGCTTGAATGAACGTGCACATTATGACCTCGTTATAAAACGGATAAAAGGTAAGCGTTATCTTTTAGCTCGTCAAACAGTTGCAGGTGACACGGTCGTCTTAGCAAATGTTCTAATCCAAGAAGATCAATTAGAATTGAAGTTTGCGATCGATCAAGAATACTATTATTTCTTATATAAGGCAAAAGGTAAGTCATGGGTTCAATTAGCGAAGAGTCCATTAAAATATTTATCAGTCGAAGAGAATGGTGGTACAGGAGCTGTATTCACTGGCGTTATGCTTGGACTATATGCAACAGGAAATGGTCAAGATAGCAAAACACCTGCGTATTTTAATTGGTTTAAAATTAAACGAACTAATCAAAAGACAGAATAAAAACGTTGTACAATATATAACGTTGGTGAGTTTGAAAACTTACTAACGTTATTTTTTTATTTTAAGTATGCATTTACCATATATTCAGAATAGTTTTATTCACACATACAACAACAGTCCAATTAAATGGACTGTTGTTTCATTTCTTTTTCTTTGAGTATTTTGTTAAAGTTGCTGAAAAAGATAATGACTGTTACTGCAACTGCGATAAAGTCAGCAATTGGTTCAGCAACAAGCACACCAAATACTTTATTCGTAAAGAAGAATGGTAAGATTAGAATTAATGGGATTAATAAAATTACCTTTCTCAGTAAAGCTAAGAATAGTGACATTCTTGCTTGACCGAGTGCGATAAATGTTTGCTGACAAGCGATTTGAGCACCAAACATAAAGACGACACCCATATAAATACGCATATTATTCGTTGTAACCTCAACCAAAGATGGATCGCTTGTGAATAGTGCAATAAAAATATTTGGAAAGAATTGAACTACAATCCAAAATATTGTTGAATAAGCGATCGAACTAATAAATAGATATTTAAATGCTTTTTTAACCCGATCAAATTTATTTGCACCGAAATTGTAACTAATAATTGGTTGTGCACCTTGAGTAAGCCCCATTAATGGAAGCATTAATATTTGCATTAAACTTGCAGTGATTGTCATCGCACCAACATTTAAATCACCGCCATATTTTTGGAGTGATGTATTAAATGTAATGTTTAATAAGCTCTCAGTACTTTGCATAATAAATGGTGATACACCTAAGCTAATGATAAGTATGACATAAGATTTCTTTAATCGAATATATTTAGGATGTATTTTTAGTGTTGATTTTTTACCTGTTAAGAATTGCATGACCCATACAGCTGATACAGCCTGTGAAAAGACCGTTGCAATCGCAGCTCCTTTTACACCCATATCGAATCCAAAGATTAAGATTGGATCGAGCACGATATTAAGTACAGCACCAATTAACACTGTTAACATACTATACTTAGCGAAACCTTGTGTTGCGATATATGGATTTAAACCGAGAGCAAATTGAATGGCAACTGATCCAATGATGACAATTTTAATATAGTCCCAGGCATAATCAATGGTTTGATGACTAGCACCGAACATGAATAGTAAATCTCTCCCAAAAATTAAAAAGACCGCTGTCAGTAAAATAGACAACGCAATCAATAATGCAATACTATTACCGAGAATTTTCTCAGCTTCATCCTTTTTTCCTTCACCTAGTTTAATCGCGGCTTGTGGGGCACCACCCATTCCGACTAGTGAACTAAATGCAGTAATAATCATAAAAATTGGGAAGCCTACACCAACACCGGTTAGTGCATCAGCACCAACATCTGGGATTCGCCCGATATATATTCGATCGACAATATTGTAGAGCATATTAACGAGCTGTGCAAAAATATTTGGGATTGCAAGTGCAAATAAAAGCTTGCCTATCGGTGCACTGGCAAGTCTGTCTGTAGTTGTTTCCAAATTTCATTCCCCCTCTAAACTATATTATCATAGTCATGATAAAAAAGCTGAGAATCCAATCTAGCGATTTAAAGGCCTTGGATTTATATGCTCCAAGGCCTTTAGAGAAATTATAATAATGTTGACGCTCCGTCAATATATACTTCTGTTCCTGAGATATGGCTAGCTTGGTCAGAGCCGAGGAAGTACACAAGATCAGCTACTTCTTCAGGGGTACCAGGTTCACCATCTAACGGCTGAGATCCTTCAGGGTATTCTACTGGAATTTCTATTTTTTCAAGATTTTCTTTTTCGGGAAATGTGTTTTCTTGAATATTAGTTTTTATCCAACCAGGACAAATAATATTAACTCGGATTCGATAGTTAGATAGCTCAAGTGCTGCCATTTTTCCAAAAGCCATTTGCCCAGCTTTACTTGAACTGTATGCTGCCATTCCAAGGCCAGCAAATTCTCTATTCCCATTAATAGAACTTGTAATCACAATACTACCACCGTTTTTTTCATATGAGGGATGGCATATTTAACGGTTAAAAATGTTCCTTTTAAATTTGTTTCAAGAGTTTCATCCCATTCTGTTGGTGTAATATCTTCAATAGGCGCTAATTTGCCATTTATCCCAGCATTGGCGAAGACAAAATCCAATTGTCCAAAATGGTCAACAATTGAATTGATTGCTTGTTGAATTTGTTCAGGATCTTTGACATCAGCTTCAGCAAGAAAAGCTTGGCCATTTTGATTTTCTATCGCTTTTTTTACTTTTTTAGCATTTTTCTCTTTTATATCGATTAAGCCGACTTTTGCCCCAGCATTTGCAAATCGAATTGCAGTTGCTTCCCCAATGCCAGAGCTTGCTCCTGTTATAATGGCTACGCGATCTTTCAAATCTACTTCACACCTTTGTTAGTACAATTTCTCTATAATATACCCATTTTTAGAAATAAGACTCTTGATAAATTGATATTTTAGTAAAAAAAACCGACTAGTCGCTGATATGCTCCCCCTAAAGTAGACACTTAAAAAAATAAAACTACTATAGGGGGCAGTTCACGCTAAAGACTAATCGGTTTTTGATAATGTTCTCTGTTGAAAAACTTCTTCAATTTTATTTTCAGGTAGTGGGGGAGTAGTATAATAGCCTTGAATAAAGTCGACGCCTAAGCTGGCGACTAAATCGTATTGTTCTTGGCTTTCAATCCCTTCTGCAACGACTAATAGATCTAATGAGTGAGCCATTTCAATAATCGCTTTTAATATTGCGACATTCGCATCTACCGCTGATAAATCATCGATGAATGATTTATCAATTTTCAAAATTTGGAATGGTAAATGACGTAATGATGAAAGTGACGAGTAGCCTGTACCAAAATCATCTAATGATAATTTTACTCCCATATCAATAAGTTGACCGAGGATCTTCTTACCTTGATCGAAATTATCTATCATCATACTTTCAGTAATCTCAAATGATATTTGTCTTGGATCAATCTCAGTAATATCGAAGATTTGCCTCAACTCTCTTGTGAAATTAGGATGATTAATTTGTCTTGATGAGAGATTAATAAATAACTTAATCGGTAGGTCGAATTGTCGTTTCCACTTTTTCATGACACGAATCGCTTCATAGATCACCCATTCTCCAATTGAGACGATTAAACCAGTCTCTTCAGCTAGAGGAATAAAATCCCGTGGGCTCACTTGACCAAATTCACGTGAATTCCAGCGAAGTAACACTTCAACAGCATAAATATCCTCTGAATTTACGAAATAAATCGGTTGAAAATGAAGTGACAGTTCATCATATTCAATCGCATGGCGTAATTGTTCCTCTAATTTAATTTGATTAGCATTGTGATGTTTAATTTGATCATTAAAGATATGAATTCGATTACGCCCTTCAGATTTAGCGCTGTACATCGCGATATCAGCAGATACAAGCAATTCATCTGATTTACAATTATGCGGGAAGACACTAATCCCTACACTTGTTGATATTTGATAATGTCGATGTTCATCGTATATAGGTTGGTTAATCAGATGGACGATATTGCTGGCTAGCTGATAGGCTTCATCATTATCCTTAATATTCGGCATGATGACAACAAATTCGTCCCCACCAAAACGAGCAAAGAACTGGTCATGTGACAAGATCGGTTTTACCCGGTCTGCGATAGTTTTTAAGATATGGTCGCCGACTTTATGGCCGTAGCTATCATTTATAATTTTAAAACGATCAAGATCACATAGGATCAGTGCAAGATTTTGATTGTTTTCTTTTGCTGTTTCTAATACTTTTTCTAAATGATTCTCGAAAGAGATTCGATTCGCTAATCCTGTCAATGAATCATGGAAAGCAAGTTCATGAATTTTAGCTTCCACGCGTTTACGATTGGTAATGTCTTTAATTGAGCCAACCGCTGATACCATTTTTCCTTGGCTATAAATTAATTGCCCTATGATATGAATCCATAATAACTGTTTATTCGAAGTGACTAGGCGCACTTCAAAGTCTACTTGTTTGGTTACTTTTCGATCTAATTCAAGTTTAGCTAAGAAAAAGTCTCGATCATTTGGATAGATTAAATTAAGAACATCGATAAAATCTACTTGAGTATAGTTTGTATTCCTACCAAACTGTTGAATGATACCACCGCGACAGGTCACCTGTTTTGTCGTATCTGTATATTCCCATATACCATCGTAGATAATATCAGTGACCATTTCGAGTTGCTGGGCATATGTATTCATGCGTTCGATAATTTGCGCGCGTAAATAGTTAGCGCCAAAGTAGTTTGCTAGTTGATATGTTGTGTGTAAAGGCATTAGCTGCGTACGGATATCTTCTAATCCTACAAAGCCGAACACACCAAAATAGTGTTCATCTTGAATAATCGGAATGACGATAATTGTATTGTCATTTTTCATAAAAGTAGAGTTAAATAGTAATTCTTTCGGTGGGAAATGGTTTACGTCAACTTTCCCGTAAAAATATTGCTCTGTCGGTTTTTCGGTTATCTCTTCAAATGTTTCAAATGTATGTGTTTTAATTGTTTGGTCATCTTTCAACCCAATTAAACCTTTTCTAATTGGCGTCTGATTTAGCCAGTTAAGCTGTAATAATTCTTCTGTATTTAAAAATTGCATTTGTTGTCCCAAAACAAAATTTCTTGAAATCATATTCGATAAATAATCGATTGTTTCAATTGGATTAGTTAAGCCGATATGACCATCTTCCCACTCACAGCCACAGCTACTACGAAATACGGGATAGGCATCTAAGTAAGCACTTTTCCCGTCAAATTTGTGGTTCTCAATATAATATAAGAATGCCTCAACAATATATCGTCCTATATCATAAAAATTAATATGTATCGTTGATAAACTATGTAAGTTAGACTGTGCAACAGGAATATCATCAAAACTAATAACCGCAATATCTTCCGGAACATTAATATTGTAATGTTTTAGCTCATTAATAATTTCAGCAGCGATTAAATCTGTACCACAAATAAGTCCATCAATCTTTTCTTTTGATTGCGCAATTTCATTTGTAATCATAGGAATATTATTTCTATAAGTATCAAAGAATTGATATGTGTGGTTTGAATCACTATGTGTTTCAAACGCCTCAAGACGCTCAATACCATCACGATAATTTTTAGTACCAACATAACTAATTCGATTACGACCATGATTCTTCAGGTGTGTAATCGCTTTAATGATTAGATCTTCGTTATCGATTAAAATTTGATAATCGGTTTCTTGAAGTGAATTAATACCGATAATTGGCTTACCTTGATCTTTAATTTCTTTAATATATTGAGGATCAGTCATATCCATTACGACAACCCAGAGATCAACGTAATCAAGTGCGTAGCCCTCAACATAAGTAGATGTTGAAGCGACAACGACAACTTTTATTCCTTCTTTATCTGCATAATGAGACAAACTTTTTATAATATTTCCGAAGTAGTAACCATCTAAAGCAGGTGTTAAAAGACCAATCACAAATTGTTTGTTCATTATTTATCACCTTTCTATAATTGGTACTGCTTTCATAAATGACTAGTCTTATTATATCATGACTTTTTGTGACGAGGAAGAAAAAAAATTTCATATTAGACAAAGATTTATCAGAATAGATAAAAAATTTAATTAAATCTTTTTTTCTCTAGTGTAAATTGTGTTAAAGTAGAGGAAAAGAGGATGGAAAGTTGAAAAATATCAAAAGATTTACGTATCAAAAGTCATGTGTTTGATAGCGCGCAGCGTGCACCAAACCGAGCGATGTTAAGAGAAGTTGGTCTAACCGATAAGGATTTTTAGAAACCAATGATTGGCGTAGCAAGTACTTGGAGTGAAGTGACCCCTTGTAACATTCATTTGCACGGTTTAGCAGAAAAAGCAAAGTCAGGCGTAGAAGCTGCAGGCGGATTTCCAATGATTTTTAAAACAATTACAGTGGCAGATGGTATTTTAATGGGGACAGAGGGATTCGCTACTCATTACCAAGCCGAGAAGTTATTGTTGATTCAATTGAGACTGTTGGAGCTGCAGAGAATTTAAACGCTTATGTTGCGATAGGGGATGTGACAAAAACATCCCAGGTTGTATGATTGCAATTACTGGAACTGAAGTGCCAGCTGTTTTTGTTTATGGTGGAACAATTGCACCAGGTTATCGTAATGGCCAAAAGCTTGATATTGTATCTGTATTTGAAGGTGTTGGTAAGCATAATAATGGGGACAATACAGATCAAGAACTCCATGGAATAGAATGTTCTGCTTGTCCTGGATCAGGTTCATGTGGTGGTATGTATACTGCAAACACGATGGCTTCTGCTGTAGAAGCAATGGGGATGAGTTTACCAGGTAGCTCATCTAATCCAGCAGAATCAAAGGATAAATATGAAGATGTTGAACGTGAAGGCGAAACTGTATGTAAATTGTTGGAAGGTGTATTTATCCAAAAGATATTATGACGAAAGAAGCATTTGAGAATGCGATTACTGTGGTAATGGTATTAGGTGGCTCGACAAATACGGTGCTTCATTTGTTAGCGATAGTTCATTCAATCGGTGTGGAGCTAAGTTTAGACGATATTGACCGGCTCAAAAAGAAAGATCCACATTTAGCTGACTTAAAACCAAGCGGGAAGTATGTAGTGGAGGTTTTATACAAAGTTGGTGGAGTTCCAGCCGTCATGAAGTATTTATTAGAATATGGCTATCTCCATGTGGGATTGCTTAACTGTAACAGGTAAAACTCTAGCAGAAAATTTAGCTGACGCACCAAATCTAGCTGAAGGGAAAAATCATTAGACCGCTTGAAGATCCACTAAGGCAAGCGCTCTTTGCTTGCCTTAGTTAGCTAAAAGCCGTGCCCGCGTAAAACGAGTGTATTTCACCTGCGGTGAACAAGTTGTATCTTAATTAAAATTAATATTTAGATTTCAAGTTTAAATTAGTCACTTAGACAAATTTATTTTTGTGATCTCACAAAGTTATATTGTATGAAATGACGTAAGTCATTTCTATCTTATGTTGGTTGTATCTGTTTGGACTTAAGTCCAAACAGATACAACATGCAA
>FZPS01000181.1_pt107 | contig 43842 bp, 46 predicted proteins | sample 1817821 | NCBI WGS metagenome assembly FZPS01 (sample SAMEA104158645, study PRJEB21678) | metagenome | place: Germany | collected 2015-04-21 | reverse complement strand
GGTTCAGACGGGGCTTATTAAAGTGCCTGTACTTTAAGAAATACATTTCAAAACCATTAAAAAGTGGCGGATTGGCACTTTGGTTAGATTTATTTGTTTTCAAAGTGCAATTTACGGAAACTCAAGTTAGATAAATTTTTTTAGGAAGTTCATTCTTACTGATAAGTCCGGATGAATTACTATAGCTGCCACATTAGGATTTACGGAATTCATATAGTCTTCTGTTGTTCTCTCAAAATCTCTAATAAATGCTTTCAACTCTGTTTTTGAAACCCGAAGCAATTTCATATAGTAACACATAAGGATAACATAATCACCAATCGTTTTAAAATTAACATATGGCAAGCCTATTTCAAGTTTTAAGCATTGTTTCATTGCACTTGTGGGGTCAATGTTGCGGAATCTTGTATCAAACACTACAGAATTATGAGCAATGGCATTCCTTAAATCCTTAAGAGTGTATATATATTTGTATATCAGTTGTCTGCCCGTATCACAAGAAACATTAATACCTAGTCTCTGTGAAATGTCATTACGCATATCATATATAAGGCATGATAACAAGGTTCCAAAATCGCCCATTGTCATTATTTCAAACATCGCCCATATTGGTACTCCCGAATATCCAACATTATTGTAAAAATGCGTAATTTTAGGATTGTCCTTTTTATATGCATAAGCAAGGTTTGATTGAATAGAATTTTGCAAATTCAACTTGTTTTGCTGGAGCTTCTTCTTTTGCTCTGTAGTACAAGAAGCTGGTGCATTATTATATCCGCTTACGACCTTATCATACATGTCTTGAATATTTTCTGAATTTGCATTAACCATAATGCTTTCAAGTGCGATGTTTTTTACCGCTGTTTCAATATACATCATTTTCCCGTAAAACAAAGCCTTAAGAGCTGAATCATATTGAATTGTCGCATAAACTTCATCATAGGATACAAAAGGCAAGCTGTTATGTGCATTCTTATAGAAACGATATCCTTTATATCCATGAAAATATCCAGTATTCATTAATTGACGTTTCTGGACGCTTCCTGAAATCGCAATTCCATTATTTCGTAAATGACGCATCAAGCCATCTGTAGTCTTATAACTCATAAAAACCTCCCTGCATCTTTCATAAGACTTTAATATCAGTTTCTTTTATTCCTAGTCGTTTATTTTCTCAATAATAAAAAGAATAAACATTCAGGATTTTACAACTACCTCTATTTCACCGACAAACTTCTAATTTGTTACAACTATACAATTTTAACTATGACATCAACATATCCATATTGCTACTCATCAGCTCTGCCTGCTTAATTACTATCTCAATAGCTCCCTGTGCTTTTTCAGGTGGATACTTATATTTTCTAAGCAATCTCTTAACCATCGACCTCATAGCTGCTCTTGCTGATTCTTTCTTGTCCCAATCAACCGTACGATTCTTCCGGATCATATCAGTCAGTTCCTGCGCCATATCCACTAATACAGAGTCCTGCATTTCCTCTAGTACCTTTGGATCAGCAACTAATGCATTATAGAAAGCATATTCCTCAACCGATAGACCCTTTGATTCACCGGCAGAATAAGATGTTACCATTTCCTGTGATAACTTAAGTAGCTCCTCTATTACCTCAGCACTTGTTATTAGACGGTTGTTATATTGTTTTAATAGCTCTTTTATCTTTTTAGAGAATAATTCAGCTTGAACCACTCCAGTTCTACTCATCACACGGATATTGTCTTCGAGCAACTTTCGTAATAGTTCAGCCGCAATATTCTTATGTTTCATATTACGGATGTTTTTCATGTACTCGTCTGAAAGTATAGATATCTCCGGATTCTTCTTTCCTGCTGCAGTAAATACATTAATAACACCATCTTGCTGAATAGCCTGTTCTAGGATTGCTTCTATCCTAGAATTCACTTCATTGGTTGTAAGTCCTGTTCCAGTCGTAACTTTGCAAGCACCGGCTTTTACTCCTTTGAAATATTCAATCTCCTTTTTATTTTCTTCCGACAAGAGACTTCTGCACAAAGTTTCAGACTGACTAAGAGCAGTTGCCTCACGAATAAATATTTTCTTTTCTTCCTCTTCATGTCCTAGAATATAGTTAACACCCTTAAGTAAGATATCTAAACGTTCCTTATTAGACTCTCCAAAGAATGCTGAATAGTCAAATCCATAGAAAAAGTCTCTCATGATTTCTAGCTTTTCTAATGCGATTTGTAATGCTTTGCTTAAGTCTGGTACTTTATCCTTATCCCGATTAGTATATTGATTCAACGCTGTCTTTAGTTCTGCGGCCATACCTATATAATCAACAATAAGACCTGCTTCCTTATCCTTATATACACGATTAACCCTAGCAATTGCCTGCATTAGGTTGTGGCCTTTCATGGGCTTGTCTATGTACATAGTAGCCATAGATGGTACATCAAATCCAGTAAGCCACATATCAACTACTATAGCTATCTTGAATTCGCTTTTCTCATCTTTGAACTCATATGCCAGTTCTTTACGATATTCTTTATTTCCGATTATATCGTGCCAAGATTCATCATCCTTATTGCTTTCTGTCAGAACCACCTTAACCATCTTATCCCAATCCGGACGTTTGCTTAATAATATCCTATATAGATCAATAGCAATTTTACGCGACATACAGACAATCATTGCCTTACCTGACAGGACATATTTTCTATCCTCATAATGAGCTATAATATCTTCCGCCAGCATATCAAGTCTTTGCCTAGAACCAATAATAGTCTCTATTTTAGAAAGATCCTTTTTAGACTTTTCAATGATAAGCTCTGTTGTTTCTTCGCTCATCATGCTATATTCATCATCAATCTGCTTCAATATAACCTCATCTAGTTTAAGCTTTGCTGTGCGATTCTCATAGTAAATAGGAACAGTAGCACCATCTTCTACTGCCTGGGTCATATCATATATATCAATATAATCACCGAATATTTCAACTGTGGACTTATCATCCTTATCAATTGGTGTTCCTGTAAATCCTATAAATGTTGCATTGGGAAGAGCATCACGCATATTCTTCGCATAACCGTATTTCCACTCACCCGTATCACGATTCAACTTTGCATCTAGTCCATACTGAGAGCGATGAGCTTCATCCGCAATAAATATTACATTCTTTCGTTCAGTTAATACCTCCGGACTTTCTTCAAACTTCTGAATTGTAGTAAACACAATTCCGCCTGCTTTAACACTTAATAGCCCTTTCAGATTATTTCTATCTTGTGCTTGCTTTGGCTCCTGTCGTAGCAAAAGCTTTGAGCACGCTGTAAATGTATTATACAACTGGTTGTCCAGATCATTTCTATCTGTCAGCAAAACAATTGTTGGATTATTGAATTCTGGATCACTAACGATAATTCCTGTATAGAATACCATGGAGAGACTCTTTCCACTCCCTTGTGTATGCCATACTACTCCAACCTTCTTATCATTCTTTTGCAATGCTAGCTTGGTTCTTTCAACTGCTTTTTTGACTGCAAAATATTGATGGTATCCAGCAACAATTTTTACCGTGTTTCCTTTAACCTCTTGATATACAATAAAATTTCGAATGATATCAAGTAATCGCTTCTTCTTAAAGACCCCTTCCATAAGAATACTAATAGGGTTAAAATCTTTTAATGGTGGCTCTCCATCTTTTGATTTCCACGTCATGTATCTAGTAAAATCTGCTGTGATAGTTCCCATACTTGCATTTACACCATCTGAGATTACATTAAATGCATTGTAGTGGAAAAGAGATGGGATATCCATCTGATAATTCTTTACTTGGTTGTATGCATTCTCCATAGTTGCATCTTCTAACACTGCACTTTTTAGCTCAAACATAACCATTGGAATACCATTTATAAATATTAATAGATCCGGTCTCTTAGTCTTATACTCCATTATGGTATATTGATTAATTACTCGGAAATCGTTGTTCTCATAATTATTAAAGTCGATCAATTTCACTTGAAATGTACGATTCTCATGTCCTTGACGATAAGGTACAGATACACCTTCTACAAGAAGCTTATGAAACGCCTGATTAATCTCAGCCAGCTTAACTAAGCCTATATTACGTATCTGCTTATAGGCTTCTTCTGCGATCTCTGTTGTAATTCCCGGGTTAATCTGAAACATCGCCTCATAGAAGTAATCCTCCAAGATTACTTGATGGTAATCTCTTAAAATATTTGGTCCGTATAGATGCTGGTATCCTTTTGACTTAAATTCTTCAATTAAGGCATTTTCAAAAGCTTCCTCGTTAAAAGGCATGATATTGTCCCCCTCACCCAAAAAATTTACTAATTCAAAAAGTATTACAGATTAACGATTTACTAAACAACTAATTTTCTTTATACATTAACATGTTCGAGTAACAAAATTAAAATATGTTGTACTAACTAAGGTCTGCCTCCTTGGCAATTAGGACACTTTCTTTGGAAAACATCTGAGCCATTAGCTTTATATTTAAAATTACATTTTAAACACTCCATCTCATAGTACCACTGACAATGATCTGTTCCTCTTTCCTCAGTTCTACCATTATTCCTTTGATCATTTCGATTAATGTATCCTGTATCTGTTGTTTTTTTCATTTCCCTCTGTCCCTTCCTTTCAGCGCTTGTCTTAAAATGTAACTTAAAAATATGAAATCAGATAGGTTATCCTATCCGAAATGATTCTTATGTAAAATTAAAATATAACTCACTATCAGATGCCGTTACAAACCGAAATTTGTATACTACCGTACAAGCAATGTCATCACCCAGGCTATCAACGCAAAGACCAATGGATGAACCACAAGAGTTCCAATCCATTTCTTTATTACCGTTGATTTTGGAACATATGGCTTCAAGTCTTCTGTCCCCGGAATGTTCCAGGCATTGGTTTTTCCGACCCAATACCAGTCGATGAAAATACGGTCAAAAACATTTGTGATCAGCGAGATGATCAGCATCTGGATAAAGGCCTGCTTAAATCCTGATGCTCCATTAATGCTGTATACCATATAAGGAATCAGTATCGTCATTGGAAGAGTCACAGCCAATGCAGCAATAACGGTGCTATGTTTGATCTTTTCCTTTGTCGTCAGCGCCAATTCTACAACACGATCCTGCACATTCTTTTCGTAAAAACACACCAATCCAACAGGACCTTCATTGGCAATGCCTATAACGCAGACAATCAGCAAAATAAAGCACATTGCCAATCCTTCAATTACGAGTATCATCTTTGAATTCCTCCTTACAAATTAGGATTTATTTTTTTACCTTTATCAACAGAAAATCAGGTTTATGGAACAAATCTTTATATTCTGAATATTTTAGTAACAGTTCTTCCGAAGGTAGCGGTTCTATCACCTTTTCCAATAAAAATCCTGCTTCAATTAGTGTATTTAGTATATTAGAAAACGTTCTATGATACTTTTTTACATTATCTACAAACCATACCGATTCTCTTTCACCTTCTATACCATAATTAGCAAGATTTAAATACAACTTGTTTCCATTCTCATCTCTAGTCCATCTATTTTCACCCGAATGACAAGTACATAATGGATGCTCCTGAGAAAAAATTAATGTTCCACCCACATCAAGCAACTCATATATCTTTCCGATAACACCTTTGAAATCTTCAACATAATGAAATGCTAGAGAACTTACAACAACATTGAATTTATCATTTATATTTCCGATATCTTCCATAGGCATATTTAAGTATGTAATAGCAGTGTGACTATTTTCTTTCTTCGCAACTTCAAGCATTTTTTTCGAAATATCAATTCCTACAACTTTAGTCGCTCCACTATTTGCAAAATGAATACAGTGTTCTCCAAAACCACATCCCAAATCCAATACCCTTTTATCTTTTAAATCAGGCATCATAGAAAATAACGCAGGAATTTCAAACAAGTTGTTAGCATTAACTTCATTTTCCCTAATTTTCTTATATCCCCCAAAAAATATTTCATTATCATATATGTTTTGCTTTGCCATTGTTTTGATTCTCCTCGTCTCATACTGCTTTTATCTCTGCAAATTAAAATTTATCGTACTAGATACGACGTTATAGGATTGAAACAACGAGGTCTATTCAACAAATCCAAAACCCCGTATAAATCCATAGTTAACGTGAAAATATTGTAGTCGATCACCAAAGTCTTGGTAGATCTCATCATAATATGGCATCAATAAATCCATAGTTACCTTCCTTGCTACAAGATAAAAGACAACTGCATCTATTGGTGCAAAGCTCATACTTCTGTTCACATCAGAATTAATCTCATGCTTGCTTTTGTTATAGACCTTTATAATACTCTTCATGCACTCAAATTGATCATCACTAATTGACTTTAAATTATAGAGTTTGTGAGACAGCTTACCTAATGTACCATTGTTATTAACGATGGACAATATTCCTCTACGCTTTTTCAACAAGAACTTCATTACAAACTCCAGATACAATCCAGTGTCTCTAATTGCATCACGTGCGGTATAATTTAAATCTAATATCTCCATGCTACATCTAACATACTGAAGTGGACGAAATAAATATCTTAAATAACCACCTGAAAATGGATTCTTTTTAGGATCAGCAGGCATACTATAGCATCCAATACCACCTAGAAACGAATCATAATTCCACAACTCAGCTAATGTATAATTAGCTCCCCTATTCTCAAATTCTTCTTCCAAAGTATCGATCAACGCTTTTTCTTCTTCATTCAAATAATCAAGGTAAAGCATCCTATTAAGGGCTTGCATTTCTTCCATATTACACCTCATCAAAATTAAATTTTAACGTACCATGTATCTATGGTCTACCTCCCTGACATCGAGGTCTTTTTCTTTGATAAATATCCGTAATGTTAGCTTTGTATTGTCATGACAGTCTAGACACTCTATTTCATAAAACCATGGACCATTATCTGAACAAATTTTTACTGTTTTTCCACTATTTCTTTGATTATTAGGGTTTATTGAACCTGTCACCGTTGGTGGCGATTACTTTTTCATCCATTACTTTCCATCTCTCAATATAGCTAATTATTATACTGATCCAACTACTCTAATATGTCAAATATACTGTCACCTATTCTATTTGCACATATATTTCTGTACTTGTCACCAACTAACAAGTCACTAAATTTCTTATGTAGTATTGTATCGTGGTAATTCATTAACCAAGCATATTTTGCTAATAATACATCTTTATCTTTAAATTTTATTATTCCTTGTTCTATTATATCTCTTTGTTTTGTAACAAGTTCACGTATAAATAGCGAATTGTAAAATTCATTTGCATTAGCTAAATAATTTACAAAAACAAAATCTTCATCTTCTTGTAAATACAGAAATTCCCCATATGTAATTTTAGCTTTTACATATGCTGTTAATAATTCATTACTTGATTCATGATGTAAAATAACTCTAGGATAAATTGCTTGCCTTGATTCTGCAGTATATGCATCAATAAGTGCTTTTGAAAACATGATATTTTCATTTCTAAAATAATTCCCTATTGTTATTGCCCCTCTTAGCATAATTCCATATTCAAGTGCATATAATTGTATATTGGAAACAATATGCGTAAGAAATAGTAAACACTCTGCAAGGTAATCCATATATTTATCTTCTTCTTCCACCTTTATGATTGGTATTGCAACACATATGCTATCAGAAAATATAACATAATCCGTTTTAAAATCTTTATGTAACCTATCTAGCTGCTTTTTTATACAATCTGAGACCAGTACATCGATATTTTTGATTATATGTGTAGCCTCGTTTATATTATTTTCAGCCTCCTCGACAATAGATTTATATCCTAAAATATCCATAAAAACAAATAAATGTTTTGAATACATATACTCCAACTACTTTTCCCCCCTATATATTTAAATTTAACGTATTAATCTTTACTTAATTTTTGATATTGTTTCTTCCAGGATCTTGATGGCTTTTTACAAATGCTGTCAGCACTTGTAAATGCACAAGTGCCTAGGGGTTCCTTCACATTATAATCAACTTCATTCTCTGATAATTTACAGTTCATAAGATATGATTTCACTTTAACAAAATACTCTTCCTCATCAGGTACTTCAGTAAAATAATTAAATTCATCCTCTATTGACTTCTTATATTTATTAAGCATCACTAACGTATTGTCTGTATCAGCCAGTTGTTCATTATAATAATCTAGTTCCGTTAGTAAGTCTTCATGTTCGATAACATAAAGTGTATCTCCCTTTTTGACTATTGATCCATCCTTTATGTAAACCTCTTCTAATGTACCACCATAAGTATTGACCACCGTTGCCACCTGACTGTTTGGTCGAATTAAGCCCTCAGATTTTACTACTATATCAATCTTGCCAAAGTACATCCAAATCAAAGAAACTACCATTATGCCTAGCACTGCATAATTAAATATTACGAGAAAAAAATTTGGTTTTGATTCGTATCTTTCACGACTGTCAGATATCTCATTAATGTTTATTAGAATTGGTTTCACTTAATATTTCTCCTTAATGTAAAACAAATTTTATTATAGTATATTTGGATTAATACCTATATAAATTTCAACAAATGGCTTGCCTTCTTTTTTTGTCTGTACCAAATAAGCAGTTGTAATAGGTTGTAGTCTTTGGTCAAGTATATACTGGTTTACTGTATCAATAGCCTCTTGAATCCTTGTAATCTCTGTTGTCTTTGTATAAAGAGCATTGGATAATTTCAATGTGTTCTTGAAAACATAAGGTTCTTCAACCGGGATTCGATAAAGGACTGGAATTAATACCTCAACATCCAAAATCTGCTCTCCATTAACTATCTCGATAGATTTAGTTGTTGTGATAACATAATCTCCATTTGCAACAGAATAGTCTTTATAGGTTTTCACTAGATCAATTAAAAGATTTTGAACTTCTGCTGCTTTATATTTTCCTGAAATAGAAACCAAATTGTTTAACTCATAACATTGATTGCTTATTATTTCCATTTCCGATTCTCACCTACTTTCCTAATAATTCTATAAAAGGTTGTAAATTATTTAATGAAGTTCTGATTACATATTTTTTTTCTTGTACATTAAATTCATTATTAAGACTAATGATTACTTTTGCACGATTTATAGATGAATACCTTTTGATTCCATGTAATTTTATATTTTCCTTTTCAACTGATTTTTTAATACCTATAAAGAAAGTACTGCAATCATAAGCATATAAACCTTGATTTATTAACATACTAAATGTAATTACCATTAATGGCACTGCATATATTACAAATGGTAACTCCCAATTTACATATTGTTCAATATTAAAAATCACATCTAGAATACTAGAAATATATAATGCTAAATATAAAAAACCTACAATATAAATTGAAATCTCATACAATGTATCCATCAAAGATACTAGCTCATTTTTTTTCAAAAGTAATTTAAATCTAAAAAATGAGAACAGTTGAAAACTCATTATTGATATATAAATTAATGAATATGCAATAAGAATTATACAAAATGAATTATTAGACAATTATTTTTCCTCCTTTTTATAGCTTATGGGTATGTAGTTTTACACCCCCATAATTCTAAATTCAGTTATATTTACCAGCCTTGCGAATCGCTAAAACCGATAACTGCACAAGCTATACCGACACCAAATCCTACTGGTCCTGTAGCAAAACAACAAACCACGCCACCCGCAAATATTAATGCATTGCCGAGCCAACCTCCACCATCCACATTAAGTAATTCATTCCCTGATAATTCAACAAAATTATTTAAATTCATTCTCTACTACCCCTTTCTTTAAAATGGCCAATTATTTACGATAGTTCCACCGGAAACCAATCCCAATCCAATTCCTGCTGCCGGATTAAGACATGCCACTGCCGGAGATACTGCTAATCCTACGCATCCCAAAAAGAGCGAAACAAGCCCTCCACCGACAACTTCCATAGTCTCATCCATGTTTAACTCAGTCAAACTACCTAAATTAATAGTATCGTACATTGCATATTTCTCCTTTCAATTTCTTCATCTTCAATAGTTTATATTAAAGCATCAATGTGCACCTTGATATTATTAATATCATTCTAAATTTATCTATTAATATTACTGTTAATAATTATCTACACCTTTTGTTGGTCCCACAGTTTTGCGTAGTTACCTTGGCATTTTAATAGTTGATCATGGTTTCCGGACTCTATTATTCTTCCCTTTTCCATAATATATATATTGTTACATCTCATTATTGTACTCAGTCTATGCGCTATAATAATAGTTGTCATTCCTTTACTATACTCATTGATAGTTTTTTCAATAGCTCTTTCGGTAATTGAGTCAAGATTACTTGTAGCTTCATCTAGGATTAATATATCAGGTTTCTTCAGTATCGCTCTTGCTATTGCCAGCATTATTATTTTTGTTCCTTATCATATTAAAATTCAAAATCAGGAAAAACCCCATTTTTCACACAATGAATAATATTGGCAGTCTCTGCAATTGCTCTCTTTCGTCCTTCTTCACTATAATCCAAAATACCCCATCTCGTACCAGTGACTATTTATCTTTTTAAATTCTACTCCGTCATACCAATTTTTAATATCATTTCTAGATTTTCTATAATTAGATGTATACATAATCGCATATTTCTTTGTTTCATCTTCCCAAAAAATTATTTCTGTTTCAGACATCCATATCATACTATATTTACCTGAGTATGACGTCTGGCAAACTCTTCTTAAACTACTGCTTTCATCTTCTGTCATATTTATACTATTTCCTTCATATAAAATAGCGTAATCACTTCTATCAATATCAAAGTAAATAGGCCCAATATACTCTTCAGAACTATAATAACCCTTTAATAATTCTACTATCATATTATAATCTTCTGATACCGAATTGAAGTCTTTTAAATAAAGACGAGGATTATTCCAGTTATATAACATAACACCGCCTATTAATGAAAACAAGGTGCTAATCATTGCAAATATCACAATTATTATTTTAATTTTCTTATTCATTAACGCTCCTCAGTTTTATCAGGAAAAAATGGACTATAAATTTTCCTTTCATTCATTGTTTGCACCAAAAGACTATCTCTCCTGGTCATGTCATTATAGTTAAGTTTATAGGCATTTCCCGCATTCATTACAAGTAAATCATTAACCATATCTCTTATTTTATCGACATAGGCTTTTGAGTCACTATGCGGTTAACAATAACCGAATAGTGTGTATTGCAATGTTTTCTCTAATCTGCTATTTGGAAGACTTTCTACCTTTCCACCATCGTAGCACGTTTGCCACGATGCACGCTAATATCTCAATGATTAGAATAAGCGTTGCCAGAAAAATGATATCAAAATTTTCATTAAAAGAGATCACATACCCATCATACCCGATTCCATACAAATCTTTCGGATGATAAATCTTCACGAGAATTGGATAAATCAGAAACGTAACAATCCAACACCAAATATTTTTCACTAGAAATATTTGCCCAAATAATACGATTACTATTGTAGTGCTATATATAATAAATGTATTTACATGAGAAGCTTCAGGGTGTGGCATGTAACATACAGGAATAAGAAGGAATTGTACACCGTAAAGAACGAATTGTAACATCAATGCAATTCCTAATTGTTTTAAGGTTGTCTTTAATTTATTCATTTGCCTTATACATACCTAATATGGTAAGCTCCTTCCATTCATTAGTTTAGTGATTGAAAATTATTATGTGCTATCAGATAATAGGTTCAAGGCATATACGGATGTGTCAGGCCACCAATATGGGCTTTTTATACTGCTGATAAAATAAAAGAATACCTATCGAAAAACGCTTCTACCGGTCAAAGTAAATTGTTTTCTAAAATACTCTATATGTATAATATGTTTCCAAATAATGATGTCATTAGTTATTAACATCACTTTCATCTATGGCCTATGCAAAAAATGGGTTTAATAAAAAGCCTAGGGATTGCGAACCCACTGGTGAGAAGTTTTTCTTCCAAGCTTTGCCTAAGAACATGGCAAGACTTTCTCCCAATTATCCACTTTGTGATTAATATAAGTGACGTGGGTAAAAAAAGTTTAGACAGATATCAGTTGTCCGTATGATGTCTTCATCATAATTATTATATCTACACTATAATTAAGGCAAAGCTATTATAATCCTCTTCACTTTTTCGAATAAATACCATTTTTAATTATAATTTTATCGTCATCGCATAATCTTTTCAACCATACCTTCATCTGACCTTTCGCAACATTAAACTGATTTGATGCTTGTTCAAGACTCATTCCGCTCCCAATATTTTCTACAATATAATTCTTTATAACTTCATATATATCTTTTGATTTCATAATCTCTTGATTTTCTATAATACTATATTCGTTCGAATTTTCATTAACTGCTATTGTGCTTAGATTAAAAATATTAATTTGATCGTAATTATTTTCTCTTTTTGTTATCAAATCATATATTTTTACATCGCTTAACTCATAAGGAATAGCACCTTTTTCAATAAGCTTTAAATTCCCACTATATTCTTTATGATTCCATACAAACTCTTTTGTCCAATTATTTTTTATATTTTCAATTGCACCCGCCCAGGTCCCACCTTTGTTATAGTCCGAAGAGATAACAAAAGCCCCATAGGCAGCTGCATATATATATTTGTTTCTATTCATAGCTCTAGCTACACTAAATCCTGCATCTGGTTTTACATCTGAAATTAATAATAATTTTTGCTGTAATATATTTTTTAATACTTCTTTTCTCTTTATTTTAGCAGTTAACGAATCTGCAATAAATGATACAACTGCACTACCATTTTCGATTGCAGTAATTTCTGAAATTGTATCAACACCTTTTGCCCCACCTGAATATATCACTAACTTTTCTTCAGCTGCCCTAGACACAAGTTCTCTTGTAAACTCAATTCCAGCTTGATCCACATCTCTTGACCCTACAACAGCAACACCTATTTTATTAGCCAAATCAATGTCACCAGCATAAAACAAAATTGGAGGTGCTTTTCTTTTAAGTTTTCGTTTTAATAGCACTGGATAATCCGCATCAAATAAAGTTATTACTTCTATTCCTTTGTTTGACATATCATCAATTTCAAACGCTACTGCCCCACCGCGAGACACTAATTTCTTTATCCTCTCAATTTCATTACTGTTATACTTTAGTTGCGTTAACATCTCCAAATCTTTGCTTAACACAACACTTGGCTCAAGTTTCATATCAATTGTTTTATCCAAAAATTGGTTCCACTCACCCATCGTGAATGGCTTTATTATATCATCCTTGTTAATACCAATATAGCTACACAATAAAATTGCGCTCATTGCATTGTCTGAGAATTTCATTTATTCATCTCCATTTCTACCTGCACTATTTGCTAATGCAAAAGGAAATACTTTCCCGCTTCCACTCTTTCTTAGTTTATATCCACATACCGTAAATGTCCATCTGGAATCTACCATATCATCTACCAGTAAAACATTTTCATTATATGTACGCCTCACTTCAAAAGAACCATATGCATTCTTATACTGTAAATAACTCGTATTTAGTTCTTTTTGGCATCTATTATCTTTTACTTTATCTATTACATCATAATATCTTAAACCCAATCTTAATGCTAGTCTTTCAGCAAAAGATTTTACCAATTCTGGTCTTCTAATAGATGGTACACTTGTTACCCATTTAATATTATTATCTTTAATAAAATTTTTAAGTAACAGTGCCGATGCCTCTACTAATTGATTATCAAAAAAGCCATCCTTATATTTACCTGATGACACAAGTTTTCCCCATCCTGCATCTCCATAATTGCTTAGTACTCTTCCTATCTCACACATTAATTCAGTAGAAATTAGGTTTTCTCCATCAATCCTTTCTCCCGATGGCCATTTTTTTCTTGCTTCAATGAGATTAAAATCTTCTCGAATGAATTGTTGAGCATTCAACACTAAGTCCTCTGGTACTTCAATCTTTAGCAATGGCTGTCCAACACAATTTTCACATATTCCACATGCTTTTGCGTGTGGATCATCCAGAACATTTGCAATATACTCCATATAACAGTTGCCTTGTTTTGAAAACTCCTTCATTTCTAAAAGTTCTTTTTTTCTTATATTTGTTATTTCTCTACTCTTCTCTAGATCTGGTTTCCATATGCGGGTCGTCTTATAATATTTTTTGTCTTCTACATAAATATCACCATTTACTAACAAATACTTTACACATGCTTTAATTTTAGTAGCTTTCATATTAATATACTTTTCAAATTGAGTAATTCTGATTCCAGGGTGTTCCATAACCGTATTAACAACAGCTTCCATCAGCTCTTCCGTTGGAAATGCTGAATCTATAAAATAATTATTAATATCTTCATCTTCCCCACCACATAATAAGATAGCATATGCTTGGTCTATTCCTCTACCTGCACGACCAATTTGTTGATAATATGCAACTATATTCCCTGGTCTCTGAAAGTGTATTACAAATCCTATGTCTGGTTTATCAAACCCCATACCAAATGCAACCGTAGCTACAAGAACTTTTATTGAATTATTCATAAAAGAATTAACCACTTCACTTTTCTTTTCTGTTTCTAATCCAGCAAAGTAGCTTTCGCTATAAATTCCATTTTTATTTAGCCATTTATTCAATAACTTGCAATCATTCACTGTCAAACAATAAATAATACCTGTTCCTGGTAACGTATCTATATATTGTAATATCCACGCCATTCGTGCTTCTTTAGAATATAATTCAATAACTTGCAATGATAATGATTCTCTCATAAGGCTACCTCTACTTATGAGTAATTTATCTCCTAGTTGCTTTTTAATATCATTCACTACTCGATTGTTAGCTGTCGCTGTAGTTGCAAGAACTGGAATATTTGATGGTAATATATTAATAATATCTACAATTCTTCTATAATCCGGTCTAAAATCATGTCCCCAATCCGAGATACAATGAGCTTCATCGACAACAAATAAAGTTATCTGTGCAGCAAGTCTATCTATCAATAACCTTTTGAACTCTGGATTAGCTAATCGTTCTGGTGATATTATTAACGCATCAATTTTACCTTGATTCAATTTCTCTGTTATGAAATCCCAATCCTCTGCATTTTCAGAGTTTATTGTTTCAACATGTAAACCTAGTTTATTAGCTGATTCAATCTGATTGTTCATTAATGCTAATAACGGACTAATAATAAGTGTTATTCCATTATACCTTTTTCTCAATACTTTTGTTGCAAGAAAGTACACAAGACTCTTACCCCATCCAGTTTTTTGGACAACCAGTAATCTCTGCCCATCAAGAACACCTTGAATAGCTTCTTGTTGTCCTTCTCGAAATTCTGCTTTTTTTCCATATACATTTTTTAATTCAAAAAGTAATTCTTCCATTTTCCCCTCCTATTTTAGTATGCTATAAGTATTGACTTTCAGCATAATAACAAGATGATCAAAACTACAATTGCTACATCACTAAGCCCTGAAGTGACAATAGTTTCTGGCCATATTCAAAGGCTATTAATCCTGTTTGAACTTCAAGCATCATGGGAAGGACAGCCACTGCTGCCAATACCATCAGTAAGATTTTTAACTTTTTCAACATATAGACCTCCACACAAACGTTTGCACCATATCTTACCACACTTTTTGACAAAATAAAATATATATTTACCTGTTTTGCCATTAAGTGTATAAAAAGGCTATTTCGATAACTAAGCGACATAGCCTTTTTCTTGTTTCAAGGGTTGTTCTAATACTTACTTCAGGTAATTTCACTATTATATATATTTCATCCTATATAATCTGGACTCGATAAGCAGGAGATTGTGGGGGAATACTAAGTGTCTGAAATATTGCATGCTCCACCCTTACCAACTGCCCTGGTTGTATCTCGTTAAGCGAGATAATATTGTTGTTTTTATCTAAAATAACTGTATCACTAGAGATAGTAAATAAGAATTGATCATTCATATCATAGGGGTTACCAGTAAGAAGAAATCCATTATCTGTATCTACACCTACAACACGGTCTGTCTTAATGGTAACAGAAGCTTTTTTATCTAACACTACAATCCGGTAGGCGAATGACTGGGGAGGAATGCTTCTTGTCATTAAGGATGAGATATCTGCATCTATCTGCATTCCCTTTTCTATATCATACAGATTAAGCATTCTTCCCTTTTCATCAATAATAATGGTATCATCCCCTACATTTAGTCTTACTTCCTGCATGTATTTTATATTGTTATCATCGTATAGTTTTAAAGATACTAATACATAACCTCTGCTTTCGTTTTCTACTCTAACTTCCTCTATCAAAGCATTTTCTACATGTATTACAGCATCACTTAGATAAAAGGCCCCATGTGAAATCGATTTATTACGATTCATATTTATTCTCCAAATCATATATTAATCTAGTAATAATATATGTTAGACATTTAAGATGTTACGGATAATGAACTAAGATCCAAACCAATAATTCTCACTTCAATCAGATAGCTTAACCTATAACATCTAGTTATTCACAAGGAGTAACTTCTTAATTAATGATAAATCTATTGCATCCACTTCCCCATCTTCATTTAGGTCAGCCCTACGATAGGTCTCGGAATCAAATTCTATCATTCCAAGCAAATATTGTTTCATAATAGCATAGTCTAGAGCATCAACACTTCCACTGATATCTAGATCGCCAAGTAGGTCATTATTCATAGTAGGAGGCTCCTCTCCGAATATCTTAACTCCATCAAGATATACTGGTATCTTCTTACTTATAGCATAGTCACCTGTAACTCCCTGTCTGCTCCAGTCATTACTTGGATCCCAATGAGTAAGGTAATTAGAATCTTGTTTTGCGGTTAACATAAACATCAATTCTCTATCACCATATATTTTTCTATCGCTCCAATCGAACTCATAATAATAGGTTCCTTCGTCATCCCATTTAAACGGTCCCCTAGTAACAACCGGTAAATCCTGAAGTGAAATCTGTTCATCATATGCAATGGCAAACACTACATCCTCTATACTCTGCCCGAATTCCATCATCTCACTGATGTTAAAGAAGTATCTTGCCATCATACCTGTTTCATAATGAGGAGGTTGGCTGGATTCATTATGTAATCTAATAACGATTTGTGAACTTGATTCGTTTTCTCGTTCCACCCGGGCCTCACAGTAATAATCATCTGTTCTCTCTTCAGGATGAGGGAAATTAGGAATGGGTTGATGCCCCTCACCATAGAAGTAATATAATCCACCACAGGCTCCGACAAAGGCTGCATTATAGTCAGAAGCAACTTCATTGTACGCATATTCCGTGGTTGAATCGATATGATAGTCATCTATATCTGGTCCCCCTGCCAGAGCACCCCATAAAATATGCCTATGTTCTACAGGATCATTCATACTTAAGGTCTTTGATCCATGGGCTGCTCTATGGTGGGGATGCTTTACAAATGGTAGACCCTTCTCATAGCCATAGCCAACGATATAAGAGTATCCCATAGGGTTTCTCCCCATAATATACTCCATTTGACCCTTAGACCACTCACCAAAATCTGCCCTTTCAGGATGATATTTCATGTATACAAGTGCAGATAATTGGGCGGCCGCATTGTAACGGGCAGACCCCCAGCCATTAATCATGGTATATCCGGCTGGTGACGTAGTAATATAATTTGTATCGTTAGGCTCTTTATGCTCTGCCGCTCCTCCTGATAAATACTCTACGTTCCAACGGGCAATATAGTCAAACAATTCATTTTCAGGGAATAGACAATTCAGTCTCAAAAAGACTCCTCCCCATACAACATCCCAGCAATGAACCCAGGAATTGTACCATACATTAGTATTTGTAGTATCAGGTATTATTCTCTTCATATACCCAGTATACTTACCCTCACTAGACACGGATACAATATCATCGATATAGTCCATCTTACCGGTGCAATTATATAGCCACACTGCCGCCCATGCCAGTTCATCTTCATCATAGTCGGAAGTATAGTAGCCGTCACCTGTGGCTAGTCCTCTATACTTGGTAGCAAACTCATACATTGCTTCTGCCACAACAAGACACCTAGCTGCATATTGAGGGTCAGAATCCTTAAAATTTAAGTAGGAAATAGCAAGTGATGCTGCCGTACTGGCACAGACATCACTACCTGGCGTTTCCGCAGTTGCAAAATCAGCTGGTCTTGGAATATTGGGTGGATATAATTCCGGTGGTCCCCAATAAGAGTGATCTAGATCCCCTTCCCCTACCATATAACAAAATGCAATAAGATTTCCTTCTTCATCAAGGAAAGAACAACGCAAGAAGGTATCCGTAAAATACTTCAAAATCTCTAGCATATGTTCTTCCATTCCTGTATCCTTAAAGGCATCCCTAAACTCATAAAATCCCCAGCCTAAAGTACCTGCAGTATAGCTTTGAGGAAGTCCGAATCGGACATGGTCTCCGGCATCATGAAAGCCTCCATGCAGATCCATCATCCCATCCCGATCCGGATCAAGAATATCCTTGTATTTCGCAATAAATGAAGCAGATAGTGAGGTGTCCTCCAAGGGTATATTGCAATCGTCTACATGACAATCTCCTCTCCATTCTAATCTTCCACCTGTGATACCAGGCCCGCACTTTTGGGCATCATAAAAGTATATGGATTTTTGAAGTGCTTCTGCAAAGTTGAAGTAATCATAATCTTCCCAACCCTCAGCCGGTGTAAAATCATCCGGGGTTTCGGCAAATGCTACTTTTCCCACTAATACTTGTTCTAATATCAATACAAAGGCCAGTAAAATTGACGCTTTCCTTAAACATCTAATAAAACATCTCTTCTTTTTATTTCCCTTATGATACATCCTAACTACCTCCCAGAGACTAAAATCTACATAGTCTTTATCGACTAGGCGTTCTATACTTGTATCAAAAATCTAAAAGACCATTTATCTACTATAGATTTGTTCTTACTTTAGTAATAGCTTTTTTAGTCCAGCAAAATCAATTGCATCAACAAATCCATCCTGATTAATATCCGCATTTTTCACAGATATCACACTTCCATCCATGGTTAACATGTATACCTTTAGTAAGCTTAGGTCAAGGGCGTCAATAATCCCATCAGAATTAACATCTCCTAATAAAGTCTCTTCTTCTCCTGATGGGTCAGCTCCGTATACTTTAACATTGTTTTTATAGACTGATATGTTTTTGTTCTCTTTAAAAGTATCTGTTACCCCTGAAGTAGAAAAGTCATTGGAAGAATCCCAAACTTTATCTTCATAATTATATATAGCAAACTGCACATAAGTCTTTGCATATAATTTATCATTAGGGAAGGATATTTCTACATAGTAAATATTATTCTCTTTATCCCAGGGCTTGACTGAAGAAATCTGAGCATTGGCTGCAGAGTAATATATTTTCGTAGAGAACTTATTAGTATCTATCCCCTTAGAAGCATATTCCGATAAGTCAAGAAAGAACTTAACGGACAAATCTGACTCATATTGTGGAGGTGATGTTGCAATGTTATACATGTTAAGGTCAATTGTAACCCCTTCACTACTGGTCTTATAAAGCTTTGCTTCTGTATAATACTTTGTTGCTACCATCTCAATACCAGGTGTCGCTTCCGGCTCTTGACCTTGTCCACAATATTCCGACATTCCTGCCAATGCACCCACAAGTCCTGCATTATAGTCTAGTCCTGTTTCCGTATAAACGTATTCATCTATATTGTCATGATATTCATCATTAATATCCGCTCCTCCCACAAGAGCACCATATAGTATATGTCTCTGTGGTGTTTCCTTCTTTTCATCAGCAGGTGGACCTTCTAGCATTCCACTTGCTGCCCTATGATGGGGATACTTAGGGTAATTATCTCCAAAGCCCACCATATAAGACATGTTATTCGGATTGTCTCCGAGGATATAGTCGATTTGACTCTTAGCAAAGTCAAGATACTTTTGCTCACCTGTTTCCTTATAATAAACAAGCTGTATAAAGCTCTCTGCAGCAGGGTACTTGCAAACTCCCCAGCTATCAAGATATTTTAGGCCTCCAGGAGTAGTTCTTATTCTATTTTGCCAATAGTCCATATGGTTTTCTGCAATCTGCTTATACTTTGGATTGGATGACAGAGTCGCGAGCTTGACAAATACTCCTGTCAAGACATAATCCCAGCAATGGGTCCAGTTGTCATCAAACATATTATCTCCACTAATGTTCTTCTCAACCATTAGTTTCTCCACATTATCCATATAGGTCTGGTCATTTGTTGCCACATAGAGCCAGATGGATCCCCACATTAATTCATCCAGATAATCCCGAGGAAGATAATAGCTTTGACCCTTACTATTACCCCTATAGGTCATACCAAAGGTATATAAGTCCTTTGCATAGGTCAGGCATTTCTCTGCATATTCCGGATCCCTATCTTTACAGTTTATGTACATAAGCGCCAAGGTTGCCGCAGCACTTCCAGCCACATCCGAGCCAGGATTGGAAGGTGTTGCAACATAATAAGTCGGTCTGTCATAGGTTTGAAGCTCTGGTGGTCCCCAGTATTGGTGGTCCACATCACCGTCACCTACCTGATAGTAAAATGTAGTCTTATCAGGGAAACACTTCATAAAATAGTCGCAGAAATGCTTTAGGATGTTCAGCATATACTCGTCCTGACCCTTTTCAATAAATGTGTCTTCAAATTCATAATAAGCCCAGGCAAGAGTTGAAGCTGAAGTACATTGGGGTAAACCAAATTTCACGTGGTCCCCACAATCATGAAATCCCCCTGTTAGGTCAAGCCCTACATCCTCCCCGTCATGAATGTGGCAAGGGCCTCGCCACTTAATTCTGTTGTTCCCTGCATCCGGTCCACACCAGTTTGCCTCATAGAAAAGAATAGATTTTGCAAATGCGTCAACATAGTTGAAGTCGTTTTCTGCTGCCATAACAGGTTGTGGAATAATTCCAACCATATATATGACAAGCATAATTAGTACCATGGCTCTTTTCATAGTATACCTCCTTGAATTTGATAATTAATTATAATAAGCGTTTTGCCCTATATTTCTTGAAAACCAATCCTGTTTATCACCAATCCCCTATATAAAATTCCAATTATAATATCCATTACTTATGTGTTATGACATCCATATTATGTTAATATCATATATTATATTACATATATTTACAAGCATTATTTACTTTCTTTTACAGCTTTCTTGTCTTAGGTTTATTTATAAATATAAAAATCCATATCACACGATATCTGTGATATGGACCTTAAATTAATATCAAAATCTATTCTTTACTTGGATTAAGAAATTAAAACCGCATATAAGGTAAAATCAAGATTCTCACCATAGTATAGATACATAATATTCTTATTATCTATCCTGTCTAGCCAGTAGGTATACAACCTACCTTCACCTACCTCATCCTCGAGAATCCCCAGTATTTCATCCAGTACAGTTGATTCTTCAAAGTCATAGATACACATCATCACTGTACCCATATTCGAAGGATACCACATTTGCTTATAGTAATAATCTATCTTGCCATCATTATCTATATCACTACTATATTGATAGTAATCCATGTCCTTTTCTATCTGTTCAGCACTACCAAGCAATATACCCTCGTTATTATCCAGAAGCTTGGGTAAGTCTTTATTATTAAGAACCTTCTTTATCTGGTCCATCCCAGTAAAGTTCTTTTTCTCATATTTTACCACCATATCATAATCCAAAATCTTATAGGAGAAAATCATTCCATCCGCCAGAATACCCTCTTCATATAGATACAGTGAATATCCTGAATGATATTTGGTATTATAATTGAATTCATCCATCAGCAGATAGTTTTTTTCCTGATAAGAGATAAAGTCAAAATTCTGCAATAGACATTCAAAGCTACTGGTCAATGTATAATCTCCAGCCTCAGAACCCCTATATAGAACCATACTGCAAAAGCCCCCAGTACCCCCTCCGTAGACCTGGCCGATCAGATCATCAATCCCATCATTATCAACATCCACTTTGAATGGAAAAACCATTTCATTGCCCACCAGCTCAAGTCCTGTCAGACTACAGAACTCCTCCTGACTTAACTCCTCAACATCCTTGATTGGTTCGAAGTTTATTTTCTCCTTATCTAATCTCATAGCTTCCAATATTAATTCATTAAGCTCCTGAGGAATTCTACTGCTATGAGAATACACTGAATTGTCTTCCATAGAAGAATAATAGCTGGTCATTTCCTCTACTTTAGGCTGAGTAATCCCATTATAGTTTACATGATAAAGCTTTTCTACAGTGTATTCATCAGTTTCCAGAATCACTTCCTTATGAGCTTCAACTTCTAGCTCCAGTTCATCCTCCCTTACTTCCGTATCTATCTGCTCCTCTTCCTCATACTCCTCAGGCTTTACAGCCTCTGTAGGAGAAGGGTTAACTTTTGGAATGATTTCTTCTTCCTTGTTATCAGAAAGATTCCTAGAGCCACAGCCCGTCATGACAATACACATCAAAACTATTAATACAATAGTAAACCTTTTCATACACTGTCCTTACCTCCTAAAATATTATCTGTATTTTACCATTAACATAATCAATAATCAACGAATTACTGTTACTATAATGTAGGGCCACTTAATGTCCAAACTCAAATATCTTCCAACCTGTCTGGGGTGATTCATATACCATGTAGCAATTCCAAAACTGATCTCCGCTACTATAAATTCCTTCATCTATATATTTCATATCCATAGTAACATCAAAGATTTTTATTTTTGTATTAGAATCATCTATTAGCTTTATATCTATTAGTTTTGCAGACTTTAGATTACTTAATCTTGACTTTACTCCTATATTATCACCGCTTAAGGGCAAGATCACATCCTCATTAAATAATTCCTTATTAAGCATATTTGTTGTCAAACCATCTAATAAAGCTACTTTCGAAATATAATATTGTGCTGCATTTGCATCCTTTTTATCAAGGGCCAAGAAGTATTCTTCAATCACTTGCTCAGGCTCTAATGTGGATTTTCTTGTCCTGTTGGTGCAAAGTTTTGCTTGAATTGTGGTAGCAAAATGTCTGAAGAAGCTAAATGTCCTGACTGTGATGAGACCATCATAAAGGGATCAAAGTTTTGCCTATCCTGCGGAAAGCGGCTTTCTAATGCTTGCCCTAACTGCAGTGTGGAGCTAGCTCCTGGAGCTAAGTTCTGTATAGAATGTGGAACCAAAATATAGAAAAGGAGTAAAGCACAATGCAAGAAAATAGTAGCATTAAAAAAATATTAATAATTGAACTTCTCCTATTTATTACTTGGTGCATAGTTGTTTTGATGTTTATTGACTATGATAGAGCCGGTTTCTATTTCTGGGGCGGTTTTTGTTTTGGCATTATATCTTTTATAATTGCAGGAATCTCTATATTACTAATTAAAACAACAAAAAATGATAACACTACAGAGATAAATTTTATTCCAGTGTACTATACAGCTGTTTTTCTCTTAATCTCGACAATAATTAATACGTATTTTATATTTCAAGTGGTGGGAAAATACAACATTATATTGGTAAGCCTTAATTTGGTAGTGCTAAGCATCTTTATATCAATAAGATTATACACAGGTGACTATATAGCACGTGTAGATATGCAGACTAGGCATTCAGTGGAAAAGATAAGACCCATGTCTTCTGTTTCCACCCATCTGGCAACCCTACTTAGCCTTACAACTGACTCTGATATAAAAAGGCAATTGCATAGCTTAAAAGAAATGGTTGATTATAGTTCTAATGTATCTCAGTCATTTCAGGAAAATTTGCAAAATCAATTTCTGTTACAGCTTAACCAGATACAAAGTCTGATTGTGGAGCACAAAACCAAAGATGAAATTATTAATAAAATTCAAGAAGCTACCGTCACCTGGAAGACCAGAAACAGTTTGGCTTCAACGATAAAGTAGAACGAGGTAAGTACTATGGAATTAGGAGGTTTACAATGCCACGGTTGTGGTAGTAGCAATGTGGTATTCGATCCCAAGGGAAGAATATTAAAATGTAGTCAATGTGGTAAGGAAGAGTACTATTCTAGAGCCACCCTAAATGCTAACGGAAAAGTTCTGTTTAGCAAAGAAAATGCAATTAATTTCTTTACCGAGGGAAAATTTGAAAATTCTCAGCATTACGCCATGAATGTTTTAAATATTTCTAAGGATAATGCTCCTGCACTTTATATTATGGCATATTTTGATGAATTCGTTAGTAGAAAAGATGGGGCTCTTAAATCCTTTTTTCATGAAATTCAGGGTTTGGCACTTGAATATGACGAGGTTCAAGAATTGAAAAAGCTTTTTTTAGCTTCGGCTTACAATTTGCTGGACTATGAAAGTGAGGTTCTGACTTTAATTGCAGTTAACATGCAGTCTGAAGATGATTCAGAAGATTTATGTAAATTTGTTGATACCCTTTGTCCATATTTAATTAAAAAAAGAACATCTATTAACTTTTTAACAAGCAATCTTGTAGGAATATATGAGGAGCTAGCAGGACATTGTGATATCCCAAAGACATGCTTTGCTTTATTAAAGGCCATTGATGAAAACCCAGATTCACCTTATAAAAATAATAGTTTTTACTTGCGATCAAACGCAAAATATTTTTATGATAATTTTGTGTTAACTGTAGGAAAAATAATTAATGCTATGAAGACAAAAGAATTAAGAGATAAATTCTTTAATTCCATTATAGAAGCAGTTAAGAGAGATGAAGAGAGAACAGCCTTAACAATGGCCTTGATATGTCGAAGAAACAACAAGATACAAACATACTATGAGTGGCTATCAATCTATTTTGCTAATCAGGATGCGGCTAATTTTTCGGAAGGTAGTTTTACTTATATAGATGCATATGTGAATGGCGTGTTTGGTCCAGATGATAAGCATATGTGCAGTGATTACATAACAAAATGGATTAATGAAATTAGAGGAAGAGTTTCCTGATCTTAAGGACAGTGTTCAAGAATACGACAGAATAAATGACTATGTAAGTAGGATTAATTCTGTTGAGGATATAACAGACAACTTCACAGGAATCGTTAATGCTTATGTTGATCAGGAGCGACTTAAGGCTATGATTGACAAGAATTTAATCTCACTCGTAAGTAGATATGACGAAGCAGAGGAACCTCTTAGAAAAGAAGAAAAATACCTAATTGAAGTTAAAAAACATGAGGGTGATACAGATGCTGCTAAAGAAGCAATCATAGCAGCAGAACGCCTAAGACAGGTAAAGGCTCTTAATCTTGTAGAGCAAATGACAAGGGTTATAAGGTCTGAAGGAGATGTTTCTCCATCTGAGAAAAAAACTGCTGTGTCATTCCTTCGTGGATATATTAATAAAGGATTTAATACTTATATCACAGAAAAAAAGGCTGATTTTCCTGAATCCATCACAATGAATATAAATGGATGGATAGGGTCAACAACAGATGGAAGCAACTCTAACCATTTACTTACCGACTATGATGAATATTTGTCCAAACGTTGTAACCAAGAGATAGTTGAGGCAACTACGATCATACCCAGATATTGGATGATTGGCTCCATATTACTTGGAATATTTACTTTAATAATGCTTATAGTTGCGCTACCAATTGGTGTAATCTCACTATTAGGTACAGGAGCATGTATTTATATGGCAATAAAATCAAAAAAAGATATTGATGCTAATATTAAAGCTATCAACAATAAATATACCGATATGAGCATACAAGGCAAGGATAAAATTGAGATTTGCATTAATCAATGGAATAGAACAAAGAGTATCGTCAATCAATTTATTAATGAACCGATTACAGATATTATCGCATAGGAGATGTTGATATGAATACAAATGTAAATGATGATTTTGATGAATTAGAAGCCATGTTTGGTCAAGAAGATTCAGATTTAAGCAAAATGGAAAAGATCGTTCTAACTCAAAATCTTGAAGGCTTCGCAAGTTGTTTTCCAGATTGGGATTTACATCCTCCTGTAGGTAAATAAAGTCCTATCCATTCTAATCCTACAGTTGTAATACTAACTCACGCATCTACATTGTTTTTAGTAATAAAATATAGGCTTGGTACTGATCTTGTACCGGGCCTATATTTCATTACTGGTTTTAACCTGGAGCTACAGGGGCATTGGGATAGCTATTTTCTAATCAAATACAAAACTTTCTAATCATATCAACAATCTCTCTCATCTTTACAATATCCTTTTTTCCCTTAGTTTCAACCCCACTGCTTACATCAATGCTATATGGATGGCACTCTCTCACTGCATCTATAATATTTCCTGCATGAAGTCCTCCTGCAAGAAAATATTCTCTTTGTAATTCATTTGCCATATTCCAAGGAAACCTATGTCCGCTTCCCCCATAGGTCCCCTCCTTATAGGAATCTAGTAATACATAGTCAGCAGAGCTACCCTCGGCTCTTATAATATCATCATTAGACCTAATTCTAAAAGCACGTATTACTGGCTTATCTGTCTTTGATTTAAGCATTCGAAGATAGGCTTCATCCTCATCCCCATGTATTTGAATCATATCAATTATATTCTGATTACATAAGGATAATATAAAATCCATGTCTTCATTAACGAATACCCCCACAGCTTTTATTCTTTTATCTAGGGCTTTCTTTAGGCTCTGGGCAGTATCTTCTGTAACTTGTCGTATACTTTTTGCAAATACAAAACCTATATAGTCAGGCATAAGCTGATTTACCCAAATAATATCCTGGATAGACGATAGGCCACATATCTTGATTTTTGTCATAGCCTCATCCACTCACTTATCTGCTTTTTTATGTCCACACTTTTCATCAATGCTTCACCAACTAATGCTGCATTTATATTGTTTTTCTTTAATAGCTTAATGTCTTCAGCGTTTCTTATGCCACTTTCAGCAACATATACAATATTATCAGGAACCATACTCCTTAGCCTTATACAGTTATTGATGTCTACATCGAAGGTATTTAGATCCCGGTTATTAACACCAATGATTTTTGCCCCCACCTTTACGGCTTTCTCCACCTCTACCTCGGTATGGGCCTCAACTAAGGAAGATAATCCAAGTCTATTAGATAATTCAATAAAACCTTGTAACTCTTCCTCACTTAGTAGAGCACAGATAAGTAATACCGCATCAGCTCCTATCATTTTAGCTTCATAAATCTGATACTGGTCAATAATAAAATCCTTGCGAAGAACTGGAAGAGCCACATGCCTCCTGATTTCTGTAAGATATTCATTGCCCCCTTGAAAATATTTAGGCTCTGTCAATACTGAAATTGCTCTTGCCCCAGCCCTTTGATACTGCTTGGCAATGTCCAAATAAGGAAATTCTTCGTTTATAACACCCTTAGAAGGAGACGCCTTCTTCACCTCACAAATCAAAGAAAATTTATTCTTTCTTAAGGCCTTTTCAAATGCAAAGTCTTCCCTCTTATTATCCCCGTCTTTCCCTATGTTTTTAATAAGGTCTTCTAGGGGTATTTTCTTTTTTTGCTCCATTACTCTTTGCCTGGTTGACTCTGCTATTTTATCTAATATCAATTGGTTCACCTCACTTATAATCCTATGAATTTGACAATACAATCAGCTTATTTAGCTGTTCTAGTGCCCTTCCCTCATCAATCATTTCTGCTGCCAGCCTTACACATTGCCTAAGTGTAATATTGTCATAGGTCATATAAAGACATAAGGCTGAATTTAGGAGTACAATGTCTCGCTTAGGTCCCTTTTCTCCCTTTAGTATGTTCATAGCAATCTTGGCATTCTCCTCGGGTCCCCCTCCTGTTAATTCTTCTGGTTTACAATATTCAAACCCAAGCCTACGAGGATCTAAAAAGAAGCTGTTAATATTGCCCCGGTTTACCTCACATACGGTAGTCCCTGCACATAGAGATACCTCATCTAAGCCGTCATGACCATGAACAACCATTGCCCTTTTTACCCCAAGGTTAATCAGAACCTTTGCAAGTGGCACAACCAGGTTCTCATCGTAGACACCTAATAACTGATGACTAGCCTTTGCTGGATTAACCAGTGGCCCTAGGATGTTAAATATTGACCGAACCCCTAACTCCCTCCTAACAGGTGCAGCATATTTCATAGAAGAATGGTATAAGGGAGCAAACATAAAGCACAATCCAATTTCCTTTAAAATCTGTTCACTCTTTATAAGAGGTATATCGATCTTTACACCTAAGGCCTCAAGTACATCAGCACTGCCACATTTACTTGAAACACTACGGTTACCATGCTTGGCTACAGGTACTCCCGCTGCAGAGATCACAAAGGCCGACACTGTAGATATGTTAAATGTAAAGGCCTTGTCACCACCAGTTCCCACTATATCAAGAACATCTCGGTCGCTACTTATCTTATCCCCATATTTTCTCATTACCATAGCACAGCTAGTTATTTCATCGATTGTTTCCCCCTTCATTCTCATAGAGGTTATAAAGCTAGCTATTTGAGCATTGCTTGCTTTACCACTCATAATTTCATCCATAACTTGCTTAGTCATCTCCAGTGATAGGTCTTCATTGTTTATTAAATGTTGAATTGCTTCCTTAATCATAATTAGCACCACCAATCTCTAAAAAGTTTCTAATTATCAGATTTCCCTGAGGCGTTAGTAATGATTCTGGATTAAATTGTAGACCATACACCTCATAATCCCTATGCTTTACCGCCATTACCTCCCCTTCATCATCTTCAGCTATTATTTGAAAATCATCAGGTAGGTCTTTCTTATCCACTATAAAAGAATGATATCTTGCAACCTCTACACTAGGAGGCAAGCCTCGAAATATCTTACTTCCATTTGCTATATGGATGCTGCTTTGCTTTCCATGCATTATCCGCTTAACATGGACTATGTTCCCACCAAAACTCTTACAGATTGCCTGATGAGCCATGCCTATTCCAAGTATCGGTATCTCACCCTTAAGTTCGCCTACTATCCTCTCGCATAGACTACTATACTGGGAGCACTCTGACCCTGAGGATATAATAATATGAGAGGGCTTCATTAGCCTTATTCCATAAGCAGATATTTTATCCACTCTCTTTACAATAACATCTGTTTTTATCTGCCCTGCCAATTGCTCTAGGTTATAAGAAAAGCTATCATAATTATCTATAATTACTACCATTAATCATCCACCTCGCTTGCTCTTTGTATGGCTTCTATTACTGCTCTTGCCTTGATTTCTGTTTCCTCGTATTCTACCTCAGCTACACTGTCGGCTACAATTCCTGCACCGGTTTGAACACATACCTTTCCATTTTGCTTTACAGCCATGCGAATGGCAATACATGTATCCATATTTCCGGAAAAATCGATATATCCTATTGCTCCTCCATAGACTCCCCTTGCTTGTTTTTCTATTTTCTGAATAATTTCACATGCTCTAAGCTTTGGAGCTCCTGAAAGGGTTCCAGCTGGAAATACAGATTCAATAGCATCGAATGCATCTTTATCCTCTCTTATAAGCCCCTCCACCTCTGAAGCCATATGCATAATTCTAGAATATCTATTTACTTTTTTATATTCCGTAACATGAACTCCTCCGTACTTTGATATTCTTCCTATATCATTTCTGGCTAAATCAACAAGCATATTGTGCTCTGAAAGCTCCTTCTCATCATTTACTAGGTCTTTTTCATTGGCCTCATCCTCCTGCTTATCCTTTCCTCTTGGGCGAGAGCCTGCAATGGGATATGTCAGCACCCTTTTATCTTGTAGCTTTACCAGGGTTTCTGGAGACGTACTAATAAGCTGTATGTCATCGGTCTGCAGATATACCATATAAGGTGATGGGTTAGTTGTCCTTAGAACCCTATAAGCATTTATCAAGCTATCCTCATACTCGGCTTCGAATCTTCTGGATATTACCGCCTGAAATATATGGCCATTTGTTATATAATCCTTAGTCCTGTCTACCATTTGGCAAAATTCTTCTTTACTTATATTGCATTTAAACTTAGGTATAGTATTTGTCTTTATTCTTGTTAAGGGTGTCTGATCATTAATTAAACCAGCAATCATTTCTATATCTGACAAGGCCTTATCATATCCGCTGTCTATATCCTTGGTCGGCATATTTACTACTATATAAATCTTTTCCTTTAGATGGTCAAAAGCGATAACCTTATCAAAGAGCATAAGGTCAAAATCCTTTGCATCACTACTTGCAAGCTTTAAACTTGGTTCAAAGTAACTTATCATCTCATAAGAAAAGTATCCTACAAGCCCTCCTGTAAATGGAGGCATCCCTGGCAGCTTTGGAGCTTTGTATTCTGAAAGTACATCTCTCAGATATTCAAACGGCGTTATTTCATCTACTCTCTCAACTAGTTCATTGTCTACCCATATCTGATTGTTCTTGCAAATAATATGAATAGCTGGGTCAAAGCTCATAAAGGAATATCTACCCCATTTTTCTCCTCCCTCAACGCTTTCAAGAAGGAAACACTTTGTACTGCAATTCGATATTCTTCTGAGTATAGAAATTGGAGTCACGACATCTGCATAGATTTCTTTACAGATAGGGATAAAACGATAATCCTTTGCTAATTGCTTTAGTTCTTGATAGTTAGGTGTAATCATGACTTTTTCCTTATTTTCACTGATGGGATGAAAATTCCTTTCCTTTTTATTTTGTTTTGAGTGATAGGGCTTATGAAAGAAGTATTGAGATAATTTCTTTAAATAAAAAAGCCCTTGTCTCTGCTATTGCAGGGACAAAAGCTTTCACTTCTGCGGTACCACCCTAATTGCCGTATATAAAACGACCACTCTCTATGCATACCATCATATGCACCCTTCTGATAACGGACAGGTTCCCGTAAGCGCCTACTCTACTAAGATTTCGGGCTTCCCTCGCAAGTCCATTCAGAATTAACCCTGTAATCGCATTCCCACCTTTAGCGACTCTCTGCATACATTGTGTAATTCCTACTTCTCTTGCTCAACGGTTTATTATATATAATTTATGCAAATTATAACAATTGGTTTATCTTGTGTCAAGAAATTTTTGAATAAATTTGGAAGTTTATTCATCCTTACAATTATCAAGTCTACATCTTTACTTTTAACTAAATTTCTACTAATTATAATTTTATTGAATTCACAATATGATCTATGGTTTCACGATGTTTATCCTCATTTTTTCTTTCAAAAGTAAAATTAACAAGAATTAGACGAGCTTGAATAAGTTCCATACTCATTACTAATAGACCCAGTGGTCAAAAGTTCATAAAACAATGCTAGTCCAGTAACAATCAATTATCTTATAGCAGCAATCATTGATTTAACATATTCTACAACTGGTCCTATACAGTCCTTACCATATTCCTCAATTATTTTAACAATTGCACTTCCAACTATAACTCCATCTGAAACTTCTGATAGAGTCTTTGCCTGGTCAGGATTAGAGATACCAAAGCCTATTGCACATGGAATATCCTTAACTAATTTTACTCTTTTAATCATATCTATGAAATCATGGCCCAAATCCTCTCTAACACCGGTTACTCCAAAAGAAGATACACAGTATACAAAACCCTCGGCTTCTTTTGCTATGAGATCAATTCTATCCTTTGAGGTGGGAGCAATCAGCGGAATGCAGGCAATCCCATACTTCTCACAAAAAGGCTTGATTTCATCTCTTTCCTCATAGGGCACATCCGGTACTATAATCCCGTCAACACCTATTTCCTTACAGGTCTTTAAAAACCTATCTGTTCCATAAGAGAATACTGGATTTATATAAGTCATAAACACTAAAGGAACATCACAAACCTTCCTTATTCTTTTAACCATTTCTAATATCTGATCGGTTGTTGTCCCTGCTGATAGGGCGCGTACATCTGCAGCTTGTATTACAGGACCCTCAGCCGAAGGATCTGAAAATGGAATTCCTATCTCAATTATATCTGCCCCTGCTTTTGCCATTTCTATAATAAGCTGCTCTGTTACCTCTATGGAAGGATCTCCAGCTGTTATAAATGGAATAAATGCCTTACCCTTTGAAAATGCCTTTTCTATTCTATTCATAGATATCTTCCCCCTTATATCTCGCTATGGCTGCAACGTCCTTATCCCCTCTACCGGATATGTTTATAACCATTATTTTATCCTTGCCCATGGTGGGAGCAAGTTTTAAGGCATGGGCAACTGCATGAGAACTTTCTATGGCAGGTATAATCCCTTCAGTTCTAGCCAGATACTCAAATGCCTCAACTGCCTCTTCATCTGTAACCGGAACATATTCCGCTCTTTCAATATCCTTAAGATATGAATGTTCTGGACCTATACCAGGATAGTCAAGTCCAGCTGATATCGAATAAACTGGCGCAATCTGTCCGTATTCATCCTGACAAAAATATGACTTCATACCATGGAATATACCTAGCTTTCCATTTGTCATGGTAGCTGCGTTAAGTTCTGTATCTACACCATGACCTGCCGCCTCACAACCTATTAATCTTACCTCTGGATTGTCGATAAAATCATAGAAAACACCCATTGCATTACTACCACCGCCAACACAGGCTAATATTGCATCCGGAAGCCTACCCTCAGCTAAAAGCATCTGGTCCTTTAGCTCTTTTCCAATTACACTCTGAAAATCTCTAACCATCTCTGGAAATGGATAGGGACCCACAACTGACCCTATTACATAATGGGTATCATCTATTCTACTGGTCCATTCTTTGAAGGTCTCGTTTACTGCATCCTTTAAGGTCTGAGTACCTGAGGTAACTTCATGTACCTTAGAACCAAGTAGCTTCATTCTATATACATTAAGAGCTTGACGTTTAGTATCCTCTTTACCCATGAACACTTCACATTCAAGACCTAATAGTGCAGCTGCCGTTGCTGTTGCCACTCCATGTTGACCTGCTCCTGTTTCGGCTATTACCCTTGTTTTACCCATTTTCTTTGCCAATAGGACCTGACCTAATACATTGTTAATCTTATGAGAGCCGGTATGATTTAAATCTTCTCTCTTTAAATAAATCTTTGGCCCCTTTAAATCCTTAGTCATATTCTCTGCATAATACAGGCTGGATGGTCTACCGGCATAATTTTCGTAAAGAAAATTTAGCTCCTCAATAAATTCCTTGTCATTTTTATAATGATTGTATGCCTCCTCTAACTCATGTATTGCATTCATTAATACTTCTGGTATATATTGACCACCATGAATACCAAATCTTCCTTTTGACATCTTCTCACTCCTAATCATTTATTTTATATAAAGTTTTACTTACAAATTTAAAATTACACCTTAGTGTACATCCTCAGCGGAGCTTTTTCTGTTACATTTAAAAAAAGCCCTTGCCCCTGCTATTGCAGGGACAAAAGCTTTAACTTCTGCGGTACCACCCTAATTGCCGTATATATTACGACCTCTCTCTATGCATACTATCATATGCTCCCTTCTGATAACGGGTAGGAACCCCGTAAGCGCCTACTCTCCTATGATTTCAGGCTTCCCTCACAAGTCCATTCAAAATCAACCTTGTAATCGCATTCCCATCAGCTAGCGACTCTCTGTGTACAATGAATAATTTTTACTTCTCTTGCTCATCGGTTTATTATTTGTATTATATTGTTAAACGGATTATAACAAGAAATATCTTCCTTTGTCAAGTCTAAATTAGTTAATACGATTAAGCTTTTTAACCAGTGAGATAAATTCATCCTTGTACTCATCATTTGAAAAGTCCTGATCCTTAAGATTATCTAAAATCATCTGATAGGATGCTGAACCCTTCCAATCACTGTCTCTAAGCAACATGCCAAATGCAGCAACTGAGCTTGCAAACAGGAGATTATCTGACATTTCAGGAGTGTAATCACTCTCATCAACCGATACAGAAAGTAGCTGACTTGTATCCTGATCTGGTTCCTTATATCTGATACTTACTGTAAGCCATTCATTATTATCATCTGTAAACGTGGTCTCTGGCTGATATTTCAATTCAGTTTCGGCTACCTCTTGGTCTGATGACACCTCAATTAGCTCATATAAGGCTGTAACCCTATGACCTGCCCCTATCTCACCGGCATCCTTGGTATCATCTTCAAAATCCTCAGTATTTAGCATTCGATTTTCATATCCTATTAGGCGATATCCCTTTAAATGTGCTGGATTAAATTCCACCTGTAGCTTAACATCCTTAGCTACTGTATATAAAGTTCCCCCCATCTCTTCTACAAGAACCTTCTTTGCTTCTAATATAGAATCAATATATGAATAATTGCCATTTCCGTTATCCGCTAGAGTTTCCATCTTATTGTCTTTGATGTTTCCTGTACCAAAGCCAAGAACCGACAAATAAACTCCAGTCTCTCTCTTCTCCTCAACTAGCCTTTTGAGCTCCCCCTCACTTGATATACCTACATTTAGATCCCCATCTGTTGCAAGTATTACTCTGTTATTGCCACCTTCTATAAAGTATTTATTAGCAAGTTCATAGGCTTTCTTAATTCCAGCCGCACCAGCAGTTGAGCCTCCCGCAGTCAAATCCTCTAGTGCGCTGACTATCTTCATGGTCTCGTCCCCTCTTGCACCCTCTATTACTACACTCTCCTGTCCTGCATAGGTTACAATAGATATCCTATCATTCTGATTTAAATTCTCGGTTAGCATAATAAATGCCTTCTGCATTAAGGGTAGCTTATCTTCAGAATACATTGATCCAGACACGTCGAGCAAGAATACTAGGTTCGAACTTGGACGATCATCCATATCAATTTCCTTTGCCTGCAGTCCTACGAGTAAAAGCTTTGCATTCTCATTCCAGGGACAATCAGACAGCTCAGTATTAATTGAAAATGGTTGGTTTGTTGTGGGCTTCTCATAGTCATAACTAAAATAATTGATCATCTCTTCTATTCTTACAGCATCCGGAACAACTTCCCCTCCACTATTTATCATTCTACGGACATTACTGTAAGAAGCGGTGTCAACGTCAGCAGAAAATGTGGATATTGGATAATTCTTTACGGATTTTATGCTGTTTTCTGCAATAGCATTATATTCCTCCGTATTAAAATCCTCATCATATAGAACACCATCAATTTCCTGATAGCTATATTCCACTAGCTCATTCATTGCACCGGCATTGTCATTTTCTACTCTGGATTCAGCATAGTCCACGGACTCCTTTGCATCAAGTTTACTATTCTTGGAATCCTTGGAGCCACATCCTGCAAGACTACTGGTAAGGATAATTCCTACCATACATATGGATAAAATTTTTGAAACCATTTTCCTCATATAAACATCCTCCTCTACTTGGTTGTTAATAATTGGACGAATGCATAAGGTAAATGGTTCCATTTTATTGTAAGATTATATTTTCAATCAGGCTATCATTTATCCTTTTCAGATAAAAGCATACTTAAAGTAATTGCTGCTCCACCAAAAATGAATACTAGCATCAATAAATACTCGTATAGGGTTCTTCTTTGGAATACAAAACGAGTTCCTGCAATTATAGATGCCAATATAATAACTAAACCAAGTACAATAATAATCTTGGCCACTACAGAATCCGGTTTAACAAACAGCCAACATATGCCTACTATAAATGGGACAACTACAAGACCTGACCCATTTAATTGCCCAATTCTAAGGCTATAGAAGCCAGTAGTTACTGAAACACTAGTCATAAACCAATAAAGACCTGCCACCAGCATTATAAGACCTACTAAAAACCTAAGAAGACTATTCCTTCCTTTATTCATATTTACACCCCTATTCTATATTTATTTATGTAAAAAGATTTCTCATAACAAATTTTAGCATAGATACCCCTAAAGTTCCACCCCTTCTTGTACTTTCAACAAAAAATGTTTTTTTATTGCATAAAAAAGACTTGACACCTTATTATTAAAGTGATATTATCATATTAACAATAAGTTCTGGTGCTGAAATTTTATATTATAGGAGGTAATTATAATGAAGAATGTCTTAATAGTAGTTGATATGCAAAACGACTTTATCAACGGAGCCTTAGGTACTAAGGAAGCCCAAGCAATTCTTCCAAATGTTAAGAAGAAAATTGAAGAATATCGAAAAGCAGGTAAGGAGGTTGTTTTCACAAGAGATACCCATGAAGCAAATTACCTTCAGACCCAAGAAGGCAAAAATCTTCCAGTAGAGCACTGTATTAAGGACACCCATGGATGGGCTATTTCATCCGAATTAGACACAAGAAATTCTGCAATAATCGATAAAACAACCTTTGGTTCTGTAACACTAATGTCTGTTATAACAAATAATTATCCAGATGCCGAATTTGAATTAGTTGGACTATGCACTGATATCTGCGTAATCTCAAACGCACTTATGCTAAAGGCTTTTTTACCCGAAGCAAAGATTAGTGTTGACGCCGCCTGCTGTGCAGGTGTTACTCCAGAAACTCATAAAAATGCCCTTGAAGCTATGAAAATATGCCAGATTAACATAATCAACGAATAGGAGATGTGAAATGTTACTTATTAACGGAGAAAACCTTGATCTTACTCACTTTCCTGATGGTTCATTACTTATGAAGTTAGCCGCCTATGGGGAAAGCCTAGAAATACAATGGCTCTATGAAAATGATTCTGAATTATTTGCCATAATATGTGCTACAAAGCACCTAAGAAGAATAAATTCAGACATAAGCATCTCATTAATACTACCCTATATCCCCCACAGTAGGATGGATCGAGTTTACAATGACTGTGATGTATTTACACTTAAATATTTTGCAGATACTATTAACAGCCTTGGATTTACTAAAGTTACAGTACTTGATCCCCATTCAGACGTGAGCATGGCATTAATTGATAATATTCATGTTCTTAGTCCATTACAATATATTGAACAGGCATTGCAATCAATTCAAAATATCGAAGGAGAATCCCCTATATTTTATTATCCAGATTCTAATGCCGCAAAAAAATATGGCAAAATCATAGCTAAACCCTTTTGCTATGGTAACAAAAAGCGTAATTGGGAAAATGGTGAGATACTAGGGCTTGATATCATTGACAACTCAATTAATATTGCTAATCATAACATATTGATGATAGATGATATTATCTCATATGGGGGATCTATGTATTACTCAGCATTAACCCTAAAAGACCTGGGTGCTAAAAACATCTATGCCTTTGCCAGCCATGTTGAGAACAGTATTTTAAAAGGTAAGTTAATACAGAGCAACTTAATTAAAAAAGTATATACCACCAATAGCCTATTTAAAGGCAACCACGAATTAATCCATGTTATAAATATTTAAGCTATAGCCATTTTTATATTATATATAGTCAAATCTATGATCAGTTCTAAGGAGGACAGATAATATGAACACCATACCATTACTATTATGCGATTTTTATAAAACAGTCCATAGTGAGCAGTATCCAAAGGGAGTAACCAAAATGGTTTCTTATTTTACTCCTCGTATGTCTAGGCTTACAAATGAAGATAAGCTTATTATGTTTGGCCTACAATCTTTTATTAAGCAATACCTAATTGAATACTTTAATGATAATTTCTTCAATAAAAGCAAGGAAGAGGTTATAAGTGAATATAACCGAATCCTTAGCTACACCTTAGGACCAGGAGCCTATAAGGACGAGAAGGTAGGTAAACTACATGATTTGGGGTATCTACCATTAGAGATAAAGGCAATTGCAGAGGGAACCAGAGTACCAATCAAGGTGCCAATGATAGAGATAAGCAATACCCTACCTGAGTATGCTTGGCTAGTTAATACCATAGAAACCCTACTTAGCTGCTCCCTATGGCACCCTATGCTTTCTGCAAACGTAGGTTATAAGTATAGGCAAATAGTTAATAAATACTACGATATTAGTGTAGATGATAGTATTCCAAGGGCAAGAGCTTTAGGGGATTTCAGTATGAGGGGCCAGGAAAGCCTAGAAAGTGCCGTAAGAAGCAGTGCGGCCTTCTGCCTATCATTTTTAAATACAGCCACCGTACCTACCATCCCATTTTTAGAGAAATACTATAATTGTGATTGCACAAAAGAGCCTGTTGCCTTTGGAGCAATAAGTACCGAGCACTCTGTTATGTGTAGTAATGCCGCTGTTGATGGAGATGAAATAACTATGATACGCCGTTTGCTTAATGAAATCTATCCTAATCATTCCTTTTCAATGGTTAGCGATAGCTATGATTACTGGTATCTGGTTGATAGACTTTTAGCCGATTGTAAAAGTGATATCCTAAATCATAATGGTTGTTTCCTAGTCCGAGGCGACAGTGGCGATCCAGTTCAGGTAGTTACAGAGACAGTATTTCGTCTATGGAAGCTCTTTGGAGGAAGCAAGAACAGTAAAGGCTTTAAGGTTCTAGATCCCCATGTGAAAGCAATATATGGAGATAGTATAACACCTCAAAGAACTGAAGAAATCTACAAGATACTAATAGAAAATGGCTTTGCATGTAACAATGTATCATTGGGTGTTGGAAGCTTTTCTATGCAGTGCCTTGAAGAAGGTGATAAGCTTAATCCATTTACCAGGGATACCTTTGGAATAGCGGTAAAGGCTACATATACAGAGATTGACGATAAACCATATATGATATTTAAAAACCCAAAGACAGACACAGGTAATTTTAAAAAATCCCAGATGGGCTTATGTAGAGTATTTTATAAAGATAATGGAGAAATTACATACGAAGATGGCTACGACAGGAACACCTTCCCTTATGATAAAGAAAATATTCTTGAATGTGTCTTCAAGGATGGTAAGCTTATAAAGGAATACCGACTTAGTGAAATACGAGATAGGCTCCACGCAGAGACTGGAGGATTCTAGAAGCTTTTAGCAAACATCCTTATGTTAAACAATTATAGTTATTACTTGAAAGGGGTAGATTTGTATGTATAACTTTGATGGCAAAAAGGTAACCAACGATATCATTAATTGGATTAGAGATTGGTTTGAGGAAAATGGTAAGGGCTGCAATGCTGTAATTGGAATTTCTGGTGGAAAAGACAGCTCCGTAGTTGCCGCACTTTGTACAAAGGCCCTAGGAAAAGATAGGGTAATCGGCGTACTTATGCCTAATGGTGTTCAACACGATATAGATATGGCAGAGCTTTTAGTAAACCATCTTGACATAGACCATGTAACAATCAACATCAAATCGGCCTACGACGCCATTTATCAGACCCTTGATCAGAAATTAGGTGGGCTAACAAAGCAAAGCCAAATAAACCTTCCACCCAGACTTCGAATGACTATATTATACGCTGTATCACAATCAAGGAATGGCCGTGTTGCAAATACAAGCAACCTGTCAGAGGATTATATAGGTTTTTTCACTAAAGGTGGCGATAATATAGGTGATTTTGGACCTATTTCAAAACTAACAGTGGCAGAGATAAAGGAAGTCGGACGTGTTCTAGGTTTACCAGATGTTTTGGTAGATAAGGTCCCTATAGATGGCCTATGGGAAGAAACTGATGAAGATATCTTTGGCTTTACTTATGCTGCCCTGGATCATTACATTCGTACAGGAGAATGTCCAGACCAAGAGGTTAAGAATAAAATAGATCAAATGCATAATAAAAATTTATTTAAGCTTAAGGAAATGCCAACCTTTGATTATCAGCCATAATAAAGGAGAGTTTTATAATGAGAGACAAGTATTCAGACAATGAAAAGGATTATATGCAATCCTATCATATAGAAGATTATGATAGACCCTCACTTGCTACAGATATGGTTGTCTTTACTATTAAAAGTGAAAGCTCTGATAACTATAGAAAATTATCTCAAAAAGAACTTGCTATACTCCTAATACAAAGGGGCGAACACCCTTTTAAGGGTCAATGGGCACTACCAGGAGGCTTTGTTAGGAAGGGTGAAACTATAGAAGAATCTGCTATTCGTGAGCTAAGGGATGAAACTGGAGTTACAGACATGACCCTGTCTCAACTCCATACCTTTAGCGAGCCTGATAGAGATCCTAGAGGATGGATTATATCCTGCGCTTATATGGCACTTGCACAAGAGGATAGATTTAAACTTAAGGCCGGTACTGATGCTGTGGCCGCAGATTGGTTTTATGTTGACTTTAAACTAGAAAATACTGAAAGTAAAAAAACTCCTAGTGGTAAAATTATTAAAAGAAAATACAAACTAAGTTTAACCAGTGCTGATATTACATTAAGCTCTTTAATAGAAATAAGAACTCACTATACTATAAAAAAGCTAAAGACTGAATATATCATACTTAAGTCAGATGGTATTGCCTTTGATCATGGGAAAATCATAGCCTATGCCATCAATACCCTTCGAGAAAACATTAATAACTCCTTGCTTGCCTTTGAACTTTTACCTGAGCATTTCACCCTCACAGAGCTACAAACTGTGTATGAGAAAATACTTGATAAAGACCTTGTAGCTGCTAATTTTAGGCGTAAGATAGCGGATTATGTGATTGAAACAGACATGAAGGTAAAGGGTGGTGGCCACAGACCTTCAAAATTATATAAATGTAATTATGATGCTTTTTAGGCCTAATACAGTTCTTGGTTTTGGGTTTTATGGCTGTGTATATTTCTATCTAGCCTATGCTCATTAGCCATAATTGGGCCAATTTATTTTAATTTTGTAGATACAGATAATATAGGTCATTATTGTTATGCTATTGTTTATTACAACCGTGTATATAGTAGTTAATAATAGCATCATTTATAAACCATAAAATAATGTTAAGTCAACCAAGTAAACGTTTAGAGCAGATTCAGAAAAATGAAACAAGTTATATGTTTAAATAATCAGGTTTCAAGCAGTAATATATGTACTATATACATGCTACATTATTTTTTTATCATACTTTAACATTCCACTTAGTACAAATGTCATTTTCTACAACACAATCAATGCACATACTACATGGTATTATTTGGTTATGGCACATTGGACATAAAGATATTTCATTTTTCAAAATAAAAACTTCATTTTCACATATTGGACATAGCTCCCATACACCATTTTCTTCTGTTACTTTCTTTCCCATACACGTGACCCCCTCTATTTATAAAATCTTTTTTAATTTATCTATTAAGGCTATATCTGCAGGTAACCAATTCACACTATCTAGTGTGTCCTTGGTTAACCACCTTGAAGCATTATGTTCTTTTAATACTAGTTCACCTGAAACAAAAGTACACATATAACAATACATGGTTAAATGAAATTGTGGATAATCATATTCAATCGTATCTAATAACTCTCCTACCTGTATATTAATATTAAGTTCTTCTTTTATTTCACGTAACAGAGCTTCCTCTTGCGTCTCTCCAACTTCCATTTTTCCTCCGGGAAACTCCCAATACCCTTTAAATTCACCATAACCCCGTTGCGTTGCAAAAATTTTGTCTTTATGCTTGATTACTGCTGCTACTACTTCTATTCGTTTCATCTAAATCCTCCGTTATACTTGTAATATACTCATATATATCTTCCCTAACAGGTGTCTCGAGAATCCATTCAATTTCAACGGCCGTTCTGTCAGTATTATCCATTACAAACTCTTTTGTTCTTCCTGTTGCATTCATGAGCCCAAGGTAATAAAACTCTTTAGATATTTTATCATCTTTATTTTTTCGAACGAATAACTCGACCTTAATTCCTAGCTCTTTTGCTTTAAGAAATTTTTGAACATCATCTGACTGAACTGTTCTACTTTGTTTTGAAATGGCAATCAATTTGCTTGGGTTTATAAATCGATCCTCATACTTAATTGTGTCCTGAATATGTTCAGCCTTATCATAGTTTATAAATACTGGGAATGTATTTGTTTTTTCATCATATTTGTAACCACCTATGTTTAATGGAATCTCGTTAGTCTCCCATTCTAGTAAGCGACACACATCCTCATAGGTATATTTTTGATACAATACAAAATTTGTATTTTTATATCTATTCCCGTAATCCCTCTTATTTCTGTATATTCCGAATGACACCAATTCATTTACTATTTCAAAGAACTTTGGATTATCTAGCATTTTAGAAAAGGATTTATTTACTTTGTAATCATTACCATCAGGTTCAAGGAACACACACTCCTCGTAAGTTTTCTTTCCTGACCCTGTAGGAAACTCATTGGTCATAATATTCACTATGTTTTTTTCGGTACACTCTCTCATTTGGATATCATAATCCATAGCAAGCCTTTCTCTTAAAAAATTAAATAAGCCAGAACGATAAGTTAACATACGGCTTAACAATTCAAGCTCATGTATTCGTTTTCCTGATGCCAACTTTTTGGAAATAAACTCTATGTACTTCTCTTCTACTTTACTTAATCTAATTCTATAATCTTTTTCATACTTTACAAGAAACTTGTAATATGAACCTAATGATTTATTATCAAAAATGCGTAAAACATCCATCTCCCCATATCTATCAAAATCTTTCAATTTGGGAATTCGTCCTAGTTTGTTTTTTAAATTGTTGTAATTGTTTTTAATAAGCCTAATATCACTAAAATTTGCAGAATCAATAGAATCAAAGATGCGTTTTTTTGATATTCTGTCAAAATGTATTGTAGATGATCCAGGAATAACCCTATCCCCCTCTAATAAATACCTTCTTAGGTTGTCTTTATTATATGTTCTATCTCCAGATAAGGCAATTGGAATCATAAAGTTATTCATGTAATTACCTATAAAATCCAAAATTACAACGTACTCCTTATTATCCGCCTTACGAAGGCCGCGCCCAAGCTGTTGGATAAAAACTATTGGACTTTCTGTAGGTCTCAACATAATTACCTGATTAATTTCTGGTATATCTACCCCTTCATTAAATATATCCACTGTAAATATATAATCTATTAAATCAGTTCTCTCATCATTTGTTAATCGTTCGATGCATTCTTCTCTACGTTCCTGTGAATCGTCACCACACAAAAAAACTGTATTATAGCCTCGACCATTGAATTTATGAGATAACTCTCTTGCTTCATCTTTTCTACTACAAAAGACCAATCCCTTGACCCTGTCTCCACAATAACCATAATATTCGGCTTTCTCTATTATATAATCCACTCGAGAGCTACTCACTAAATTAGCAAAATTTCTTATCCCAGTATTATCGTCAAAAATCTCACCATCTATTTCTAGCTCTGTAATCCCAAAGTAATGAAATGGGCATAGTAGATTTTCCTCTAAAGCTTGTTGTAATCTTATCTCATAGGCAATATTATAATTAAATAGCTCATAAATATTAAAACCATCAGTACGATCGGGACTAGCAGTCATACCCAACCAAAATCTTGGTTCAAAATATCTCATAATCTTTTGATAGCTTTCTGCCCCTGCCCTATGTACTTCATCTATTACAATTATATCAAATTCTTTCTTCTCAAATTGCCCCATTACCTCAGTTTTTGCCATCATTTGCATGGTAGAAAACAGGAATTCTGCATCATAATCTTTTGAGTTTCCAGATAAAAGGCCAAATTTTATAGTGTTTCCAAAAACATTCCTATAACTCTTTATCGCCTGCTTCGCAATTTGTTCTCTATGTACAACAAATAAAACCTTAGTTGGATTTTGCTCTCTTAGGGCAAATGCCGAAGCATATGTTTTACCTGTGCCCGCTCGTGTCAAG
>FZPS01000069.1_pt131 | contig 43870 bp, 31 predicted proteins | sample 1817821 | NCBI WGS metagenome assembly FZPS01 (sample SAMEA104158645, study PRJEB21678) | metagenome | place: Germany | collected 2015-04-21 | reverse complement strand
GTTGCTGATCATGCGCATCGGGTCGATAGGTTCGGCAGTAGCCCCCGCGGTCACCAGCACTTTTTTCCCCGCCAAGTCGGCGCGATATTCCAGATAGCATCTCAAGGCGTAGATTATCTCCTCATTGGGAGGATACTTACCCTGTCCCTCATAACCGCAGGCAAGCAGGCCGGTGCTGGGTTCCAGGATGTGGTGCCCGCGTTGGCGCAGGATGTCCATGTTGGCCTGAGTTGCGGCGTTGCGATACATGTTCACGTTCATGGCAGGCACAAATAGCACTGGGGAGTGTGCCGCCAGTAAGGTTGTGGACAGCAAATCGTCCCCGATTCCATGCGCTGCCTTGGCCATGATGTTGGCTGTGGCAGGAGCCACAACAATCTTATCCGCCCAATCCGCCAAAGTGATGTGTGGTATTGGATCCGTATCTGTAAACAGGGAACTGTGGACGCTGTTGTGGGTTATCGTGCTGAAATTCAACGGTGATACAAACTGGGTGGCAGAGTCCGTTAGAATGGTTTTCACCTTGCAGCCTCCCTTGGTGAGGCGGCTGGCCAAATCAATTGCCTTATAGGCGGCTATTCCTCCGCTAACGCAGAGCAGTATGTTTTTATCCATTCTTCACCAGCTATTTTTATCCTTAATTTCTTTTACAGAGTTTTGTGTCAATCGAAAAACTGCCCACGCCCCCTGGTCTATGAATACTACTTGCCTTGCCGCGAAACACTGCAATAGTTCTGGCTTCCTTTCAAAACTAAGTGGCCAGATCGTCATTAGCAGAGAATGGGTTTGTTCCAAACAATGCTTTTTGTGACAGGCACACAGGTTATAGTTACATACAAGAGATGGCATACCTGCCTGTTTCCGCCCCCATACGTTGATCGCTGATTGATCGCTGACTGATCGCTGAGCGACCGCTGCGTTGGAAATTACCTGGCGTTCAACGGGCGGTCAATGGGACATGAAGATATGAGGGAGTCAGGGCAGCTTGCTAAGCTTGCTTCAATGAAAATAATATGCCAACAATAACGTTTTTCCTTCATAGCTCCGTCCCTTGCTGCGACTGGCTTTGGTGCCATCATCCTTAGGTCATCCCTTACCAGGTTAAGGATGACCCAAGGAATATCCAGGCAGGGGAGGGTGATGCAAATGAGGCCTCCATAATATATAGGTGCTACGATAATGCAGGAAACAAGGCAAGAAAAGCAGCCCGGAACCTGGATTCAGTTCCGGGCTTATACATACATTTTCAGATTTCGGCCAGCATTAAGAGCCGAATCATATCTTAGATGAAGAGGTTTATATTGGCCTGTTCCGCTTCCGCGAGGTAAGTGGCTACGCCTCCAATCTTAACTCCATCAATCAGTTCTTCAGCCTGGACGCCCATGATGTCCATGGACATCTGGCAGGCAATCATCTGCACGCCAGCCATCTGAGCCTGGCGGATCATCATCTCCAGGGAATCCACGTTTTTATCTTTCATGCGCTGGCGCATCATCACGGGCCCCAATCCGGCAAAATTGATCTTGGACAGGCCAAGGCCCTTGCTGCTGCTGGGCAACATCATGCCGAACATCTTGCCCATAAAGTCTTTCTTTAACTTGGGACTGTCTTTGCGTTTGATCACGTTCAGGCCCCAGAAAGTGAAGAACATGGTCACCTTCTTGCCTGTCGTGGCAGCCCCGTTGGCGATCACAAAGGATGCCAGAACCCTGTCCAGATCGTCACTGAAGACAATCATGGTCTTGTTTTTACCCGCCGCGCCGGAAGAGATTTCCTGCGCCCCTCCTTTCTGGATGGTGGCTATGATCTTCCTGCCTTCCTGCCGTACTTCGACCATGGTATTGCCTGTCATATGGCACCAGGCTGGCACGTCCTTGGCAAAGCCTTGATCCGTGGCCGTTATGCGCAGTTGGTCGCCATTGGCAAGTTTATCCATTTCCTGCTTCAGGCGCATGATCGGGCCGGGGCATTGCAAGCCGCAGGCATCAGCTTCGATGATTTTCCCTGAAGGAGCTGCGGATTTGGGCTGGTCGTTCTGTTGGAGCTGTTCATCTTTATGGGTGCTTTCGCCGGCAAAGGCGTTCTCGTTGCCTTGCTGTTGGTTGGCATTTTTGTAGGTCATGTATCCTCCCGAAAGATTGTAAACTTCGTTAAAACCGTTTTGCATCAGGATGCGACAGGCAAAATAGGAGCGGTGGCCAGTCCTGCAAAACAGCACCAGTTTCTTGCCGCGGGGAACTTCGTCCAGCCGCTTGCGCAACTCATCAACATTTATATTGATGGCGCCTTCGATGCTACCCAAAGCGTGTTCTTCGGGTTCGCGCACATCCAGCAGCGCCGTTTGGGAAAGATCAAGGGCAGAAATCTCATCCCAGTGGATGATCCTGACCCTGCCTTTGATGATGTTGTCCGCAACTAAACCAGCCACATTAACCGGATCTTTGGCAGATGAGAAAGGCGGCGCATAGGCATGCTCGATCTCCATCAGATCATAAACCGTCCCTTCACGCTTTATGGTTTGAGCCAACATGTCAATGCGTTTGTCCACTCCATCGTAACCAAGCACCTGGCCACCCAGGAGGCGGCCGCTTTCAGGTTCAAAAGTGATCTTGACGCTTAGGGACAGAGCGTCGGGATAATATCCTGCGTGGGAAGATGCGTGAACGATCGAGGCAATATAGGGCAGCCCCTCCTGCTTGAGCGCTTTTTCTGAAACGCCCGTCGCGGCAACTGTCAGGTCAAATACTTTGGCTATCGCCGTGTTGATCGATCCGCAATAGCTTTCCTTGTTGCCAAACACCATGTTGTCGGCGGCTATGCGGCCCTGTTTGTTGGCGGGGCCTGCCAGATAGGTGCTCATGGTCTTCTTCGTGATGGGATTGGGCAGGGCTATGGCGTCGCCCACGGCGTAGATATCGGGATCGCTTGTCTGCAAATGGCTGTTGACCAGGATAGCTTTGTTGTTTGCAAGATCGAGGCCAGCATCGGCAGCCAGCTTGCTGTCAGGCCTCACGCCAATGGAAAGGATCACCAGATCCGCTTGCAGGGTCTTGCCGCTTTGCATCTGCACCACCAGGCCACCGGCTTCCCTCTTGAAGGCAGCCACGGCGTCATTGAGCAACAAACCGACCCGCTTGTCTTTCAAGTGCTGATGCACTTCAGCAGCCATCTCAAAATCCAGGGGAGCCATCACCTGATCGGCCATTTCAACTATTGTGACCGCCAAACCAAGCTGATGCAGGTTTTCCGCCATCTCCAGGCCGATGAATCCGCCTCCCACGACCACAGCTTTTTCAACCTTGTGGTCTTTCAAGTAATCTTTGATCCTGTCGGTGTCCGGAACGTTGCGTAAAGTTAGAATGGCTTCGTCTTCGATGCCGGGGATGGGAGGTTTCACTGGCTCCGCTCCGGGCGACAGCAAAAGTTTGTCGTAGCTCTCGCTGTATTCCTCGCCTGTTTTCAGATTCACCACTTTCACGAGTTTGGCTTTCCGGTCTATGGCAAGCACTTCTGAATCAACGCGCACATCCACATTCAACCTGGCTTTGAAGCTCTCCGGCGTTTGCACGAAAAGCCTGTCCCGCTCGTTGATAACGCCTCCAATGTAATATGGCAGGCCACAATTGGCATAGGATATGTAGCTGCCTTTCTCAAACATAATGATCTGGGCTTTTTCATCCATACGGCGAAGTCTGGCAGCGGTGGTCGCTCCCCCGGCAACTCCGCCCACGATTACGTATTTTTGCATGGCTGACTCCTGGTAATGCTATTTAGTTTTTTATAAATCTGTTCAAGGGTGTTATTTGTCAATATATTTATGCCGACTCTGTGCAAAGCAAGTCCTATCGAGCCTTGCCAGTTTTTCCCAAACAAGCGATCAGGGCGGAATTCGCGGGCAACAGGACGGCATCCATATTTCTTTGAATAGCTCCGAAAGTTTTTAGGAATATATAATCCCGGTTCAAGGTAATCTGGCTGGCCGTATTGCCTGGATTCAGTGCAACCACCATGCTTTCGCCCTCCAATTCCCTTGCGTAGGCAACAATACCCCGCCCCAAAGCAAGGAATGAAAAGCTCCCCCGCTGCAGAACAGGTGATGCCAGCCGCAGGTGAATAAGATCACGATACAGAGACCTCATTTCAACCGCCTCCGGCCTTTGCTCCCAATCCCAATCGAAGGGACGCCGATTGTCCGGATCCTTTTTCCCTTGCATGCCTATCTCATCACCATAATACACATGTGGCGCACCCACGAAGGTCATCTGGAAGATCAGAGCCAGACGCAGCCCCAAAGGATTGCCGGCAGCAAGCTCGTTAATCCTCCAGGTGTCGTGGCTGCCAAGCAGATTCATCATCGCGTGTGAGGCTAAACCCGGATATTCCGCCAATCCGCTTTCTATAGTCTCGCAAAACTGTTCTTTCGAGATCTTGCGCTGGATAAAGAAGCTGATAACCGGATCCTTGAAATGCGCGTAGTTCATCACCGCGTCAAAGTATTTTGGCCCAACCCAGGCCTTGGCGCTCTGCCATATCTCGCCCACGATCCAGGCCGCGGGATTGAGACTCTTCACCAAGTGGCGGAAATGTTCCCAAAACCAAAAAGGAACTTCTTCCGGCACATCCAGACGGAATCCATCGATGCCAATATCCCGCAACCACCAGCCAACACAGTCTTCCAGATGTTCGATAAGGTTTGTGTTCGGCTGTGCTTTTTCAATATCGCGCACGTAATTCTCGGCTGGATGCGGCCTGCTAAGATCATAGTTCAGATCAGGCATATCCTTTATTCCCCACCAGCACTGGTAGTACTGCCTGGGGTCAAAATCCGCGGGCAAAGGTTTGGGGAGCGGCCATTTCACCCAATCATACCAGTTCCAATAGGCAGATGCAGGGCCCTTTTCAACGCAGTCCCGGAACGCCCAAAAGGTTTCTCCCGTATGGTTGAAAGCCACGTCCACAATGATCTTCATCCCGCGCTGATGAGCTTCTTTCACCAGTTCTTTCATATCTTGTTCGGTACCAAAATGGGGATCGATCCTGGCAAAATCCGCCGCGTCATATTTGTGGTTGGATTTTGCCTGCCAGACTGGATTCAGATAGAGTATGTTTACGCCCAGATCCATGAGGTAATCGAGCTTTTCTATGATGCCGGGAATGTCTCCGCCATAGAAAGACCACCAGTCTGGCTTTCCCTTGTCCTGCCAAGGGCTTTGGGTGAGGCCGCTGATATCTTTCCAGTCTTCCACCAGATGGAAGTATTCTCTTTGGGGTGGCAGAAATTCTCCCTCCGGTGGTGGCGTGCGCGAGTCCTTATAATACCATTCGCTGAAATCGGGATTCAAAGCGGGATCACCATTGTAAAACCTGTCGGGAAAAATCTGATAGACAACGCCGGACGAGACCCATTCCGGAACAGAAAAGACAGGCAGCGATTCCAGATCCAGACTGATATCCCCAAGCTTGGAAGGGCGCAAGCCGAACCCCTTTCCGCCCAGAAACAGACAGTTATCCTCCGCGTTTATCTGGATCATCAGCTTGACTGCTGGTTTAGCACTGTGGAACAGGCAATGCCAGATTTCCCTGCTCCCCAGGGCGCCTATACGTTTCAGGTCATATTGCTCGCCGTCGATGAATGCAACTATGCTGCCAGGCAGGGCACTGTACCAGTGGAAGCGCAGTTCAAACCAGTCTGCGCTATTACGTACCAGCTCCAAATATGTGTCCGGTCGTTGCTCCAACTTTCCAGGGTCCTGCCAGACATCTTTCCAGGACAAGCCGCGAACACGTTCATCCGACACATGAAGCACCGAGTTTTCTCCGCCAAAGGGATCCGGTTCACGCTCCGGATTGGCAGGATCGGTCACCCACACTCCATCAGCAATGAATTTATAGCGGTATCTTCCTGGCTCCAGATCGAGTTTCAGGCAAAAGACCCCTCCTACTTCCCACATCTCCAGGATAGTCCAGGAGTTGAAGTCTCCAGCCAATCCCACTTCCCTCACTCCGGCTATGGGGGGTTCATAGCGAAACAGGACTTGCTTCATTTCTTTTTGCTAAGGCTTTTTTCTCTGTCGTAGAGTTTTTTCAGATACTTGCCGGTGAAGGATTTCTTGCTTTTTATCAGGTCCTCCGGAGTGCCGGCAGCCACCAAATAGCCACCTTCATCGCCACCTTCAGGGCCCAGGTCTATCACCCAGTCGGCCGATTTGATCACATCGAGGTTGTGCTCGATCACCACCACGGTGTTGCCCATGCGAACCAGTTTGCTTAGCACCTGCAGAAGCCTTTTGATGTCATCGAAGTGTAGCCCGGTGGTGGGTTCATCCAGCAGATAAAGCGTATTGCCTGTGCTGACCTTGCTCAGTTCCCGGGAAAGCTTGATCCGTTGGGCTTCGCCGCCTGACAAAGTGGTTGAGGGTTGCCCCAGTTTCATATAATCCAATCCGACTTCCATCAGTGTTTCCAGTTTCTGTCGGATGGAGGGCAGGTTTTCAAAAAAAACATAGGCTTCCTGGATATCCATATCCAGGACTTCGGCTATGTTTTTGCCTTTGTATCTGACGGAAAGGGTTTCCTGGTTGTAGCGCTTGCCTTTGCACACCTCGCAGGTCACGAAGATATCCGGCATAAAGTGCATTTCGATCTGTTTCACTCCTGCCCCTTCGCAGGCTTCGCAGCGTCCGCCTTTCACATTGAAAGAAAAACGGCCTGGCTTGTAACCTTTCATTTTGGAAGCTGGCAGACTGCTAAAGAGGGTGCGGATGGGATCAAAGAGTTTGATATAGGTGCAGGGATTGGAGCGAGGAGTGCGCCCTATGGGCTGCTGGTCTATGCAGATGACTTTGTCGATATGCTCAGTTCCCTCGATGGATTTGTGCTTTCCCACCTTGTGTGAGGTGCGGTAAAACTTGTTGTGCAGAAAGGGATACAGGGTCTGGTTGATCAGCGAGCTTTTGCCGCTTCCGGACACCCCCGTCACGCATATCAGGGTGCCGATCGGTATCTCCACATCTATATTTTTAAGGTTATTATGGCTGGCTTGGATAATCCTGATTTTTCTCTCATCCGGCTTGACCCGCCTGACGGGTATCGGTATGCTCAACCTGCCCGAAAGATACGCTCCGGTAAGCGAATTCTTGTTCTTGATGATCTCATCCACACTGCCTTCGGCAACTATCTCTCCCCCGTGGATACCCGCGCGGGGTCCGAAATCGATGATCCTGTCCGCGCTGCGCATGGTGTCTTCGTCGTGCTCCACCACGATCACGGAATTGCCCAGGTCTCTCAACTGGCAAAGCATTTCAATCAAGCGCTGATTATCCCGCTGATGCAGGCCGATGCTGGGTTCGTCAAGTATATACATCACCCCCACCAACTGGCTTCCAATCTGGCTGGCCAGACGTATCCTCTGGCTTTCGCCGCCTGACAGAGTGGGAGACCGGCGGTTCAGGCTGAGATAGTGCAAGCCCACGCTCTGCAGAAATCCCAGACGGGCTTTGAGTTCTTTCAGGATTTCGCCGGCGATGATCGCCTGGTTGCCCTCCAGCTTGAGCGAGGTGAAAAAGTCGTAGGCCTGCTTCACACTGAACTCTGTGATATCGGCGATGGTCTTGTCTGCCACCTTCACTGCCAGAGAGCCTGGTTTCAGTTTCCTCCCACCGCATTCGGGACAGGGTTTGTCGCTGATATATTGCATATAATAGCGGCGCATCTCTTCCGATGTCGTTTCATGCATGCGCCTTTCCAGAGTGTGGATCACACCTTCGTAACGCATCAGAAACTCACCCGAACCGCGGGCGTTTTGCCAGGCGATCTTAAACTTCTTTCCTTTCGAGCCATACAGGATAAGCTGCTTCACAATATCCGGCAGCTTATACCAGGGCTCGGTCAGGGAAAATGAATAGGACTTCGCCAGATTGCGCACCGTATTGAAAGTCCAGCTGTCCTGCTTGGATTCCAGCCTTCCCCAGGGAGCCACCGCGCCTTCCATGATGGTCAGTTCCGGATCAGGCACCACCAATTCGGGATCGAACTCCAGCTTGTAGCCCAGGCCATTGCAGACAGGACAGGCGCCTACGGGGCTGTTGAACGAGAATTGCTGGGGCGAAAGCTCTTCATAGCCGATGCCACAACGCGAACAGGCATTCTTTGCCGAGACCAGCTGCACTTCCCCGCTTTCCGTATAATCGATCTTGACCAAACCCTCGCTCAACTTCATTGCCAGTTCCAGGGAGTCAGACAGCCGCGATTCCACCCCTTGTTTGATCACCAGGCGGTCCACCACCACGTCGATGGTATGCTTGCTTTTCTTGTCCAGCACGATCTCTTCGTCCAGATTGCGCAGCTTGCCGTTGATCAGGACCCTCACGAATCCTTCCTGCCGCAACCGCTCCAGTTCCTCTTTATGCTCGCCCTTGCGTTCCTGCACCAAAGGGGCAAGGATCTGCAGCTTGGTGCCCTGGGGACTCCGCATCAGATGCTCTATCATTTGGTCCACACTTTGCGAACCCACCGGATCCCCACAGTTGTAGCAATACTGCTTGCCCACCCGCGCAAAGAGCACGCGCAGATAGTCGTAGATCTCAGTTACCGTTCCCACAGTGGAACGCGGGTTCTTGCTGGCTGCTTTTTGTTCTATGGAAATTGCGGGAGACAAGCCTTCGATATAGTCCACTTTGGGTTTTTCCAACTGCCCCAAAAACATACGGGCATAGGCAGACAGCGACTCCACATAGCGCCTCTGCCCCTCGGCGTAGAGTGTATCGAAAGCAAGGGATGATTTGCCTGATCCGGATACACCAGTAAACACCACCAATTTGTTGCGGTCAAACTCGAGGTTTATATTCTTCAGATTATGCTCTGAAGCGCCTTTGATGATTATCTTTGTCTTCAAATTTTGATCCTCTTGGCCGAGCAGCTAATTTGGGAACAGCCTATCTGTCAAATGAAATCCCTTCTCAATTGTTTACTGTTTGGGTTTAGCAAAGAACAAACCCTTAAGCTATAAAATTTAGAGTGGAAATCAACTTGACAGAAAAGCCCATATTTCATTCAGTTGTTTACATTCTAATTATAGCATTATGTGGTCGGGGTGAGGTTTTTTATCCACCACACATCGATTATAAGGAAGTTAAATGAAAAAGCATCTAACAAATGACAATGCTACTAATACCGTCCTAGGTATTTGTTATTATCAGGCAGGTATCCTTGGATGAATTGACGACACCATTCACGACCGCTGCATCCAAAGCGATAATGGCTGGAAGATTGTTTGGGAATAGGACTTCGTATTTTTCACATACTCAACGACAAAGACGCCTTTGCCATTGAAAACAGGAATCAGAGATATAAAAAATATAGGGCGTTTGAAGTGACGTATGTTCAAACTGTTTGAAAACGAACTCAATCACTTGATAACGTCGTTTATGATATAGTAAATAGGACACCCATGGAGGAAAAAATGTCACTATGTTTATTATTACCCATTCTCGAGAGCAACAATAGCCAACTTACTGGCTTGTTATCCGAACTAGAACTACTTGCCGAAAACGGTATATTGCATAAGCAAGGTATAAACGTTGATCCTGTTTTCGTATCGAGAATGCGGGCTTTGCATACGAATCTTCAAGCACAAATCAACACTGCCACCCGACCTTTCACACTTGCGGTTGTCGGTGAGTTTAAAGCAGGAAAGTCAACACTGTTAAACGCCCTGCTAGGATTGCACGGCGAAGCCAGGCTTCCGACTGGAGTTCCTCCTTCCACCGCAAAATCGATAATAATCAGTTATCGTGATGAAGGTATGCCAAGTGCCAGGATTAAGTGGCAAGACGGAACTGAGGAAGATACTGAATGGGTTCGTGCCAGAAACCTGATCGACCACATATGGCTGGAAAAACATCCAGAGGATATGAGTACATCGGAAAGGATATCAGATGTGACTTATTTCCTCAAGGATCCGATTTTAACACGTTTATGCTTGAACGATCTGCCTGGTCCCGGAGCTAAGAACATCAGGGATACTGAAGTGGCATATGATAAAATGAAACAGGCGGATGCTATATTGTGGTGCATCGGCGAGGTGCCTACTGATACTGATGTAAGTTTTCTGAATGCACTTTCTGAAACATCTCAAAAAGTTATTCCTATAATAAATATTCGTGAGGACATACCCAACCGCATACTCAGAAATGATAATGAGATAAAAGACATCCGCGATACGGTTTTAAAAGATTTCAGACAATACTTTTCAAGTGAGTTCACTGAGCCTTTAATGGTTTCAGCAAAAATGATAGAATATGAGAGGGCAAAAGAAACTCCCGATGAGATCATGTACGAGAAATACGGATTCACTGGTATGCTAAAGGTTATCCAAGGTTTTCAGCAACAGGCAATAGATCCCGAACAGAGTCATAGGATAAGGAGGATCAAAGGTGTATCAATAAATTTAATTGAGAAATTGGTCTCAACCTCCAGTTTACTCGAACAGGACCTGAAAAAAGAACTGATTAAGCTGGGGGCCGCCAGAGGAAGTAACGAAGATAGAATCATAGAGATATGTAACATAACAGACCTGCTTAGGTCTGAAATAAGGACGCTTGCTAAAAACACAGCAACCGAGTTATGTAGAATAGTCGCGGGCCACGCAAAAGCTTTTGTTGGGGACGTATTGCAAGTATCCAATTTACCAGATCTGTATGCAGCCCTCACCAAAAGCCGCACAACAATGGAGAAAATGCTTCAGGAAAGATTTGAGAAAGAATACCTGCTTCTGGATAAGAAGCCGAATTGGTTGGATTCTTTGTGCAACAATTTTGCAGAAGAAGTAAGAGCCGTAATCATACCTGAATGGCGGGCTTTCTGGTCACGCCTGTCGGATGAAGAGATACAGAGGATTGAACTTGCGCATCCCGGATTAACCTTCAACAGTTTGCCCGATTCTCTTATTAAAGCCATGATTGACGTAGTAATGCGCGTTGTTTCAATCTTGGGGATTGCAGGAGTACTGGCGGCGGTGCCCGGAGGACAAATTATTGATGCTGTGGGTGTTGTTGGGGTGATAATACTCTCGTTGATTAAAGATCCTCTGGAATCATCAAGGAGAAGGGCAATAAACAGCGTGGAACTACAGACCGATAGTTTATCTTATGATATACGAGACAATCTGCTGAATGCAGGTATGGAGGGCAATTCAGTGATTGCCAACAAGATAAGAGATATTGTATTACTTGATATAGATATCACAGACAAGGCCAAGACAACCCTTTCGGATTTAACAAACCACGTTTCAATGTATGTTGAAAACGCACGAGAGCACATTGAAGCGCTCAAGGGCAAGAAGTAAAGGATAATGAGATGGAAACGATCGAAAAACTGTTCGCATCGATAAGCAAACTGGACATTAGAGAGATTGACTCATCGTTTTTAGAAATGATAGAAAGAGATTGCGAGGCATTCAGTCAACAACTGAATCCTCTTATTGTTTCGACCTTGGAGGCAGACCATTTGAAAATCAAAGGCCTTTTCCCCCCGGAGTGGGTCATGCAACCTCTGTCATCGTTTCCCGAATTGTCAGACTCGCATTTCAGGTTAGTGGATCGCTGTAAAATGCTAATTACTTTTACAAAGGCTACGCAACTTATCCCCTATAAACTTAGCCAATTAATGCATTATTCTGACATCAACGGCATACCCGTGCTTGTTGTGATCACCGGGGCGGATAGGGTTCCTAGCATTGACGACGTAAACATCCCCGGGCAATTGGGTTCAGTCATGCCAAAGAATAATTTCTCGTGGTTAGACGCGAATGAATATGAAGGAATGGACATCCTAAAACAGAATATCATGAATTACGCTGGGCGAGTTGACCAAGATCACCGCTCCCGTGATTTGACCATTTCCAGAAAGGCTAAATTAAAACCCCTTCTAAATGACAGCCTTGAGCGCATTCTTAAGTATCAAAACAAAATGCACGAATTCATTCAAATCACAGACGGTTTCCGTAAGAAGGACATGCTTTTGGAAAGATCCAAACTGGAGAGCATTGAAGACAGTTATAGGCAAATCACAGATGACGTTAGGCAGATAGATCCCGACGGGATTGTCGGATCATTGGCCGACCGCGATCCTCAACAAATGCTTAATGAATCCCTGGAACAAACGAAACAAGCCGTTATTCGAGCTCTCGGAGACCATATAAATGACATCGAAGCAGTGCTTGTGGGAACATGCAAAACAATAAATGAACAAAATCGGCGAAGGCTTAAAAGAATAGCTGATGAAGCCGAAGAAAGGTTCGATTTACGTGTTGATGTTTCTCCCGTATCACAAAAGTTGGATTTTGACAAACATAACAATGCATTCATCAAATCAGTAGAAAACGTAGTTTCCGTGAACATAACCGTGCCCAAATATCTTGTTTTGATAGCAAAGTATAAAGATATAATTGGTTATTTACCGAGCAAGGAGAATAATAAGGACGGAAATTCACATACCCAGCCCGACGAAAACCCCGACAAAGAAGATCATAACAAGGATAATGGTGAATCTGGAGAATCTCATATCACGGACGAGTTGGCTAAGATCTTTAACATGTTGCCTTCACAGTTACTTCAGACAAGACTACCAGAGGTTATACGGGATAGCCTGGACGATATTGTCGATCAAATTAACCGCCTGATTAAATCTGCCATGATGAAGATGTCTGATGAACTGGAAGAGTTCATTGTCCGTAATTATGCACATATTTCTCGGGACCTTATGAAAGAAAAACGCGCTGTTGAAATAAGAATTCACACTTTAATAAGGGTTTTGGACGAAATCAAATAGGATATGTCTATGATTCCTGATCTTGCAGTATGCGTCTTTGAATCGCAAAACGATTCCCTAATAAATGACTTCATTCAATACTTGGCGGATAATCGAAGCATCAAAGTTTCTAAAGTTGATCTGAAAAAGTATAAAACTCCGTCAGGGAAGCACGATCATTTATTGATGATTTCCCCCGAGGAAGGTTTCGACGAAGATCAGGCAGAAACAGTTAAAAAAATTCTGGTAAAGTATCCAGCGGCGCAACTGCTGATTCTCGGCGATGAGAGTATGTTTAATTATACGCAGAGAGAAGAGGCACCAGTAATCGATCTTTACACAGAACTTGAAAAGAACATTGCCATGCCGTTGATATGGCATTTTCATAACAATCCAAAATACAAAAAATTTAGGGACAGAGCTCTGAATACATTTTTAGATAAGGCGCGATTAAACCTAAAGATAAAAGCCTTACTTAAGTGCTCCGATTATGTTATGAGTAGGGTAATGCAGGATACCTATCGTTCCTGGGACCATCTGGAGGACGTCAATTCTCTATATAAGGAAAAATTGGAGATTGAAGCAGATATTAAGACACTTTGTAACATCAAGGAAAACCTATCAAAACTAAGGAAAAATGATGAAGAAAACAAAGCAAGCATGTATGAACTCAAGAAGCAAAGTTATGATTTATCCCAGGAATTGATTCGCAGAACATCTTATGTGAGCAGGTCATCTTTGGATATTTCAGATGAAATGCACAAACCGAGATCCAAAATGCTCAGCTTGATATGCAATAAATGGGTAGAAACTCCTAATGTCGCTCTAAAAACATGGGCCGATGATATGCAAGTATTTTTGCTGACGCCCCGCTTCCTGCTTCCCGTAGTGGGGATTTTCAGTTCCGGTAAAACAACTTTCTTTAACGAGATCTTAGGCAGAACACCAGGGGGCAAGCCTTGTTTGAGGACATCTGGGGTCCATAACACGGCGGCGTTGCTGGTGTTTCACCACAAGAAAGAAGGAGAACCGAACAAAATCGACTACCAATGGAAGCAGAGCATAAACCACACACTGGTAAGAAACGATATGGAACAACCAGCCATTAAAGTGCCATTTAACTGTGTCGTAGAAAAGGTAACCGAAAACGGTCCAATCGTTATCATCACAGTTGTTTCCGATAAAGACCATTCAAAAACGGACTTTCTGGAAGTACCGAAAGAGTATCTAAAAAAATCTGTTAAACCTGGAATAATGCTAAAACAGGGAGAAAAGCTTACCCGGGGGGCCGATCTTGATCTTTCAAATCACGAGAATTTGGCAAAACATATCAAAGTTAACATCAATGCTGTAAGTGCTATGTCTGATCTCTTCGCTAAGGGATTTTTTACCGAATGTGAGATTATCATGCGCCGGTATGATAACAATATAAGCGGATCATCAGAAGGTAACAAGCCTCAAAGAGTTAATAATCATAAGGAAATACGAAATCTTCTTAGAAGGCTCACGAAATCGGTTGCCAATCCCGGCAGCAGTATCGAGCAACCAATCATTGATAATCATCTTTGGGGTAACGAATTACCGTTGAATTTGACTTTCTCCGCCATGATAAATCATGAAAAACTACCCAAAACCCACACTCTTGAGACAGATGAAGACTGGGACGAATTTCAGGGATGTGCATTAGAAGAATTGTCAGGAACTGGCAGGAAGCGTGGATTTTCGGAATCATTGGAAACAGCCTGGTTGCTTGAGAAAGGTAATGTTTATTTGGACAACCAACTGTTTGAATCGGTTAACATGGTGGACACTCCGGGGCTGAAATCTATCGATAAAAATCACGAACTGATAACTCTGGACTATATCGGGAGGGGTGATGCCTTTATTATTATGGTCAAATTGGACAAGCAGGTTGACGATTACTATATTTCGAAGATCCTATATGAGATCAGTAAGAAGCTGATCATGCTTGAGAATAGTGGTCGTATTAAGCATTCTGAGTGGCAGGATAGAATCTTCATCGTTCTCAATTGGTTTCACCGTTACAACGCGGAAGAAGGTGTGTTTGTACCTAGCTTGCCGGAAGTAGAGGCAAAAGAACTCGTCGCGCGATTGGAAAGAAATGTGGAGATTGTTCTGAATGTCCCCATCACCGCTTATGTGGTTGACCTTTCTGCAAATGTAAATACAGACAGGAACTCTCTACTGGGACGGCCATCGATCAAGCCGCTGCTTGAAAGTCTTAAACATCTTATCAAAGAATATTACTGGCTCAAGGAGATACGTGTCCGGCGCACCTTACTCGAAAAAAACTGGATTGATATAAACAATAGTGTAAAAAACATCACCGAAGAAAAATCAGAAGAAGAGCTGTTAGAGATAAAACGCACTCTAAGCAAGTTGGAGGAGGGTGGAAGAATTTGCGACATGCTGTATAATTTGGTATTTGAGAGACTTGAAAATCTGAAAACAACCGTGAAGAAAATATCTAAACTGGTGTTTTCCGGCAAAGATGACTTCATGGATAACATAGATCCTGGAGTCAAGTATATGAAATTCTTCAACAAGACAACAGTAGAAATAAGCAAGGGGCTTCCTGACGAATTGGTATCAATACTGCGTAAGAACGTTACGAAAAAAAGTGGATTATTTGACGTTACTGCTCCGGAGATACATGGTATTATCGAACACATACCCGTGTACCATGATGATGAATACTCGAGAGACCTAACAAAAATTCATGAAAACTATCCACATGTAGGTAAAAGAATCTGGCATTTGCTTAGTCGGTTTAAGCACTATTCAACAACTAAAGGTAACGAAATTCGCCACAGATATTTTCCCACTAATGAGCAGGATAAAAGACTCACCAGAATAGATGAAATTGCCGACAAATTGAACTACTGGATTCGGAATACATGCTACACTTACCACCAAGCTCTTCAAGAGAGGCTTAAAACTATGGAAATGGATAGAAAGACACGGATTGAAGAGCAGGGGATAAGGATGAAAGAATTGGCTGAGTTTAAACCTGTTTATGAAGAGATGATAAGCATCTTAGATGATATAGTCATGAAAAACAGTTGAGCAAGGAGAAATTAATGGAAGATATCCTCAACCAAGTTGAGTCCATAGATGAAGCTATTGAGCGATTGAAACAAAAACTCGAGCAAAATAACAAGCTGAGAGAGCCTTTAAACGATTTTGTGATTGATACCGTTGATGAAGCCGTAAAGGATATTGAATCAAACTTGACTCATAAGCTTGAAAATTACGCCAGCAGAGATGCGTTGGAGAAGCTCAGGAAGCAAATTGAAACTAACTTCGACAAACGTCTTAAACCGCTGGCAACTGCAGATTCTGTTAGTGTTGTGAAAAAGGAGTTGGAGGTTCTGACTAAAAATCTCGATAAGCTGGTAACCAAGGAATCCCACCAAAGCCTTATAAAGAAACTTGAGGTAAGTATTACCAATGTTAATAAAAGCATAGAGAGTGTAAAAAGCGATTTAACTGGACAGATGGTATCATTAGCTGAAAAACAAGATCTGGATAAGCTGTATAAGCGTATTGTGCAAGAATACGATGGTAAAATCAAACTTCTCGTGCCCATAGAAACCTTGAATAAAAAAACAGAAGAACAAGATAATACTTTGAAAAACAGACTAGCAGAATATGCACACAAAAATGATGTTGCTACTCTCAAAAAACAAATTAATGAGACCGTTTCTAAATTCGGTCGTATCAAAAAAACTGCCTTTGTTTTGGCGGCATTTATACTGAGCCAATGGATAGTAATATTACTGATATTGGCAGGGGTAATTAATTGACTTTAGCGCTTTCATACTGGTACGTTGTCTTTAGGGCTTAACCGATTCTGAGCAAGGAGATCATATGAATAATACACATGAACGCTATGTAAACAATGAACTCTTGGGATTCATTTCCCGTCCACAGTACGATAGTAGCTGCTCGATGTCTGCACTAACTGCAGTAATTAATTATCTATTTTCGGATCAAATCGGGATTAAGACTACCAAAGAATGGGCAAAAGACATCAATATCCATTCCCCGGAAGAAAATATGAGCCCAGGTAATCAGACAGTTATGGGATGGTTTGATAAGGTTTGTAAGAGATATCATCTTAATGGTAACTGCGATTTTTTCATACGAGACTGTGACGTTGAAAATTGGGCTGATAACCCCCAAGTGATAGCTAAACTGAAAGATGCAGTAAATAGCAAAAATCAGGCTCTTATTTACCATCTGGATAATCACTACAACTTGATAGTGGGATATTTCGATCACGCCAGTAAACCTGATGATGCATATAACACCAAATCAAAATTGGAAAGATGGATTGTTCTTGGTGAACACTCAGACTATAACTTTATTCCAGAATTCATCATGAAAATCATAGATATCCTACCAACCAATGTCCTTTCTGATGACCATAAAAACCTACTTAAGGAACGCACAGGAAGCTCCCCAGTGTGGTGCAGGAAATGGGGAAGTATCAGACATGATCTTATGAGCACGCCCAACCATTGCATCATGCTTTTCCAAAGACCCTAACTAAGTGTGGCGTGAATTTGGTACCCCTTATCAGGAATTTTCTATTGACCTAAATTGTAACGGATTGCCTTTGCAGGATTCCTGTCATAATTTGAAGTTTTCGGTAATCTTGATTTTAAAATTTCTTTGCTACTTAGAATTAAACATGAGGTCGCCGGAATTTTGAACCAGACAAGAAAAATGGTGGATTTTTTGCTTGACAGTTTATCCCGTAAGCTTTTAATTGTAGCGATGAGGTAAAAATGAGATTAGATAAATGCCTTTTATTGTTGCTGCTTGTTCTCTGCACAGGGATCGGGGCGACTACTATATATGACATTCAGTACACGAGCTCAAGGGGCGCGGATAACTGCTATCCATCCCCCTATTTGGGCAAGACTGTCACTGTGGAAGGTGTGGTGACCGCCACCAATTACCGCAGCGGAGGTTATTTTATCTCCGAGCCGGTAAGCGGTGCCTGGCGCGGCATACTGATCAATGACAGCCGTCATAACCCCAGGGTCGGCAACTATCTGCGCATAACCGGCGTGGTAGCTGAAATCTTTGGTATGACCTGCATCCAGGACCTGAGCGATTATCGGCTTCTCGACTCCAACCGCAGCCTCCCCAATCCAGTTACCATCAGCACCGGACAGCTTGCCAGCTCTTTTGAAGCGGAAGCTTACGAAGGTGTCTATGCCCGGCTGATCAACGTCTCCAGTTCCAGCGGCAAAAGCAGGAACAACCGTTTCATGGTCAATGATGGTAGCGGGCAATGCAGTGTCGTGACAGGCAGTTTCGGCGGCAAAGCGGTTAGCTCTCCCGCGGCTGGCGTGCAATATTCTCAGATCGTGGGCGTGGTGGTCTTTGGCTATGGCGAGTTTTCGCTCAATCCAATCAGCGCTGGCGATATCAGCATACAACAACCCGCTTCGGTGCAAAACCGCAGCTGGGGTAAGATAAAATCAATTTATAAATAAAAAGGGGTGTGAATAATGAAGAAATTTTTTAAGACAGTCCTATTGATAGGTGGAACAGCTCTTGCCGCGTCCTTTGGTTATAAAGCTTACAAGCGGATCAACGGCATTGTGAAGCTTTCCAAATCCTTGCCTGAATTTCTGAACAACGTCTATGGTGAGAAACCCAAGCTTGGCATTAACCGCACATTCAATACCATGGCCATCAAAGCCGGTTTCTCGCAGGAGATAATTGACAAACATACCGATATTGAGACCACCATCCGCGAATATATCGACGACTTCTATCCCGAACTTGCCAAATGCTCCGTGGATATCAGTGTCTATGTGAAAGGCGAGGAAGAAGAGGAAGTTACAGAAACGGAAACTGAAGAGGAAGAAAACTAAAAGCTCTCCCCCATTCACAATATTGACCCGCGTCCCTGGCGATGCGGGTTTTTCTTTGACCGAATGCAACCCGGTGGCTATCTTTCTGTGGCCTAAGGACGTTTTGATTCAGAACAAACAATCTGGACTCAAGTCATCCAGCCAACACGCCCTCATTCCTTGATCTCCATCCAACCACCCGTTGATGTCCGAGTGATTTCCCGTCCAGCGATTACTCTGCGGTCAATTAGTGATCAATGAGCGATGAGCATATGAGGGACGCAGCCCAGAAAAAGCCCCCCAGTCCAAAAACAACCGGCATCATTTACTTGATAACCGCATAATTAAACCGATACATTCCGCAATATCCTTCATAGCGCCCTCCTTTGCTGCTACTGGCTTTAGTGCCATCATCCTTAGGTCATCCTTATAAATTATAAGGTTGACCCCAGGAAGACCCACGCCGGAGAGGGTGATGCAAATGAGGGCCTCCCCCCTCATAATATATAGGTGCTACGATTAGGACGTAGAAAGGTGAAATGGAGAGAACCGGTTGTGATAATGCTATGATATCTGGCTGTAAAAAACGCGGGAACAGATGCTCCCGCGCAGTTTACATATTGGTTTTTTCTTTGATCAGTAATACAAATCCCTTTGCCCAGCTTTCATGCTGGCCAGTTTATCCCGCACGGATTGGCGCATGTTATCGTCCTCTATGCGGGCTGTTTCGCTTTCGATCAATTCCATGCCCACTGCAAGGGTTCTGGGCGAGGAGAAGTCGTAGAGATACTCCGCAAAGGTGAGCAAGGCATTGGGGGTGCAAAAGCGTTTGACAAAGCCGGGAACGGCGAATTCCATGAAGTGTTCGCCAGTTCTTCCGGCGCGGTAGCAACTGGTGCAGAAGGAAGGGATGTAACCGCTTTTGGCAAGCTCATAGATCACGTCATCCAGACTGCGGGTATCTCCCAACACAAACTGGCTCTTTTTCCTGGATTCTTCGTCTTTGGAAGAGTAATCGCCCACTCCGATGCTGGAGCCGGCATCGATCTGGGAAATGCCATAGCGCATCACTTCATCGCGGATGGCGATCGGCTCCCTTGCTGTGAGGATCATGCCGGTATAGGGAACGCTGAGCCTGATGACGGCCACCATGTGTTTGAAATCTTCGTCCGACACCCGATGGGGCGGATGGTTGGCAAAATCGGTGCCAATGGCAGGCTCGATGCGGGGGAAGGAGATCGTGTGCGGCCCCACTCCAAAGGTTTGCTCCAGATGAATGGTGTGGTAAAGCAGCCCCATCACCTCGAACTTCCAGTCGTAAAGCCCCATCAGGGCCCCGATTCCCAGGTCGTCGATACCGGCTTTCATGGCGCGGTCCAGTCCATCCAGCCTCCACAGGAAACTGCTTTTGGGCCCCCGCGGATGGAGCCTGGCATAGGTCTCCTCATGGTAGGTTTCCTGAAAGATCTGATAGGTGCCGATGCCAACGGACTTGACGGTCCTGAATCCTTCGACGTCCAAGGGAGCGGCGTTGATGTTGACCCTGCGGATTTCGCCTTTGCTGTATTTGGTATCATACACTGTTTGCACGGTTTCCGCAATATACTCAGGTGAATAAATGGGGTGCTCGCCATAGACCATGATCAGGCGTTTGTGCCCCGTTTCCACCAGGGACTTGGTTTCCTCGATCAGTTGCTCGTGGCTGAGGGTGGAACGCACGCACTCCTTGTTGGAGATGCGGAAACCACAATAGACGCAGTCGTTCACGCACTCGTTGCCCACATAGAGAGGGGCAAAGAGGACGATCCTGTTGCCGTAGATACGTTCCTTGAGCTCGTGCGCTCCTTGCAGGATAAGCTGTTTGAGCTCCGGATCGCTCACGCTGAGCAAGGCGGCTGTTTCGTCAGGCTCGAGGCGCTGTTTGTCCAGTGATTTGGCGATGATGTCCCTTACGCGGGATTCCGGAGCGTGAGCCTGGGACTCGATAAGTTCGTTGATCGTGTTTGTGGGAATAAAGGATTTGAGGCCTTCTGTGCTGATTTTCATTTTAACTCCACTATGTATCAGATTTTTAAAGTGATGGTTTTAACTTTTACCGCGGGCAGCTGGCCCAGCTTTCCGGAAAACGCGCCCAATTCGTCCAAATCCATTTCCAGGATCAGAAAGATAACCGATACGTTGCGATCCCGCATCGGATATCCGACCCTGAGCAATATGTGTTGTGCGTTTTGGTGCAAGATAGAGTTAACCGGATCGTGTGCCATTTCGATATTGTCGATCACTATGCTTACCACATGGCGTTTCTTTTCCATAATATACCACCTTTGGCGTATGATCTGATTTGGGAGAGAGATAGGCTGATTGCTTCTGAGGTGAAAAACAACTCTTTCACCCTCGATGCCGGAACGAATCCCTCATCTCAGGTCAGTTTTATCTCATATTTTCACGCCCCCTTTTTTTGGCAAGTGATTTTTTAACTTGACATTCAGACCAGCCGGAAGAGAATGACACGCATATTGTTTAGATATTTGTTATCAATAACTTAACTGGTATTGATCTTATGAAAAAATTAGTAACCACATATATATTATTGATTATCCTGTATGGATTATCCGCCACGGCTGGATTCACTTGGTACTCTCAGAGTGACAGCCGTTGGGAAAGTAAGCGATTGGGCAATTCCCGCAGTTCGATCGGCAAAAGTGGGTGCGTGCTATCCTGCCTCTCGATGCTGCTCAGCGCGGAGGCTTCCAATCCCAGAGTCACGCCAGATAATCTCAATGAATGGCTGAGGCAAAACGACGGCTATGTTGGAAACCTGATGCGCTGGCAGGTGGCTGCAGAGATCGATGGCAGCGGATTGGGACTGGAATTGCAGAGCCAGACCAGCAAAAACAACGATTGGAATTATCTGAGCGGAGAGCTGGACAAGGGAAACAAGGTGATTGTGAAGGTCAAAGGCCGCTCCAGCCACTGGGTTCTGGTGGTAAAGCGAGACGGCCCGGCCAACAAAGCTTCCTCTTATATCATCAACGATCCGGGCACGGACTCCTTTCAAAAACGCACCCTGGCCTATTTCGGAGGATTCAAGGCAGCCCGCTCCTATTCGGGTAACTGGCTGGATGAAGAAGCATTCAACCTCAACTCCGAGATCAATGTGGTGCCTGTGAATACCGATGAGGAATTCCTCTATGAGTTGAGCGACCTGCCCATCCCGGCGGATGTGTTTGTGACCCTGGAAAACAAACTGCAGGTGGGGATCTCGGGCTACTTCATGCTGGGGCTTTTCGACAGCGACAACAAGCTGGTGCGTACCATAGATTACGAGTATGCCTCCCTGGGGCCGGAAGAAAAGATCGACCTGATCTACGAAATGGCAGATATCAGCCCCCTCAACACGGAAGGTCAGGACCTGCGCATCATTTACAGCAAGTATTTCACAGCCTTCCCCTCTCTCAATGAAACTCTCGCCCTGCCCAGCCCCGGACTGTTGAATTATACCAACACTACACAGAACCAGTAAGCATCCAATCTGATCTCCTTCACTGACGCGCGCTGATCTGTAAAAACAGTTCATGCCTAATCCCTTCAGGCAGACTATGGCAAAAATGATACAAACAGGGTTTGCTGTTTTTTCTTAGTTTGTTACTCAGCTATCAGTTATATCGGATTATGGAATTATTTCAACAAAAAGCTTGACGAAAATGGCGTCAACCAAATGCTCCCTCATAATGACAAAATGGACAATACAGGGGGTCCTGTGAACAATTATTTTATGGAAACCCACCATCATGAGTGGATTTTGACCAACAGACTTGGTTCCTATGCCTTAGGCACGGGTAACCTGATCAACCAACGCAAATACCATGGACTGCTGATCGCCAGCAACGAGCAGTTTCAGCGCTACCATCTGGTGGCGGGAATCGAAGAAAAGGTGGAATGGCGTGGTCAGACTATCCATCTGGACAGCAACAACTACAGCAACTGCATTTATCCGGAGGGGTTCCTCTATCTGGTCAAGTCATGGTTGAGGCCCCATCCCGCCTTTTTATACTCCGCGATACCTCATCAAAACGACATCCTGATCCGCAAGGACATACTGATGGATGAACGCAGTAACACGGTGTTGGTGAAATACACCAATCTGGGCCATCATCCCTTGCATTTTTGCCTGCATCCCAAGTTCACGATGGTGATGCACCACGAGTTGAACCACCCTGGCTCCATGGATCATCTTGATATCCCGACCGCAGTGGAAAACACTGATCAGGGCAGCAGTTTCGGCGCTTTGCGGCAAGACAATCACATCGGCGTGTACGGGCATCTGGCCAAAGGCGAGATCACTCACAACCGCTTTGTGTACTACAATGTTTTCTTCCCCTGGGAAGTTATGAACGGATACCCTGGAATCGGCGATCAAATCAGCCTCTTTGAACTGAACTTTACCCTCAAGGTGGGCGAACACAACTGCCTGCTCTTTTCGGATACCCCCATCGATGATCCACAAAAAATGATCAGACGCATCGAAAGACGCTATTCCAGACTCGCTAAGCCCGCTGACCTGCCCCGCAGGCCAGACCGCAACGACAGCCTGTTGGAAGGCCTCGATTACGAGGACAACACGCTTTTTAAGTATGAAGATTATCTTGATCTGCTTCGCTTTTCCCTGGCGGACTTCATCTCCAATAATGATATTGTGGCTGGCTATCCTTTTTATGGCGCCTGGGGCAGGGACACCATGCTCGTGCTCAACGCTTTGCTGCACGACGAGGGAAACCTGAAACTGGTGGAAGCCATACTGCGCAAATACAGCCTTCAACTCAACAATGGCTTGATCCCCAATATGCAGCGGGAATCGGGAAGGGAAGCCAATTATGACACTGTGGACGCAACTCTCTGGTATGTGATCCTGCTATGGAAACTTGGCAAACGAAAAGCCAAAGCCGCATATTGGAAAGAGGTTATCCTCCTCTGCGAAGATGTGCTGAAAAACGTGCTGACTAACCAGCACTGGCCTTACTTTGTGCGCGAGGACGGCTTGATCGAGTTGAAGGAAGAGTTTGCCCACGCCACCTGGATGGATGTGCGCATCGACGGCAAGGCAGTCACTCCTCGCAACGGCGCTCCGGTGGAGATCAACGCTCTGTGGTACAATGCCATCTGCTGCTATGCCGCGATGTGTGAAGAATATTCCAAGACCTCCTCAGTTCCCTATATCCCCTTTGACCGGCTGATGGAAATGAAAGACCTGATCCATGAGTCGTTCCAGAAGTTCTGGCTGGGAGACTATCTGGCGGACAGGCTGATCGGAGACGAGCCAGTCCGTGAGATACGCCCCAACGCGGTGATAGCCCTGTCGCTTCCCTGGAGCCTCATCGATCTGGAGCAGATGGAACTGGTCTGGCAAAAAGCCTTTGAGGAGCTTTACACTCCCTATGGGCTGCGCACCCTAAGCAACAAGGATCCACGTTTCATGAAGAAATATTACGGCAACCAGAGAGAGAGGGATCTGGCATACCACAACGGCAGTGTCTGGGCCTGGCTCTTGGGGTCGTTCTGCGGCCTTTATCTCAAGATTTGGCGGGGCAGGATCCCAGACAAAGATATCGCCGGCAAACTAAGCGAGCTGATAGCCAAATTCAGATCCGGCTTCATGCGTGGGCATATCGCCTCTTTGGCCCAAATCTGGGATGGCGAGAACCCCCATTTTCCCAAAGGAGCGCCCGCTCAGGCGATCAGCGTGGCTGCCCTCTATAACATAGAAAGCTTCATCGCCTCAATCGGGGAGTGACCAATGAAGATATTGATGTTCACCTGGGAATTTCCGCCCCTGATCTCCGGGGGCCTTGGCATGGCCTGTTACGGCATGGTAAAAGCCCTGCTGGCTCTGGGTATCAAGATAGACCTTGTCCTGCCCACCAAGGAAGCCGTCTATTTTCCGCTCAGGCAGGAAAGCGATGTGGACACCCTGCCGGCTGTATTCATGGACGCGTCCATGCACAGGAAATACCTCAACATAAGCTTCAGTTCCCTGCAAGAACGTTTGGAATACATAGGAATCAGCGGAAGGCCGGAATCCTACATCCAACTGGATGAGATTCGGGATTATCTGAAAGAAGTCAAGAAGGAGACCTGGCAATCAGTCACCACCGTCAAAGAAGAGCAGGAGCTGTTTGCCGATATGACCGCGCACCTGATCGGGGATGAAGACCTGATCAAAAAGGTGCAGGAATACACCCTCAGGGCTGAACGTTTTGCCCGTGAGCTTGATTACAACCTGATCCATGCCCACGACTGGCTCACCTATCCGTCTGGCATGCTTGCAAAGAAAATATCCGGCCGGCCTCTGGTGGTACACATCCATGCCACGGAGTTTGACCGGGCGGGAGGACCAGGCGACGAACGGGTACACAAGATAGAACACAGCGGCATGATGTATGCCGACAAGGTGATTGCCGTATCCAAATACACCGCGCAGATGATCATGTCCCGCTATCGGATCGATACTGCCAAAATCAAGATCGTGCACAACGCCTTCACCCTCTCTGAGGATATTGTGCTTACCAAGAAGAGGATATTTAAGGGGCCAACGGTGCTTTTCCTGGGCAGGCTCACTCTGCAAAAGGGGCCGGACTATTATCTGGAGGTCGCCGAGAAAGTGATCCAGGCACACCCGGAAGCCCGCTTTATCATGGCTGGCACGGGAGATATGTCCCGCAAGCTGTTGCGCCGCTCGGCATCCCTGAAGCTTAAAAACAAATTTCTCTTCACTGGTTTCCTCAACCGCAACCAAGTGGAGGACGTCCTCAGAGCTTCCGATATTTACATGCTTCCCTCGGTCTCTGAACCTTTTGGAATATCACCCCTGGAAGCCATGGCCTTTGGACTCACCTCGATAATCTCCAAGCAGTCCGGAGTGTCTGAGGTGGTCAATCACGCGTTTAAGATCGATTTTTGGGATGTGGACCTGATGGCGGAGACCATCAATCACCTCATCGAACAACCTGAAGAATGCAGGCGCATTGGTTTCGAAGGCATGCAGGAAGTTAACGCCATACGCTGGCATGAGGCTGCCGAAAAGATCAGGCTGGTCTATTCCGTCACACTGTCCGAGTTCATCAAAAAAGAAATTCCTGAAAGGTAACAGTATGCTGAACATAGTCTTTTATTTCCAGGTGCATCAGCCCTACCGCTTGCGCCACATCAACGTTTTGGATATCGGCAAAAAAGCCAACCTCTTCGATGACGCTCTCAACGGCCAGGTGATGCGCAAAGTGGCCCAGAAATGCTATCTGCCCACGAACAACCTGCTCTTGTCCCTCATCAGGAAGCACGCGGGGAGGTTCAAGATAGCTTATTCCATCACCGGAACCGCGATCGAGCAATTCAAGCTCTTCAGCCCTGAAACGCTCGATTCCTTCAAGGCTTTGGCCGACACCGGCTGCGTGGAGTTCCTGGGCGAAACCTACTACCACTCACTGTCTTTCCTGTATGACACGAACGAGTTTCTGGACCAGGTGGCCATGCACCGGGAACTGATGAAAAACGAGTTTGGCTACTTCACAGAAACCTTCCGCAACACAGAGTTGATTTATCAGGACAAGCTGTCGGACCTGGTCTTTGAGATCGAAGGATTCAAGACCATCATAACGGAAGGGGTGGAACGCATCCTGCAATGGCGCACGCCTCTCTATGCCTACAAGAACTACTCCAAAGACATCAACCTGCTGCTCAAGTATTACCAGCTTTCGGACGACATCGCTTTCCGCTTTTCTGACCGGGACTGGCCGGAGTATCCCCTCACAGTGGGAAAGTTTGTGAACTGGATCGATCACCTGACCCTGGCCGAGAAGAAAAACCGCAACCAGTTCCTGAACTTGTTTATGGATTACGAGACCTTTGGCGAGCACCAATGGGCGGAATCCGGCATCTTCGACTTCATGCAGCATTTTCCCGATGAAGTGCTCAAACGTGATCACCTGGGCTTTGCCACTCCCAAAGAGACTTTTGCGCTGTCCAACTATCAGCAGGAAGCCCTGTCGTTCCCGGAACCGGTTTCCTGGGCTGACGAACAGCGTGACCTGTCCGCCTGGCTGGGTAACGATATGCAGCTTAACGCGATCGAAACCCTCTATGAGCTACTGGAAAAAGTGAAAACAAAGGGTGACCCCCAGCTTTTGGAAATCGCCCGCAAACTGAGTACCTCCGACCATTTCTACTATATGTGCACCAAATACTTTCAGGATGGGGACGTGCACAAATATTTCTCCCCCTACGACTCCCCCGACCAAGCCTACATCTATTTCATCAACGCTTTGGCCGATCTGGAAGAAAGGCTTAGCTGAGGAGGAGTTATGAAAGGCAAAGTCATGATCCTGGAAGACGATCCCATCCTGGCGCAACAAATCTCCAAAGTCCTCAAACAGCATGACTATGCTGTACTCCACTCCACCAATTCCGACACTTTTTTTGCGGAACTGCGCGGCTTTATGCCGGATGTTATCCTGTTGGACGTCTTTCTGGTGGGAAGCCGCCTCAACGGGCTGCAAGTGTTGAGGTATCTGAAAGAGAATCTGGACTACAACTACAAGATAATCATCATCTCCGGCGAGATCAAGAACGAACAGCTCAACGAGATCCGCGGCCTGGGAGCATACCATTTTATTGAAAAGGGCGCCTATTTCAGCACCAATCAACTGCTGCTGCATATCGACAACGCGGTGACGCTCAAACGCCAGGAAGAAGAAAACCTCGACCTGCAGATCGAGTATCTGAATCTTAAAAAACAGTTCACCCGCAGCTTTCCCTTCATCGGCGAAAGCCCCGCCATCAATAAGATTCGCACCCAGTTGGCAAGACTCTCCGAAGCCGACGAAGATATCCTGATCCTGGGAGAAACCGGCACAGGCAAGGAAGTGGCCGCCAATTACTACTATCTGAATTCAAGGCGTTTTGGCAAGCCCTTCCACACAGTCAACTGCAGCTCGCTCACCGAAAATCTGATTGAAGGCGAGCTCTTTGGCATCGCCAAAGGTGCCACACCGGGAGAAAAAGGCAACATCGGCCTCTTTGAAAGATGCTCGGAAGGCCTGCTCTTCCTGGACGAAGTTACAAACCTCACCCTTCAGGCTCAAGCCAAGATCCTGCGGTCGATAGAAAACAAGGAGATACAGGTGGTGGGAGGAGCGCTAAAAACCGTGAACACGCGCCTGATTTTCGCTTCCAATGCCGAGATGAGGACCCTCGCCTCTTCCCCGAAATTCAGACAGGACCTCTTTTACAGGATCGAAGGCAACATCGTGGAATTGCCGCCCCTGCGAGAGCGAAACAACGACATCCTGCTTTTGATGAGCCATTTTTTCACCAACTACGCCAACCGCTACAGCTTCAGCGACCAACTGGATCTCAGGGAACTAAAAAATGACTTGTTGGAATACCACTGGCCGGGCAATGTGCGCGAGCTGAAAAACTTCTGCAAACACATCATCCTCAATGAAAAAGAGATCACCAACAGGAATGTGCTCAAACACCTGCGGACAAAAATGCAGAACAGGCCGGAGTACAGCGTTAAAGGCATGGACCGCTATCTGGCCATCCGCAACATCAAGGATTCCACCGCCGCCTTTGAACGGGACTACATCCTCTATTACCTGCAGGAAAATAACTGGCATGTGAGCAAAACCGCGAAGGAAATGGGAATCGAAAGAACAACCCTCTACAAAAAGATGAAAGCTTTGGGCATAGCGCAAAACCAGGGAGAGGCTTGATGTTCAAGAGCAATCTGAGTTTGAAGGTCTTTTCTTTGATCATGGCTGTCGTGATCTGGGTTCAACTCAACTTGAACGCGGATCACCAGAGTGTGGTAAAGATACGGACGCAATTTAAAAATGTACCCAGGAACCAGTCCGAGCTTCATCAGGTCAGAAGTGTTCCCTTCAATGTCCGCGGCAAGGGAATGGATGTCCTCAGGCTCAAACTCTCCAGGACGGTGGCTGTTTTCGACGCCGAAGGCTACGACAAAAGCGTTAATTTTAGCGCTATGGACTACGAAATCCGTAACCGTCCCTCAAACCTGAATCTCGATATCCTGGGCCCCATCAAGGATTATGACCCGGGCGCTGACAACAATACTTCCAAAGCGAAAGAGGACAAGGCATCCGCAAACGGCCGCGAGGCTTTCACCCAGGACGAATCCGGCCAAGGCGCAGACCAGCAACAAAGCACCCGCGTTATGGAAAACCTCGCCATCCGCTCCAACAGTGGCTTGATCTTCACTCCTTCAGTTGCCACCATCAAGGTGATGGGAACTGTGGAGGAGCTGAAGAAATTGCCCCGGGGAATCCGGATTGTGGCTTCAGATGATCAGGACGCGGCCGGCACTTATGAGCTTTCAGCGGAACTGCCAGAGGGAGTCGAGCTCCTGGATATCACTCCCCGCAGGGTCCGGCAGCGCAAATGAAGCTCCTCCTGGCCTTTGAGTCCTCCTGCGACGATACCTCCGTAGCGATCATCAACACAGAATACGAGGTCCTCTGCAGCCTGGTTTCCACACAGCTTGACCACGCCAGATTCGGAGGGGTTCTGCCTGAGCTTGCCTCCAGGCTGCATATGCAAAACATCCTCAGACTGACTCAAGCCGCCTTGGAACAGACTGGACTTGAACTGCGCGACATGGATGCAGTCGCGGTGTCCATCAATCCTGGCCTGATCGGCTCGCTGCTGGTGGGGCTTTCCTTTGCCAAGAGCCTGGCCTGGAGCCAGGGATTGCCCCTGATCACCGTGAATCACATGCTCGCCCATATCTTTGCCAACTTTATCGAGCATCCCGGGCTGCGGCCTCCCTTTCTGGCTTTGGTCGTCTCCGGCGGGCATAGCGAACTGGTTCACTTTACCGATTTCACCCAGTTTAGGGTGATTGGCAAGACTTTGGACGACGCCGCGGGCGAGACCTTTGACAAGGCCGCCAAGCTGCTGGGATTGGGGTTCCCCGGAGGGCCTTTGATCGACAAGCTGGCCCAAAGCGGGGATCAGGATTTTGTGAAACTGCCCCGCGCGCTGCCCCGCAAGGATAACTTCAACTTCAGTTATAGCGGCCTCAAGACAGCCATCCTGCAGTATCTTTCCCAGCAGGAGCCCGCCTTTGTGCAGTCCAACCTCAACCATATTGCCGCCTCCATCCAACAGGCCATTGTCGATCCGCTGGTTTCAAAAACCTTGACCTATGCCAAACAGCACAAGATCAAGACCATCCTTCTGGCAGGCGGCGTGGCGGCTAATTCCAGACTGCGGGAGGAGCTGTCGGCCCGTTCAAAGTCATTGGGGGCCGAAGTGTATTTTCCCCAGCCCGCTTACTGCGTGGATAACGCCGCGATGGTAGGCGCGGCGGCCATTCCCAAGCTTTTGGCGGAGCAATATTCGCCTCTCAGCGTGAACGCCTTTTCGGCCAAAGGAACCAAGACCCTTTAGATAATGCCTCTGGACTCATCCGGCTCTGTTTTCGCAAGCCATCTGTCGCTAATGACTCTCCCATTGAGGTAAAAATCCTGTCTCCCTCATTCGCAAGAGACAGCTAAGTCTCTATTTTCCGTAGGTCTTCCTTAACCCGGTGAGGGATGACCTAAGGATGATGGCTCCAAAGCCTGTAGCAGCAAGGGACGGAGCTATGAAGGAAAAACAGGATTGTTGGCATATTATTTTCGTTGAAGCAAGCTTAGCGAGCTGCCCTTACTCCCTCCTGCCTTCATGTCCCATTGACCGCCCGTTGAACGCCAGGTGATTTCCGACGCAGCGATTGCTCAGCGTTCAGTCAGCGATCAGTCAGCGATGAGCGTATGAGGGCCAAAAGAAAGCGGGGACCAAGGCTATGCGCTTTGATCCCCATTAGCTTACGAGTGTTATCGATCCCCATCATTCCGGTGATGGGAACAGCGGTTCACATTCGGTCTGGTTTCCTGGCCGATTGCTTGTCATTGGGCTTTGCTTTGCCTGTTTTCTTGCTGTCAAACTTGGAATCATCATCTTCATCCGGATTGCTGTCAGGCATCCTGAGCTTGGTTTTGTCGCTTTTCGTATTTGCCGCTTGTTTCCCGCTGCCCAGTTGTGATCCGCCGCCGTTGCCACTGGGGGGACTGTAGCTGCCATGACCGTTCCCGGAACCATTTCCACTACCGGGATGACTGCCGGAACTTCCACCGCTGCCACCTCCGGGAGGGTTATAGCTGCCACTCCCGTGGCTTCCACTACCGTTGCCACCGTGGCTCCCCCCATGTCCACCGCCATAACCGCCACTGGGAGGAGTTGGCGGAATATAGCTTCCGTGGCCTCCGCTGTTGCCACCGCCGGGAGGATTGTGGCCGCCATGTCCGCCATGACTTCCTCCGGGAGGGTTGTAAGGAGGACGGGGAGGGCGGGGAGGCCTGGGCTTAAAGCCGGGAGGCGGAGTGGGCCTGGGAGGAGCCAGGGGATAGAAATACTGGGGACAGATCGGCCTGTAATATGGCCGGTCGAAATATGGGTGCAGGAACAAAGAGGAATAATAAGCCCTTTCCAGCCTGAAGGTGTAAACAGACGGATGCCTGATCGCGGCTCTCAGGGAACCCTTGTTCAAGGGCACAAAAATCTCTTCTTTAATGGGGATATAGCCCCTTTTGGTTATGACTATCTCAATCGTTCTGCCAGGAATGCCATCGTAGTAGTCGAAATACTCATCCATTAACACGGGAAAGATCTCCGTGGGAGTCCTCCCCAATTCCTGGTCGGTATCATACACGGTTACTTTCGCGCCCCGGGGTATCGTCCTGATCTTGAACGCTCCGTATAAATCATCGGCGCTGAGCGCGGCAGCGAAAAGTAACAGACAGGTTATTAAAGCGACCTTGAGTTTCATGATAACCTCCTTGGGTTATTTCGTTTCTACAAGTATTACCCGAGCGGAGGGAAAACCTTCACAGAATTTGGAGCATGAAGCGGCGCCAAAAGAAAAAGCCGCGTTATTTGGCGCGGCTTTATGTCTAAGAACTATATACTTATAGATTCTCGATATTCTTGAGCGGTTTTGGCGCGGTGGCGGGAGTGATGCCTTCCATGGTCAGATAACCCAGGACGGGTGATCCCATGGGCTTGCCCTCGCTATCTTCGCGGAAGAACTGAACGGGCACGCGGATCGCCTGACCATCACGTTCCGTAATCGGTTTCCCCTCATCGTCAACGGGGAAGGGATTGGCATACAGCCAGGCCAAACCTATGGCGGCCGTGCCATTCGGTTCATTGACGTTCTTGCGGGATGAGCCGATGGCCTGTCTCATTTCCAGGCTGAGGTTGGGGGAGTTGATGCTCGAGGTGACGGTTCCAAGCCTCTTGCCGTCCAAATACACTCCACGATTTGAGGCAATGCCTTCACTCACAAGGATCAGCAAAGCTTTGGCGGGGTTGGAATCCAGTTCTTTCTGCAGGGCTTCTTTGCCGATGAAGGATTCCTTGTCCATATCCACGCCAGCGGCGAAGAGGGGCGCATTCAGGGGGCTGTGCTCTGGATCATACTCGCTGCCCATCAGCGGAAGCCCGTGTGGCCCTGCCGACATCCGGTTCTCATCCCTGCCACCCAGGCCGACCAGCAAGCCATCCAAATCCAGGGCCTTGCTTACTATGGCCTTAAAGTCCTCAGCCGCTTTGGCTGCCGGGATATACAATTCCCAGCCCCAACGATTGGTGTAGCCGGTTCTGCTGATATAATACTTGTGCCCGTCCCTTTCAAACTCGTTGAAGGTGAAAAAGCTCATGTTCTTTTCCGGTTTGTTGCGGTTCTTAAGCACTGCGTCGCCGTAGATGCTTTTAAGCAGCTTGAAAGACAGCGGCCCCTGGACGTCCACTTTGACCAATTGGTCGGAAATGTCTTTGGCGACCACATCTTCCCCATCCCGTTTCACGCTCATGATGCGGTCTATATCCGCGATAAGCTCCTGTCCGTCCTTTGACGCGGTGATATCGTGCCCGGCGTTGATGACAGCGATGTATTCCGTGTCAGACAGGCGCATCACGATCATGTCGTCCTGGACTCCGCCCCGTTCATTGAGCAGAAGGGTGTATTTGCAAGCGCCCACCTTCATCTCGCTCATCTTGCCGCCCAAAGCCCTGTCCAAAAGGGCCGGAGCGTCCGAGCCTGAGAAAAGCAACTGCGCCATGTGGTCAATGTTGTAAACTGCCACTCTGTTCACCGCGGCTGCTTCTTCCAGAACTGACGTCAGATAGTTCACAGCCATGCTATATTCGCCAAAGTTGCTGCGCTTAGTCGCTTGCAGGGGCAGTCCCTTGCGTTGTGCCAGCAAAGGCAGATACCAGTTTTCCTCCAGGTCGTAGAGGAAGGTCTTGCGAGGGTTGGCGGGAAAGTCGAATCCAAGTTTCATTGTAATCTCCTTTTATACTATATATCTAATGTTAAAGATGTTCACAGCCATTCCGAAAAGACCACCCTGCCCCCGATCATGGTAAGCAAAGACTTCGCCTCAAGCCAATACTCATCGGGGAGGTTGGTGAAGTCTTCCAAAACGATCATATCCGCCACTTTGCCGGGGCGCAGGGAACCAGCGTAGTGATGGGAATCGGAACCCTTTGCTGCGCCGAGAGTATAGGCGTGCAGTGCATCCCAGGCGGAAAGCCTTTGCCAGGGAAGCCAGCTTGGTTGCCTGGGATCATTGCCCTTTTTCCTGTTAAGCGCGCAATAGATGCCCTGAAAAGGATTGATGGTTTCGATGGGTGAATCCGATCCGAAACCAAAGGGGATACCCTGTTCCTTGACCGAACGGAACGAATAGGCATAGTCTCTGATGGGAGACCATGATTCTTCGATCATATCTATATCATTGGCGAGATGGATGGGTTGCATGGCGCAATAGGCAGAGCTTTCCTTCAGCCTCTGGATGTCCTCGGGAAGGATGGACTGGAGGTGTTCCACGCGTTGCAACAGATTCGGATACTGGCCTTTCAACCTGAGGAAAGCGCCAATCACGGAGCGTACAGCGCGAACCCCGATGGCATGCACAGAGCAGGAAATCCCCGCCCTCGCGGCCTTGACGCCAAGCTCATACAACTCATCTTCACTATAACGCAGTATCCCTCTGTTGCCTTCTGAGCCGGGATAGGAATGATCGACTGCCGCCGTCCTGGAGCCAAGCGAGCCATCGGCAAAAACCTTGACTCCCCCCGTCTTGAACCACTCATTCCCTTCATAAGACCGCCGCCCTTTTTCTATCATTTCATCCAGCAGTTCAAGCGGAAAATGCCAACAAACGCGGATGCCCCGCTCTTCATTGGCCAAGGTTGAGAGTATCCGGGCACTGGATTCAGACTCCATGGAATGGATGGCAGCCAATCCCAGCTTGTGGGCTGTTGCGATGCTTGCCCTCACCAGATTCGATATCTGTTCGGCAGAAGGTTGTTCTATAAACTTGTCCAAAGCCTCTGAAGCCGTCTCAGACACTATTCCCGTGGGTTCGTTCTGGTTGTTTCTCCAAATCTTTCCCCCGGCGGGATCTGGTGTGTCGCTGGAAATGCCTGCCAGCTTCAAGGCCAGCGAATTGCACCAGCGGCTGTGATAATCCTTGCTGTAAAGCGCCACCGGAATATGGGGGAAGTATTCGTCCAGCAGATCACGCTTGATCAACTCCGGCCTATCGCAACGATTGGCGTCCCAGCCTCCACCCAATATCCAGCACCCGCTTTCCTGACGCGCGTCCCGGAAGGATGCCAGGCGCTCTTTTATAGACGCGATGGTGTTACAATCCACCAGATCAACCTGCAATTGCAATTTGGCCCACTCCACGAAATGCGTGTGAGTGTCCGTAAAAGCGGGTAACAACGCCCTCCCGCCGATATCGATTATCTCCGCGTTGGAGGAACTGGCAGATTGGCACTCGGACAGGGAACCCAAGAGGGAGATCACTCCATCCTTCACCAGAAGCGAATTGTGGATGCTCGGGCCTTGGTTCTCCATGCAAAAGATAAGGGCGTTAGTGAAAATGTAGTTCTTCAAGGATAACTTCCAATGCTTGTTTCAACTCGTCCTTTGGGACGGCATAGTTCAGCCTCAGCCACGACCTGCCCATCTCTCCGAAAGCGCTGCCGGGAACCGTGATCACTCCCTTGCGGGCAAGCTCCTTGGCCACAGCGACATCATCGCCCCCCAACTGTAACAGGCAATAGGGCGTGGCAGAGGGCAGATAAAACTTAATCCCGCTGCCTGACAGGTACTCTTTTACGACAGCCCTGCACTCTTTCAGGCTATCCAAAACCCCGGCCGCAGCCAGTGAGCCTTGGGGAGAAAGGGCAAATTCCGCCAGCTTTTGCGAGAGCCAGTTGCTACAGGTGGAGACATATTGCCGCGCCTTGACCACCGCTGAGATTATGCCCTGGGGAAACAAACCCCAGCCAAGCCTCCATCCGCTCATACAATGGGATTTCGACAAACCGCCGATGATAATGAGCCGCGACGCGTGCCGGGCATCCCAAAACGACACCGGGACCGCGTCGAAATACAAGCCGAGATAGATTTCGTCCACGATCAAGATCAGCTGGTGCTTCACGCAGATATCGAGCAGGTGCAAAATCCCCGCCCCGGAAAAGACGTGTCCGGCTGGATTGCCAGGATTGCTCAGGATCAGGGCTTTCACTCCTTCGCAAAGCTTGCTTTCCCATAGCGCCAGATCCACAGATTGCAGATCGGCGCTGTAAGGCAACCTGACGATGTCCGCTCCCATGATCCTGCCGATATTGGGATAAGCGCTGTAGTCGGGATCGGGAACAGCCATCCTGTCTCCCGGTTCCAATAGCGTAAGCAAGGCCACGAAGATGGCTTCCTCCGCCCCGTTGCAGACGCATACATTGTCCGGCGAAGAGCCTGGATAAAGCAGGGAGATTGCCCGGCGCAGCTCTGGCAGTCCGGCGTTGGGGGTATAGACGGGAGTCCCCTCTTGCAAAAGAGCGATGGCTTTTTGCCTCAAAACATCCGGCAGGGGGAAGCCCAGTTCGCCCAGGGCAAGGTTGACAGCTCCCCGCGGCGCTTCCTGGGTCATGCGCCTGATCAGGGAAAGCTCAATCCCGTCCAGCCGGCTCGCTTCAGTCAACAACACTGCGCAGATCCATCTCCAACTGCACGGATTTGTCTGTCTTGGCGTCCCGGTATTTGATTATAATGGGGCAATAGACATGAAATCCGGGATTATCTTTCATCTGCCTGCTGCCCGGAACCAAGACCGCTCCGGCGGGGATGGTGAAAGAACCGCCCGGATCCCTTGGCAGAAACTCTTTGCGTACCGCGTCATACACTGGCGTCGAGGCTGTAAGAATGGTTCCGGAAGCTATCACAGCCTTACTTTGGACGATGATTCCCTCGTAGATGCCAGTATTGCCGCCCACAAACACATCATCCTCGATCACCACAGGCCTGGAACCTATCGGCTCCAATACACCCCCGATCATAGCCCCGGCCGACAGATGCACATTTTTGCCGATCTGCGCGCAGGAGCCCACTAAGGCATGTGAATCCACCAAAGAACCGCTATCCACCCAAGCGCCGATATTGATGAATGCCGGGGGCATGACAGCCACTCCGGGCGCCACATAAGCCCCGGCCCTGGCAGATGACCCACCGGGGACGATCCTGACCTGGTGCGAGAGCAGGAAAGATTTCTCGGGCAGGGTGTCTTTGTCGAAAAAGAGCTTGCCTTCCCCTCGCGGATAAGCTGTCAGTTTACCCATCCTGAATCCGATCAGGATACCCATCTTGACCCACTGGTTCACTATCCAGGAGGAGCCATTGGGTTCGCAGGCGCGGATTCTGCCCTCGTCGAGGGCTTGCAGAAAGTCCTGATACAGGTTCTGTTCGGCTTCCGTGTAACTATCTGGCTTGGCTTGATACAGTGAGATAATCGATTCTTTCATTGCTTATGCCTCATATATTGCCGCTTTCATGCGCGACAGCGCCTGCCCGAGGATTGACCTCTGGCAGGCAAAGTTTATCCTGACAAAGCTGCTGTCTCCAAACTTTGAACCGGGGTCGAGGCCCAGATGGGCCTTGTTGACCAATAGCCTCATGAGTTGCTCTTCATCCAGTCCCAGACGGCTATAATCCATCCAACCCAGATATGTGCATTGCGGGCGTGCCATGCGCAGCTCTGGAAAGTCCTTCGCCAATACCTCGATCAGCAAATCGCGGTTGCCTTGCAGGTAGCCCACCATTTGCCTCAGCCATTCCCGGGAATCCCGCCAGGCGGCGATAAGGGCCTCGATCCCAAAGCTGTTTCCCACATGCAGGTGCAGTTTCATGATCAGACTGTCCAACTCTTTTCTCATCACCGGGTCTTTCACGACCAGAACCGCGCTGGACAAGCCTGCCACATTGAAAGACTTTGCCGGAGAGAAGCAACAGACGGAGTGATCCGCGAAATCCTCAACGGCTCCATACGATAAAAAGGTCTGGCCGTCATACACGATATCCGCGTGGATCTCGTCGCTCACAACCTTCACCCCATACTTCACGCACAGCCTTCCCATGCGCTTAAGTTCCTGCTCGCTCCACAACCTGCCCACCGGATTGTGGGGATTACAGAGAATGAACATCCTGGCTTTGGAAAGCTTGCCCTCAAAATCCTCCCAATCAATCTGCCAGTGGTTTTCCTGAAAGACCAGCGGATTGGTTAGCAGCTTGCGCCCGTTCAGGCGCACGGCGTCGAAAAAGGGGCCATAGACAGGCGTTTGGATCAATATGGGGTCGTGGGGTTCGGTAAACTGCAACACAGCCAGATTGATGCCAGGCACGATTCCCGGGCTGGTCAGAATCCACTCTTCCCCGATCTTGAACCCATATTCCCTGGCTATCCAGTTCGCCGCCACTTCATAAAAGACAGGCAGGCGGAAGTTGTAGCCGAAGATACCGTGATCCAGCCTGCTTTGCAGGGCAGCCCGGATGGCCGGCGCCACCTCGAATTCCATATCCGCCACCCAGAGGGGGGTCAGGTCTTCTCGTCCGTAAATCAGTTTCAGGCCGTCATGCTTGAAACAGCCTGTGCCCCGCCGTTGCGTTAACTTATCAAAATCATATTTCATACTGATTCGCTCTGTTCGGAGTCTTTTATCCTTTGCATCACCTGAACCAGCTTGGCCAGCTCGTCGTTCATCTGTATCTGGGGACAAAGATCCGCGATGTTATACATGATCTCCAGCATCTTGGGAAAGGACGCGTTGGTCTTGAATACCCTGTCCCTTCCCCTGGCGTCGGTATATTTCAGAAACACATAATAGGTGATGGATTTGCGGAACTCCATGCCTTTTATCCTCTCATAGGGGATGGCAATGGAGGGTCTCAATATAAAGCGCAGCCACAGGCATTCCGGGGCGAATATCACGCTGTTCAGGTTGGTCAGATGGCGCACCGCGGTGTCCATAGCGATATACAGCACCACCAGGGGGAGTATCCTGAAAAACGTAGGCGTCTCGGAGCTGATCCGGTTGAAGAGCACCCACAGGCACCAGGCCGCGACAGATATCGAGATGGCCAGAAAGGGAAGCCGGGACAGGGGATGGAGCCGGTAGCGGACAGGCATCCTGCCCTTCACGGACGAGATATTCAGACGGCGCGGCAACTGTATTCCCTCCACATCCGGTTCACGCTGGCCAAAACCTCCTCGCTGGCTGGAACGCCATCAAAGAGGTTGTGCCGGTCCTGCTCGCCGTGAAAGTCGCTGCCTGCGGTCATATACAAGCCGTTCTTCAGGCAGATGTTGGTAAACTCGTCCACCTCGAACTTATAATGGTCCGGATGCCACACCTCCAGCCCGTCGATACCCATGGCAATGAATTCATCCACGTAGGCTGGTTTCGTCAGCTTGCCGGGATGGGCCACGATGGCCAGTCCTCCGGCGGCATGGATGATCTTGACCACTTCCCGGACGCCCACTTCCGGCTTGGCGCTGTAGGCGGGCTTATTGTTGCCGATATACTTGTCGAAAGCCTCGTTTTTGGAGGACACATAACCGCGGTTCACCAAAATTTGGGCGATATGGGGACGCACGATCAGTTCGCGGCTGCCGGCCACTTTCACGACCTCTTCCAGCGTGATCTCCATACCCAGTTCCCTGAGCTTGGAAATCATGCGGATAGCCCGTTCCCGCCTGCCGGTCAGATACATCTCGGTCAATTCCTTCATCTGCCGGTGGTGCCTGTCGTAGCCATAGGCCAGAATATGCACGTCATCGCCTTCATGATGGGAACTGATCTCGATTCCGGGTATGATGCGCAGAGGCGAAACATCCTCCGGCAACTGCTTGTAGGCATCGAATGTATCATGGTCTGTGATCGAGATCAGATCCAGGCCGATCTGTTGCGAGCGCCTGATCAGCTCCAAAGGGCTGAGCACTCCATCCGATACGTTGGTATGCAGATGCAGGTTGATGCGTTTGATGGGGTCTATTTCTTTTACTATCATAATTTCTTTTCTATTGACGTATTTCTGGCTGTCGTAAAACCGTCAATAAGTTTTTTGCCCGATTTGGCGGGTGGTTTTTGCTATCCTTCCGCCGCCGTTTGGAGTATGACAATGCAATATGAACCCATCAAAGACCGCGTCTCGGGGATGATCAGGATCTTCCCCGCCGCGAGGCTGTGTTTCTACCGCCTGCTCGACCTCTTTCTGCTGCGCCAGCGCTATGTGAAAAGGCAGATGAACCGCCACTGCGCGGGCCGCCGGAAGCTCCGCTATTACGACGCCGGAGCCGGATTCTGCCAATATTCCTGGTATGTGTTGAACAAGTGGAGCGACTCCACCGTTTTTGCCTCCGACCTCAAGGGGGACTACCTTGATGATTTTGCCCATTTCCTGCCGGAAAACATGGCCGGCAGGTTTTCCCACCGCCCCGCCGACCTCCAGTTTTTCAAGCCGGAAAAGGAGTTCGACCTCGTAACCGCCATCGACATCCTGGAACACATCGAGGACGATATGGCTGTTTTGAAAAACTTCCACGCCTGCCTCGCGGAGAACGGGATGCTTATCATCTCCACCCCCTCGGACAGCGACCCGGCTGCTAAATTCACCGCCGAACACGTCCGCCCTGGCTATGGTAAAGCGGAACTGGAAGCCAGGCTTGGCGCCTGCGGGTTCCGAATCCTGGCCAGCCTTTACAGCTATGGCCCCCTGGGCAGCCTGGCCTGGCGCTGGCTCATCAAACGCCCCCTCAGCCTGATCTCCCGCTCCAAACTCTTCCTGCTGGCGCTACCTATCTACTACCTGCCCGTCTTCCCCATCGCGCAATTGCTTATGGCGCTCGACCTGCGCCTGGACAACAAGCGTGGCACCGGCCTGATAATCGTAGCCCAAAAAGCTTGAGCAAAAAGGAAGCCGGGCTTCGCTCTGAAACCCGGCTCCAATATGGCTTGCAAGCTGGTCTGCCAGCTTAGAACTGGATACTCCCCGCGTTGATGGGGGCAAGCATCAGAATCTCTTCGCCTTGCAGGTCTTTCCAAAGTTCATAGGCCTTGATGTAATCGCCGCCCATGTCTTCCAGCAAACCGAGGACAGGCAGGCCCATAAAGGGATTGCCGCCCATCTGGACATCGATTCCGCCAGGCTTGGTAGTGGCGTTCACCAGGGTGACTTCGCCCTTGAGCCCGGCCAGTTCGCGCATCTCGGCCCTGGCTGTTTCCAGTCCGCCCAAAGCGTCCACCAGGCCGATCTGGTAGGCTTGCTTGCCCGTCCAGACCCTGCCCTGGGCTATTTCGTGCACCTGCTCCAGCGTAAGGTTATCCCGCCCGGCGTCCACTATGCCCACAAATTCATCGTAGATGGCTTCGATAGCGTGCGTCATGCGCGCCTTTTCCTCTTCGCTCCAGTCCCTGGTCATTGAGCCGAAATCGGCGTTTTTCCCTTTGTTGACCGTTGACCAGTTCACTTTGGCCTTATCCATCAGGCGCCTGGTGTTGAACGCAAGCCCGATCACCCCGATGGAACCGGTGAGGGTGGAAGGCTCGGCTACTATCTTGTCTGCCTTGCAGGAGATGTAATAGCCGCCCGAAGCCGCCGCTCCTGCCATCGAGACCACCACCGGTTTCTTGTTTTCGCTCTGCGCCAAAGCCAGTTCGTTGAGGATGATGTCGGAGGCCTGGGCTGAGCCGCCGCCGCTGTCCACACGCAGGATTATCCCCTTGTAGGACTTGTTCTTGCGGGCTTCGCGGATGAGTTCCACAGTTGTCTTGTGGGCGATGCCCTTGCCCGGGGTATCCTCGCCCATCACAATGTTGCCACTGGCGTAGATCACCGCCACCAGGTCCTGCCTGGGTTTGGCCCAGTTGTATTCTCGATAGTCCGCCAGGCCGGATTGGTGACCCGATATCCCGAAACCCTCTTCCAGGCGCTCATCCAGGTCTTCCTCGTAGATGAGGGCGTCCACCAGTCCGGCTTTGAGGGCGTCCTTAGCGAGGAAGTAGGGCCCGGCGTCGATGGTCTCCGCCACCCCTTTGGCCAGCCTTGAGCCGCGCCCGCTTTGGATGGAGGCCAGAACCTCGTCGTAGATGCTTTGCAAAAGGGATTCATACACTTCCCGCTCGGCTTCGGTCATCTCGGATTCCGAGAACATATTGCCGGCGCTTTTGTAGCGGTGGGAGCGGAGATTGATCACATCCACACCCAGGCTCTTGAGCAGGTCCCCAAAATAGGGGCTTTTGACGGAAAGCCCGCGCAGATCGACGCTGCCCATGGGATTCAGATAGATGCTGTCAGCCACCGAGGACGCGAAGAAGTAGCCTCCGTTGGAGATATTGTCGTAGTACGCGCTTATCTTTTTGCCCGAGGCCTTGAATTCCTTCACCGCCGCCAACAGCTCTTCCATCAGGGCAAATGAGCTGGAGAAACTGGGATTCCTGAGCATGATGCCGCTCACAGCCGGGTCTTGGGCTGCCTGTTTCAGCGTGGCGGTCAAAGTCTCGATGCTGACTGTGTTTTTGTCATAGACCTTGACCGGCCCGAGCTCGTATTTGGGCGCTTTGTAGCTGACGATGGAGCCTTTGAGGCTCATGTCATACCAGTTGTTCGGCTTGATACCCAGAAAAGGCAGGTAGGTTTTACTGGTGAGGTGGATGTAAGGGATGGCGTAACGCCCTTTGCCTTTCATCCTGCTCAGGGCGCCCAGGTCGGTTTTGCCGAAGCTCAGGCTGAAGGAGAGCTGCGCGGTTTCAGATTCCAGGTTGTAGCTGCCGCCAATGTTGACTCCGTCGAGCAGTTGGGTCTGGACTCCCAAGGTCGGCTTCTTGACCTTATAGGAACCGTCTTCCCGGCGGTAATCCACATCTGCGCTCAGCTCCAGGCGATGGCCCGCCCCCGAGGGGATCAGGGCCAGGGGACGGATGGCCGCCCCAAAGCGGTATTCCGGCTTTTTGCCATTGGGATTGTCCCAGGTGAAGCCCACCGACGCGGAGTTGTGGGGACGGTAGGTTAAACCGCTGCGCAAATCCCCTTTTCTGATCTTGGAGTTTTTCCAGCGGTAGCTGCTGCCCACGTAGAGGTTGGGGAAAATATGGCGGGGCAGGTATTCCGAGCCGCTGGCAAGGGTGTGGTAGTTCACGCTGCGTCCCTGGTTCAGCTTGTCATATTCATACACATAGCTCAACCCTTCCAGATTGGCGAACAGCCAATATTGCTTCTGCAACTTCTTGGCGTCATACACCTGCGCCCAGCCGAAGCCGTCGGAGTGTCCCGTTCCGCAAAGGGCGGGGTTGAACACGGGGATGAACAGGTTGTCGATGCTGGCCAGCGGAAAATCCATGTCCTCCAGCCGCTCTATCACGATTGGGTCTTCGCTTCCATCCGCGAACACAGGCATCGCCGCCAATAGCAACAACGCCAATATCAAATATACTTTTCTCATCATTGCCTCCCTGGGCTTTATTTGTTTAATTGTGTTACAGATTGTTCCGCCGGGCTGGCCGGGCGCGGGTCCAGCGCTATCCTGAACCCCGTTCGGGGCGGGTATCGCCATCTTATCTTTGCAGCGCGCTCCGGCGTTACGCTTTTTGTCAATATAAATCACTTCAACTCCCTTTCCCTGTAGATTAGGGCCCCGGCGACGCCAAAGGCGAGGCTGTAGCCCAGTTTGAGCAGGTTTGACCAGGAGAAGATCCTCCACCAGCCACTATTTACGAAATCCCACATCTGGTCTTTATAGTCCAGGGTTATGGCTAAATCGTTGAAGCCGAGGTCGATCATGAGCACCTTGGAGAATATAAAATTGGTCACCGAGCTGATATGCCAGCCAAAGATGTAGTTCAGAATCAGGATCAGGATTTCCAACACCAGGAACACCAACAACATCATCCGTATCGAATGGCGTTTGAAGATGGAGCCGAACAGCCAGCAGAAGGAGCCTATCAGCAATATCTGCAGGCCCATCTGAAGCCAGGTCTGAAGCCATGCCACCAGCCCCATCCCAAACTGCGCGCCGAATACCGCGCTGAAGATGGTCGAGATGACCAGGCTGTTCACCAGGGACACCGCCCCCAACACCAGGATCGGCCCCAGGCTCATGAAGGCGAACTTGCTGCCGCTGAGCAGGGGGAAGGGCACCGGTTGCGAGGAATGGAGGATTTCGCATTTGTGGCGGGCGTCGCCGTTGAGCACATTGTCGCCGATGGCGATGGCGCTGATTGCGGAGATGAAGCTCGTCATCAATGTCGTTCCAAACACCATGATAAAAAGCCCCATGGTTTTAGCTCCCGTGCCCGTCTCCACATCCCGCATGACCATAGTGGGCTTGACGCCCTGCGACCACGCGACTATGACCGCTATCCCCACTGCCAGGTAGATGAACAGGGTGGCATACACGGGCAGGAGCAGGGTAAAGCGGTTGGTATGCCATTCTTTTTTGAACAAGGCCTTAAGCTGTTTCATTGGAACCTCCCACAACGCTCAGGAAAATGTCCGCGAGATTCACCCTGCCATAGGCGGCGCCGGGAATCTCCACTCTGGAATGCAGAACCGCGCTGAAGAATCCCAGGGTCTTGGAAGTCACTTTGGGCGAATGTGCCAATATCTCCGCGCTCCGGTCTGACGGCAGCGAGACCACGCGGTATCTCTCTTTCAGCGCCTCCACTTCTTCGTGCAGGATGATCCTGCCGTTGTCGATGATGATTAT
>FZPS01000175.1_pt41 | contig 43887 bp, 35 predicted proteins | sample 1817821 | NCBI WGS metagenome assembly FZPS01 (sample SAMEA104158645, study PRJEB21678) | metagenome | place: Germany | collected 2015-04-21 | reverse complement strand
GCTTTGCCCAGCTTGACGAGGATCTCTACACCCTAGAGCGGCCCACACGAACAAGATAGGTACTAAGTGTCAAAAGAAGGGCAGTGAAACTTCGTGAAACAGGACTACTGAGACTTCTGGTCCTGGCGGCTTTTGCCTTGGCTTTTGGCAGTACAGCCCTGGCTCAACTAGACGTCCAGGGGATTTATGGGTCACCAGGACGACAATGCTCGGTCACGTGCTGGAGGTTTTCCATAAAAGATACCAGCAATTGAGGGCGAAGCATGTGCTGGTTGCCAAGGGTCCTCCCTTCTCCATTTACTCTGAGAGCCAGTTCCTTTCGGCCGATGATCAAGTATTGATTCTGCGAGAGCTCTTTCTGGGCTTAGGCTTCGGCGAGAGACCTCTCTGGGATGCTCAAAAAGACTAACGGAAAAGGAGCCGCCGCTAGTGGGTGGTCTCCATGGGGTAAAGGCGCATGAAAAGAGAGTTAGACTATTTTAGTATCGAGGGCGGCCTTGGTTGGAACCAGCACTGGTTTTCGGATCGATGGATGTACCTTGGGGGCTGTGCTGCTGTCACAGCCTGCGATCTCTCCATCTATCTAGCAAGAACAAAGGGGCTTACGGAGCTTTATCCCTATGATCCAGAGAACTTGAGCAAGGAAGACTATCTTGCCTTTTCCCGGATGATGAAAGGCTACCTTGGACCGCGCCTAACTGGCATTGATACTCTCGAGCTCTACAGCTCTGGACTTCAAGCTTATTGGCAGGATGTGGGCGCCGGCTCTTTGACCTTAGCCCATGCAGAGGGAACGCTGCCCTGGATGGAGGCGGGGGAGCTGATCCGAGACCGGATTGATTCCGGCATGATCGTTCCTTTCCTGCTGCTGCGCCATCAAAGCCGCGCCTTGAAGGATTACCACTGGCACTGGTTTAACCTGGCCGGCTATGAAGAGCGGCAGGGAGGATTCTATGTGAAGGTAGTTACCTACGGCAGTTTTCGCTGGCTGGATTTCCGAGAACTCTGGGATACCGGGCACCAGCGCAAAGGCGGATTTATCCGCGTTTTTGCCCCTGGAATGGGTTAGAAGGAGGGAAAGGATGGCCATTTTAGATCAAGTGAAAGGTGGACTCATTGTATCTTGCCAAGCCCTGGACGAGGAGCCTCTCCATGGCCCCATGCTTATGGCGGCTATGGCTAGAGCTGCAGCGTTGGGGGGAGCAGTGGCGATCCGTACCAATGGTTATCAGGAAGTGGAAGTGATCAAGAAAATCACAGGTTTGCCCGTAATCGGCATTAAGAAGGTCGTGAACAGCGAGGGGGAGATGTGCATTACCCCGACCTTTGCCCATGCCAAGGCTCTGGCTCTGGCCGGTGCAGAGATCGTTGCAGTGGATGTACGTTGGAACAGGCCCTTTGGAGAACCTTTGGAAGAGCTTTTGCCAAAGATCCGGCAGAAGCTTGGTGTTGCCGTCTTGGCCGATTGCCAGACCCTTGATGACGCCCAAAATGCACAAAGAGTTGGGGTCGACGCTGTGGCGCCAACCTTTGGCTTTGGGACGAACAGCATTGGAACTCATCCGGATTTTGCGCTCCTAGAAGAGATGATCAAGCTCGGATTGCCGGTAATTGCTGAAGGCGGTTTTTGGGAGCCCCAGCAGGTAGTGCAAGCGTTTGAACTTGGCTCCTGGTCTGTGGTTGTTGGTAGTGCCATCACCAGGCCTCTGGAGATTACAAAGCGCTTTGTTCAGGCCCTAAAAGCAGCAAAGATTGCCCCGGATGTAGCCAGGACAACACGGCCATAAAGATGCTGGACAAAGGGCGCTTTCGCTGAACGTCCTCTTTAGTCGCCCATACCAAACATACGTTCTTTCAGGTCCAGATAATATAGGTAGTCATCGGGATCCACATTGGGGGGACAACGGTGGTCGCAAAAGGGAATATATCCTCCCCTGGCCACAAGGGGAGCTATGGATTCCAAGTATTCCTTGATACTCTCTTTGCCATTTCCCAGCGCCATTTTGTCCACTCCGCCCATGATGCGCAGTTCTGCACCAAACTCCTTGATTAACTCCGCAGGATGCGTGCAGCTGTTTACCTCGTAGGGAAACAGGCAGTTTACTCCGCCCTCCAAAAAGTAGGGGAGAATGGGCCTGACATCACCGTCGCAGTCAATGTACCAGATGTCGATTCCTGCCTTCTTCAGCCTGCTGTGAATGCGCTTATAGCGGGGAACCACCACATCCCGGAAGAACGTAACCGAGACGATGGGGCCGCTGTTGTAACAGATATCTTCCCAGCCCGATGCAAAGTCAAAATCGAAATGGTCCAGCACTTGTTCCAGGAAATCCTCCACCAGCAAGCAGCATGTCTCGACCATATCTTCCACCATATCAGGATAGTCATAGCAGGCGTAGGCCAGTCCCTCGAAGGTCAGCATATCTCGGATCTTGCCGATCATGGAGCCGCAATCAACGCCGAGTGGGTAATCCCGATCAGCAGGATGGATCCGCTTTAGTGCTGCAATATCAACTTTGCGCCCGGGATCATCTCTGCGAAATCGCTCCTGCTTAACTTTTTCCCAGTCCTGCGGTGTTACTACGGTGGGCTTGATAAAGTGCGGTATCGTGTCGTGGCCGTCCTTGGGCACCTCAGCCAGCAATCCGTCTGCATTCATGACGATGTTCGTTGTGGACGTCTCGTCCACGATCGTTTCGGGGAAAGGCGGACTCATCCACACATTCCCAGAGATTGCATCAATCGGATCGAAGCTGAAAAAACGATCCGCTTCCCGATTGTTGGTGATTCTGTTCTCCCGAAAGATGGGCCATGTCTGGAAATTCTCGTCCCAGTATCCAAACTCCATATTGAAGCATCGATCCACAGGCTGGTAATGCATCTGCCTTCTAAAACGTTCCCGAGCAGTCATTGTTCCCTTCCAAGGGCTTCGAATAGGTTTAATATCCATTGGTGCTACCCCCTGCCGCTATGCATTTCTTGCTTAGGTTCCACGACCATCCCGAATTTTCCTTTACGACGTCCCTCTACAAACTACTTCGCTGCTTGATTGATGCCAGAGGTGCTCCGAGACCGCCGTCTGCGGTTTTTTTCGTGCAGGGGTTTCAAAATGCCAAATTGTATGAATTACGCACAAAACCGCTTTGGGTTGTGAAGGAACAGACGGGGCATGGGAGAATTAACTAGCGAACAAGGACTGGAGGCGCATCCATGGGACGATATCCACAGAAGGGCGATGGTCAGGGACGTTTGTTCAACATTCAGAGGCTGATCAACTGCTTTCCCCCTGTCATTGCAACGGAGCTCAAGCAGGGGTTACAGTTTTCCAGGTATGAAAGGATCTCCTGGGTTTCTCCCCTCGAGGGCGATGATTACGCCGAATACCGGGATCAGGACTTTATCCATCAGGTGACGGACACCCTTAAGGGATTTTTGGCCAAGATAGGGTCCCCAATGGGATGCCCTGGGACAAACGAATCGGGACAAGATTTTCTTGGTAGAGGCTAAAGCCAACATTCCGGAGATTGTTACATTCTCCTTAGGTGCAAAAAGTGAGGCATTGGTGGCCCTGATCAAGGCTTCTTTGGACGAAACAAAGAGCTACCTAAACTCGAGGTCTGAAGCACCCTTTTTTATCAATACTGCAATCGCCTAGCCCACCTCTATTTTCGGGTCAAGAACAACTCAAATGCCTACCTTATATTTGTATACTTCATTGGAGACAGGAGCGTGGAAGGACCCCCTCCAAAGCAGAATGGCTCGGTGCTCTCCAGGTGATGCAACTGGTTCTGGGCCTTGACAAGAAACATAAACTCAGCCCAGAGATCATCGATGTGTTGATCGATGTTTCCAATCCAGGACACTTTCTGGTCGAGCCTAAGGTATGAAAAGACTAAGGGGTTCTGGGTATGGTTTTGGTTGGGACTGTGATCGAATACAATGAGAACGGGTTTTTAGCTCATGTGGAGAATTATTGTGGTGCTTATACCAGCGGGAAGACAAGGGCCGAGGCCCTAGGAAAACGCAAGGGGGAGGTTGATTCTGTGTACAAGAAGTGGTTAGCCGTAGTATTGGGAGTACTTGTAATGGCCTGTGCAGCCTTCTTCGGTTACATGTATCTCCAAGGTAAAGGTGAGGGTGAGAGGGTGATCCCTGTGAGCGATCTATCCCTAGTGGAACCGGGGCTGAATCTGAGAGCCCTGCACCAAGAAGGGTATACCGGGAAGGGCATCAATGTGGCCATTATCGATGGGCCCCTTTTGCAGGAGCACGATGAATACAGTGATCGTTTGGTCCACTATGAAGAGGTGGGGGTTGTGGACGACTATCTCTATCACGGTACATCTGTCGCCAGTGTGCTGGTGGGGAAGAAGTGCGGCGTACTGCCCGAAGCCCAATTACATTATTTCGCCGTGAATTTGGTTGATCTGGAAAACGCCTTGAGAGCATTGGAAAGGCTCCTCACCTATAACGAGACACTGCCGTCAGGCGGGAAAATACGGTATGTTAACCTCTCCACGGGTTTTGGCGGGCAAGAAGCAGCTTTTCGGGCCCTGATCCTTAAGGCCAGGGAGCAGGGTATTTTGGTTTTCACTTCTACCATGCCCACGGCCACAGAGCCCCCCTTGGCCCTGAGGGAGGCGGCTTATGATGATCAGCAGGACATGAACAATCTCAACAGCATCGTCATTGGCGAATGGATGGATGCCTTTCTCAAGGAGAACAATATGTCCCGTGAAGAACTGGTGCAAATACGGCAGGAAGCAGATGATGAAAAAGGTTTTATTAACGTCTACCTTCCCTGTGCCAAGCGTTACGTGGCCTCGCCTGAAGCTAAGGACAAATATGTCTACGAGCTGGACGGCGGATTGAGCTGGGCCACGCCAATGTTAACAGGTCTGGCCGGAATGGCCGCTCAGATCAACCAAGGCCTTGCCATTGATCAGATTTTGCAGCTGTTGGTCCATTCCATCGTCACAAACGAGAAAGGTCTGAATGTAATTGATCCCCAGCTGTTGATCTCTTTGGCCAGAGAGACCCTAGAATAGGTCCAAAGCACAAGGGAGAAAAGGTGCTTGGTTGGTATCTGACGAAGAATCTTTAGAGGTCATTCAAAATAGAGAATATGGGGGGAGAAGGTATGGAAAGGACAAAGGTGGCGATCATAGGGATCGGGGACATCAGCGGGATTTACTTGGAGAATCTGACCAAGATATTCAGGCAGATTGAGGTCGTTGGCGTATGTGATCTTGTGCGTGAAAAGGCCGAAAAGGCCCAAGCCAAATTCGGTATTGCCAAGATCTACGAGACAATGCATGACGCCTTTGCCGATGATCAGGTGGAGATCATCGTCAATCTGACGCGTCCCTATGAGCACTTTGAAGTGACCAAAGACGCACTGGAAGCAGGCAAGCATGTCTACTCGGAAAAACCCCTGGGGGCCACCGGGGAAGAGGGAGAACAACTGATAGCCTTGGCACTGCAAAAAGGACTGCAGATCGGCGGTGCACCCGATACCTTCTTAGGTGCATCGATCCAGACCTGTCGTAAACTGATTGACGATGGGTTTATCGGAGATGTGATCGGCTTTAACGCCTCCATGATCTGCCGCGGCCATGAGAGTTGGCATCCTGATCCAGCCTTTTACTACCAGTTTGGCGGAGGCCCCATGCTGGATATGGGTCCCTACTATCTCACTGCACTTGTCAACCTTGTGGGTCGCGTCAGTGGGGTTACCAGTGTTGTTCGCACTTCGTTTCAGCAGCGACTGATTACCAGCCAGCCCCGCTCGGGTACCTTGGTGGATGTGGAGGTGCCTACCTACATTACGGGGATTCTGGAGATGGATAACGGTGCTGTGGGGAATGTCTTCACCACCTTTGACGTGGTTTACAAGGAACAGGCGCGTTTTGAAATCTATGGCTCCGAGGGGACGCTGATCGTTCCAGATCCAAACTGTTTTGGCAATCCCATCTACTTGCTGCGGCCAGAGACAGGGGAGTTGAAGGAAATGCCTCTCTTATTTGATTACAAGGAGAACTCCCGGGGTCTCGGTCTAGCTGATATGGCTGCCGCGATCAGGGGTGGGCGCCCGATTCGAGCCAATATGGAGCAGCTCTTCCATGTGCTGGACGTGATGACAGCCTTTAAACGGAGCAGTGATAAAAAGGCGCGGGAAGAGATCCATTCGCCCTTTGAGCGGCAAGCTCCCATGGAAAAGGCTAAGGTCCTAGGCGTTTTGGAGAACTAGTGCGCCGCGCCGATCTCAGGCGTTGACATCAGACCAGGAGAATTACTAGGCCTGAGTAGAAAGCGGCAGAACGAGACGTCTCGATCAAGAGGGTCATAATCAGTTATAAAGTCCTGCAGAGATTCAGAAAGAGCCAGCTCACAAGTTTGTGGGTCCGGCTCTTTTCTTGTTCAAGATGGTGATACTGTCGTAATTTCGCCTAAAAAATGGCACCAGTTGCATCTGTGGGGCAGATCACAGGAATATACGTTCATGGGACGATCCCCAGCCCACTCAGGCCTTCGATCTGTGCTCACTCCATGATCTCCGTAGGGAACCAGCGGGCACTCAATCTCGAGGGACAGACCAAAGAGGCTGTGGAGGTGGTTGGCAGCACCGAAGCGGACGCCACCAGCAAAGGGAATCATCACAAATAACAGCAGAAGGCGCATGCAGCTAGCAGAAAATTGGTGGGTGGCAGTAAAAAAACTTGACAATGTGAAAAATTTCCTGTACACAGAAACTACGGGAAAAAATACCATTGATCACAAACAGTCTCTTTCCTGTGACCTTACGTCATCAGATACAGTTTCGACGCGGTGATCAATTGTCTCGGATTGGCCGGAGGGACCGAGCAGAGCAAAGGGAGAACCAGGATTTCTTGTCTCCCGCCCTGGGAAGTTACTCTCTGAAAAAGGGAAATGCCACCTGGAATGGAGGACCAACTAAAATGAACGAGCCGATTTTGGAGGTGCAGAACCTAACAAAGAGGTATCAATCTGTAACCGCTGTGAATAATGTCAGTTTCCGCATTTACCCGGGGGAAGTGTTCGGGCTGCTGGGACCAAATGGTGCAGGTAAAACCACCACCCTGGAGTGCATGGAGGGTCTGCGCAGGCCGACCTCAGGCACTATCCTCGTCGACGGTCTGCATCCCATCAAAGACCGCCACCTGGTCCGCAGAGTCCTAGGCGTTCAACTGCAAACTGCGGCTTTGCCTGAGATGATGCTCGTGAAAGAAGCCATGGCGCTGATCTGCGCCGCCCATGACGTTCAGCCGCGCCAAGATTTGCTGCACCGCTTTGGGCTGGATGATCTGAAGATGAAGCAGTATGGCACCTTGTCCACTGGGCAGAAACGGAAATTACAGTTGGCCTTGGCCCTTGCGTCCAGTCCCAAGATCGTGGTTCTAGATGAACCCACGGCCGGTGTGGATGTGCAAGGAAGAGCCCAGTTGCATGAGGAGATCCGGGCGCTAAAGGCTGTAGGTGTCACCCTCATTTTGGCCACCCACGATATGGCTGAGGCGGAAATGCTTTGTGACCGGATTGCCATCCTCATCGGGGGAAAACTGGCCACCGTGGGTACGCCGGAGCAAGTAACGGCTGCCAGCAAGGCGGAGACCCGGATTACGCTTCGCACTCGCCATGGGAGTCTGCTTGGCCAGGGCAGGATCGAAAAGGCGTCATTTATTGGCAAGAGCGAAGGTTTTGCCCATTGGCTCTGTACCGATACGGCCTCGGCTGTGATGGAGCTCTTGGCTGAGGCCATCCATGCCGATGATTTTGTCGAAGACTTGCGGGTGGAACGCCCATCCCTGGAGGAGCGTTTTTTGGAAATGGTAGAAGGGAGAGATGCGAGATGAAGACAGTGTGGACTCAGATATACATTCAGCTGCGCATGGATGCTCGTGATAAGGGCACGATCTTGGTGTTTTACTTGGTTCCGCTGGGGTTTTACGCGGTGATGGGAGCCGTTTTTTCCTCGGTGAATCCCGAGATCAAGCCTGTTCTGTCAGCCACGATGGCCATCTTTTCCATCACCATGGGGGCTGTGATCGGACTGCCGCCTGCCCTGGTCAAGCTGCGGGAAGCAGGGGTACTCCGTGCCTATCAGGTTAGCGGCATCCCGGGCCGATCAACCCTTGCAGGCATGGGCATCAGTGCGTTCCTTCATCTCGCCCTTGTGGCCGTGATCATATCCGTTTCGGCGCCGCTCTTGTTTGGAGCACAGATGCCGCAGCATATGGGCGGATATCTCCTTACTCTGTTGGCCCTCTTGGTTTGCAGTGTAGCCCTTGGTCTTTTGATCGGGGTCGTAGCATCAACCCAGGCGGCCGCCATGATGATTTCGCAGGCAGTATTTATGCCCTCGCTGATGCTAAGCGGCATCATGTTCCCTGCCAATCTGCTGCCTGCACCCCTGGAATACCTGGGGAACGTCTTCCCTGCTACCCACGCCATGCGTGCTTTTCACGCTTTGGCCTACGGTGCACACACAGATTTTCAGGGATCCCTGGCACTTGGTATTGTCTTTGGCATGGCTTTTTTGGCTGTGATAGCCTCGGTCTGGAAATTTGAACTGACGACACGCGTAGCGTAAGGACAGAGGGGATGCTCTATGAAAGGAAGTACTGGCTGCAGAAGGTGGTTTTGGTTTCTGATCCTGTCGCTCGGCTTTTTTCTGCTCGTGGCGGTAAAAACTGGCAGCGTGCAGTGGAGTGGCAGGATCCGCAGGGATGACGTAGATGGCTTCGTGCTTCATCTGGAGGAGCTCCTTCCAATCCTAATGAAAAAACACCAGATTCCAGGGGTCAGTCTGGCCCTTGTCCAAGATGGACGAATCGTGTGGACGGAGGCTTTTGGCTACGCGGATCTGCAAAACGGCAGACGGCTGACCGTGGAAACGCCCCTGCGGGTGCAGTCGATTTCCAAGTCGGTCACCGCCTGGGGTGTGTTCAGCCTCTATGAGCAGGGGCTGATCGACCTGGATACCCCGGTGGCAGCATATCTCAAGAATTTCAGTCTCCCTAAGTCTGGTTTTCCCCTCGAAGAGATCACGGTTCGCCGCCTGCTTAGCCATAGAGCCGGCTTGCCGCTTGGAGATGTGTTTACCATTTACTCACCTACAGCAGAAATGCCTTCTCTCCAGGAAAAGCTGACGCAGGAAGCTACCTTAGTCCGACATCCAGGGACAGCATTTTCCTATTCGAACACCGGTTACAATCTTCTGGAACTGCTCATCGAGGAGTTAACGGGGCGGGACTTTGCGGAGTATATGGAGACGGAGATCCTGCGGCCGCTGGGCATGGAAGACGCCTCCTTCACCTGGAGTGCTTCCATGGCCCCGGCTCCACCCACAGGATACGCTTTGGACGGCAGGCCTGTACCCGTCTATGTCTATCCGGAGAAGGCCTCCGGCGGGCTCTTTGCCACGGCGGAAGACATCGCACGGTTCTTGCTGGCGAGTATGGGCGAGAATCCGGTCTTAAGCCAAGATAGCATAGACCTTATGTATACGTCCATGAGTGACAAAATCGGCCTTTATGGCCTGGTGTTTGACGCCTACGGCTTCGGGCATTACCTGGAGACACTGCCAAACGGTGCGCTTTCCGTTTCTCACGGCGGCCAAGGCAGCGGTATCATGACACATTTCCAGGCTGTTCCAGAAACAGGTGATGGACTCGTCATCCTAACCAACAGTCAAAGAAGCTGGCCGTTCATAGCCTGTCTGCTCAGAGAGTGGGCTAGGTGGCGGGGCTTTCCCTCCGTGGGCATGGAAAAGATACTGTGGGGCGGCTGGGGTCTTGCTGGAATGGCCTCCCTGATCTTGGCTCAAAGCGCGATGCTCTTGGCACAGCTGTTTACATCCAAGCCGATTCGCTATAGGTGGCTGCGGGTCTTGGCCGCGCTCTCCCTCTTTGTCCTCTTGTTCTGGAGCGCAAACCAGGAGTATCTCTTTCTGCGATCCGTTTTCCCCATCCATTCTGTGTGGCTTGGGGGCGCAGCCTTGGTGTTTGCCGCCGTATTGCTGGTGTCCGCACTCTGGCCCTTTGTGAAAAAAGTTAGGAGGAATTTGCATGTTTAGAAAAACATACTTGCTCGCAGTCATGCTGTTATTGCTGTTAACGGCGAGTGGATATAGTTCAGCACGTATCACGAGTAGAGAAGAGTATTCCCTAAGCCCAGGGATTCATGGCCTGAGCTTAGAGGGATACAATGGGGAAATTCGCTGGATCCCTGTGAAAAAGGGGGAAAAGGCACGGATTGAAATTGAGAAAGAAGTGCGCGGCAGTGTGTCTTCTGCCATGGAAAAATTCTTAGAGAACATGAAAATCGAGGATTACAGCACCGCTTCGGAGGTTGTGTTACAGGTCACTCAGCCGCGTCTTTTATGGGGTGTAACAGGTTCTTCTGTCCGTTTCACTGTCTATGCATCGCCTGAGCAAATCACGGAATTCCGGGCAAAAACCTCAAATGGAGCTATTCGGATCCAAGCGCAGTTCAGAGGTTCTTTGAACCTGAGAACGAGTAATGGAGCCATTAGCCTCCAGTCGGGAGAAGGAGTGGTTGAGCTAAGGACATCGAATGGTCGAATTGAGCTTGGCCACGTTTCCCTCACCCATTCTAGTTCGGTGCGAACGTCAAATGGCCGCATTGAAGGTATGGTGGCACTGCCCTTGGCAGGTGACTTCTTGTTCGAAACCTCAAATGGCTCCATTGATCTTCAGATGCCCCCCGACACCGTTGGCACCTTTAGCTTGCGCACGTCCAACGGAACCGTCCGCTTTCATTTAGGATCAGATAGGATTAGCGCAAGAAAGAGCCTCTCTGTGCAGCGGGGAAGGCAGCCCACAATTGCTATCGAAACATCGAATGGAAGCATCACTGTGTCAGAATGGCCCGATTTCTAGCTGATCTAGGAAGGTAGTGGTGGACAAATTGAAATTTCTTAAACTGCTGGCCTTAGGACTCCTCCTCCTTACCCTGGTATTTCTGTTATTCTCCACTTTGAACCACAAGATTAGAACAGGGAACGAGGTTCAACAAACAAGTGCTCCTGGAACAATGGTTGAGGTAAACGGCTGCCAAATGCACGTTTATGGTGTTGGGGAAGGCTCAAAGACGCTGGTGTTGATGGCTGGGTCAGGAACAAGTGCCCCCACCTTGGACTTTAAACCATTGTGGTCCAAACTGTCCCCACAGTATCGCATTGTCGTTGTGGAAAGGGCCGGCTACGGCTTTAGCGACCTCGCTCAGGTGCCTCGGGACATTGGCCGTATTCTCGCCGATACCCGACAGGCTCTGGTCTCTGCTGGCGAAATGCCGCCCTATGTGTTAGTGCCCCACTCCATGTCTGCTTTGGAGGCCATCCATTGGGCTCAGCATTTTCCGCAGGAGGTAACGGCCATCATTGGCATCGATCCAGCCATCCCAGAAGTCTATGATTATCTGCAGGTGCCGCCGGTCTTTGTTTTGCGAATCATGTCTTGGGTAGCTTCTGCAGGATTGGTTAGACTCGTGCCAGGACTGGCAGACAGTCCAGACTTGATGTCATCAGGGGCTCTTACAGAGGAGGACAAAACTTTGTATCGGCAGCTCCTGTATCGCCGGACCCTTACTGGTAACATGATGGAGGAACTGAAAGCGGTCAAGGCCAACGCCGAACTCGTACAGCAAACTGGTGTACCCCAAACGGTGCCCATGCTTTTCTTTAGCTCCGATGGCAAGGACCTTGGTGTACCAAATTGGAGTGCTCTGCTCAAAGACTATACTGAACAATTGGAGAGAGGCCGCTTTATCCAGCTAGACGCCGGTCACTATCTGCATCATCTGGAATCGAGACGTCTGGCCGAAGAGGTTGAACGTTTTCTTGAAGATCTACTTTGAGATGGCCACTGGCTGGCTGCAGTCAAATGCATGGAGGTATGTTTGTGCGACATTACAGTTTGAAATTGTTGTGCCTGGCCCTGACCTTTCTCTTGTGGGTTTATCCAGCTGCGGTCAGTAAGGCCTATACAGATGTCCGTGATTTAGAAGCATTTCTGGATGGGGTTATGGCGATTCACTTGGAACAATCCCGCACCCCAGGGGCCGTTATAGCGGTTGTAAATGAGGGCGGCATCTTGCTGGCCAAGGGCTACGGGTATGCAAATTTGGAGGAAGGTAAGAAGGTCACCACCGACACCTTGTTTCGAGTGGGCTCCATCTCCAAACTGTTTGTGTGGACAGCCGTGATGCAATTGCAGCAAGAAGGCCTGCTGGACCTGGATAGAGATATCAATGCCTACTTGGATTTTGAGATACCCAGTACCCTCTGGGATGGGACTTTTGCGGAACCCATTACTCTGCGGCACTTAATGTCCCATACAGCAGGGTTTGAGGATCAGAATATCGGAGTATTTGTGCTTACGGAAGAACAACTTAAGCCACTTAGTGACTACTTAGCAGAGGCTCTTCCTGCCCGGGTTTTTCCTCCCGGCCAGATTAGTTCCTACTCAAATTACGGGAGTTCTCTGGCAGCCTATATAGTCCAGCGAATTGCAGGAATGCCCTTTGCTGACTATGTAGAAAAACAGATCTTTGCTCCTCTGGGCATAACGGGCAGCACCTTCCGCCAACCCGTTCCAGATCATCTTTTACCTCAGCTCTCCGCGGGGTATCAGCCCCTCGATGAACTCTATCTTCTGGGTGATTTTGAGCTCTGCCAATCCTATCCAGCCGGCAGTCTCAGCGCTTCAGCTGAAGACATGGCTACGTTTATGCTAGCTCACTTAACGGAAGAGACCTATGGGCTCATGCATAAGCAGAGCTTTACCCACCATCCTGCCCTTCCCGGTATGGCCCATGGTTTTTTTGAAATGGACATAAATGGTCAGCGCATCATTACTCATGGGGGCGACACCATACTTTTTCATTCGGGATTGTACCTTCTTCCAGAGGAGCAAGTGGGAATCTTTATGTCCTTTAATGGTGCCCAGGCCAGTGAGGTGCGCTCCTCTGTCTTGCAGGCTTTCATGGATCGCTATTTTCCACAGGACACAAAACCCCTGACACCGTCCGGTGATTTAGTGCAAAGGGCGGCGCAAATAAGGGGCAGCTTTCACCTTAGCCGCAGCAACTTCACTGATATCGAGGCTATTTTGCGTCTTTTCAGCCCCATCAAGATCTCCGTAGATGGAGATGGTTACTTGGTGCTGCAGGGCGCCATCTCGTCTCACCGCTATATTGAGACAGATACGGGCCTCTTCCGCAGCCTAGATGGGCAGGCGCTGCTCTACCCCGCAAGGGATAGCACCGGTCAGGTCACGCACTTTTACACAGATTTTCCCGCAGTCCTGCTGCGAACACCTTGGTATGCCACAGCGGAGTTTACTTTGCTCCTGGCGGGGCTGTGCTTGGCGGTCTTGGTAGGTGCTGTGATCCATTGGGTTCGGCTCTTGCTGCGGCGTGGGGCCGGACAGGATTCCCTGAGCTGGCCAGGCAGGGTTGTGGTCCTTCTTCTGGCCATGACCCAAATTAGCTTCTATGCATTGCTGTTCACTTTAATTGGCAACACCCACCCCGTCTTGGGGATACCCATGGTGGCCCTGGAGATGACACCAACAGTTGACTACATTCGAGTGGTCAGTTGGTTCCATCTGCTGCTGACCCTGATGATCACAGTGCTAGCCCTCTATCAGATGGTCAGGCGAACCAAGTATCTGCAGTCTTTGCTCTATTCCGGTGTTTCCTTGGGGTTTGGGTTCTTGTTGTACTATTGGAACTTTTTGTGATTTGGCCAGGCGCCTTGTGGAATCCAGCACCATGCTGCTGAAATGAAATATGCCTACCCAGGTCAAGGTGCCTGCGGTAGGCGTTTTTACGTGGCAGCAGATCCTACTCTGTGCACTGGGGAGGACATTGAGCCATAACTGTGTAATTACGTAATAATTCACTAATCTTCAATTGGATGATGGTTTGGGCTGAGCTTGATGGACACTATGGCGACTACGGAGGAAATGGAATGAGAGAAATGCATCTGTTGCTGACACTGGCCTTGCTTTTGGGTTTGCTGCTTTGGACAAAGCCCGCGGCGGCTGAGGTACAGAATAGCTTCGATCGCGAACCCATGCGGACGGAGATTCGCAATATCGACGGAGTGAACGTGGTCTACCAGTACGACCAACCGGTACCCTCCTTCGATACATGGGAGACTCAAGAAGAAGGTCGCCAGCATCAAACCCTCAACGGCGAGTGGTACTTCAAGACGGATCCTCATGATCAGGGAGTGAGAGAGCAGTGGTACTCGCCCCTCTACGATCACAGTTCCTGGGAGAGGCGCTCTGTTCCCAGCAGTTGGGATTTGTATGACTACAGCCCTGATCACGCCTGGGGCGAGGGCTACCCGTTCTACGACAACTATGCCTGGTATGTGCGGACATTCCAGCTCGATTCATCCTGGCTGGATCAGTATGTGAAGCTCAACTTTCTGGCAGTAAACTATCGGACTTGGGTTTTTGTCAATGGGCACTATCTGGAGGCACATGAGAGCGGCAACACCAGTTTTTCTTTGGACATTACAGAATATCTGCAGGAAGGGAAAAATACCTTGGCCGTCCGGGTCTATCGCCGCCCGGACTTTGAGAATTACTTCGATCTCGATCAAGCCAAACGGGTCGTGGATCTGGATTATCTGCCCCATGCTGCCGCTGATTACTGGCCTTATGCCGGCATTACCAAGGATGTTTATCTGGAGGGTACAAACAAGATCACGGTCAGTAAGATCCTAACTAAGGCCGAGGATCATTCTTTGGACCTCTATGCTGTTATTTTCAACGCGGACGACCAAGAACGGACAGTGGATGCAGCCTTTGATCCTGGTTCCGGTTCCGGCGGCAGGATTGAGCAGCAAAGCATTACCGTGGAACCAAATTCGACCCGGGTTGTCAAGTGTACTATCCTTATTCCCGGCGCCAAGGAGTGGAGTTACGCCGCTCCCCATCTCTATACAGCCTATGTGCGGCTCTATCAGGGTGCGGAGCTCGTTGATTCCTTGTCCGTTGTCTACGGCATGCGCCAGTTTAGAGTGGATGGAACCCAGGTGCTCTTAAACAACCAAAAGGTCTTCCTCAAGGGGACCAACTGGCATGAAGAAACCCAAAAAAGCGGGCGTTCCATGACCAAGGACGAGTATGATACCGAGCTTGGCTTGGTCAAGGCGATGAACCTAAACTTCATCCGCAACAGCCACTACAACCGGCACCCCTACGCTTACGAATATGCTGATCGTCATGGCATCATGGTGATGGATGAGACCGAAAACATGTGGCTGGATCAGGCGGCCGTGAGCAACCAGTACCGCAGGTACAAATTATCCCGGGCCGCAGTGGCCATGACGACCTGGAACAACCTCAATCATCCATCCATCATCATTTGGAGCCTGAACAATGAAGTCTCCTATGGCGGTGATTATGAGGCCTGGATCAAAGACTTAAGAGATGTTACCAAGGCCGTTGACATCCAGGATCGCCCCGTCTCCTGGGGCGCACGTGACACCAAGGATCCCGCCTTTCAGCATGCGGACATCATCGGCTTTAATGAGTATGCCGGATTCTTCTGGGGAAAGAACGAAGACTTAAGTGCAGTGCTGCAGGATTTACATGCCAAGTTTCCCGACAAGCCCATGATCATTACAGAAAACGGATCCTGGTCTGTGTATGGTGTGATGGGATCTCCGGCTCAAACGGGCACCGAGCACTGGCAGGCGGCCAATTTCCGTTCCCATTACAGCCAGACCGTTGCCCACAAGGACTTTATGGTCGGATACACCTTCTGGGTGCTCAAGGATTACAAGACCCGTTCTGGTTATAACTTTGATACAATCGGGATCTCCACCATGGGTACGGTGCCCTGGATGTACAGTCCCAGCTTTGAGGAAAACGCTCTCCAGCACGGGGTTGATCCCCATAAAGTGGTCTATTATGCCCTGCAGAAAGCGGAGAATCCCTATACCTATCGCATGGATTAGGGGATCTTTACTACAAATTTCGCAAAAAATATGCTATAATCCTGTTTATGACAGCAAAAAAGTGAAAAAGCAGCCTAAAACCTCGATGTAGAGAGGGTTACGGGCTGCTTCTTTTTGTCACCGATCTGTAGGGGAAAACGTCATTTTTTTGCCTCGGCCAAATATTTCTTTATGTCCCCCAAGCAGAGTCTTTTGTTGGTGAAGTCAATCCCCAGTGCATCGCCAAGAGCGTCGGAAATTTCACTTCTATACTTAAATAAGTAGATGTTTTCGTGCTCGTGAGAGCACGTGATTTGCTTTAGGCAATCCACAATCCCCTCTGCTGAGTAGTTGTTTCCCGTCTTCTTTTGGAGGATCCGTAGAATTGTCAGTGTGATGAAACAAGATAGAAAGTGAGCGTTAATACGATCTTCGAGTGACAAGTAGATCGGTCGAGTTTCCAAAGTTCCTTTGGTAATGCGGAATGTCTCTTCGACCTGCCAGAGGCCGCGATAGGTGTCGATCACTTCACTGGTCGACATGTCAAGTTCGCTGGTGACGATGGAATAGAATCCATCGTACTTCTCATCCTCAGCTATTTTTGCTAAGTCCAGGATAGGATGGTCTTTTCCCTCAAGAATTTCGCCGGTCTTTTCATCGAATTTCACATTCTGAACATACCTGATAGCACCACTGGAGTTGGATTTCTTGTACTTTTTCGGATTGGCCACCAAATCGTAGGCCTTCTTTATGTCTCTCTCCCGTTCAGCCTTGGCTTTTTCCGCATATTTTTTCCCCCAGAAAACCACCTGTTTTTCGTAGACTGTCTTCGTCTTCTTTTTCCCGTTCTTCATGGTTACAGAAATGTCCCGGGCGATTCTTCGGCTCTTCACCTTGAAGTCGCAGTCTTCTTTGGGTGGCTTCCCGTCCTTATCGACGTAGCCTGTCTCATCCACAACATAGTCCTTAAACGCCTGGGTTCCTCCCCGCACCGAAAAGCTAAGAACGTAACCATTGAACTTCTTACCTTTCTCCCCGCCCAGAAGATAGAAGATATTGTCGCCTGAAATGATACCCATATCTGCAACAACAATAATCCTTCCGGTGTCGTAGTTCCCTCGTATCTCGCCAATGATCGGCCGAAACGTCTGCGTGTCGACGGTATTTCCCGGAAACACATCATAATGAAGCGGAATACCATTCGCATCCACAGCAAGTCCCATCTGCACAATGGGGTCTGGGCGTCTGTTCTTTTCCCGTCCCAGCTTACGGAATTCATCCTCGCGGTCGATCTCAAAGTAGAAGTTCGTGACGTCATAATAGATGGTTCTGGTGTTGCGTCCGTACTGCTCGGAGATCTGAGCGTTCAAATACCTTTGACACTCCTTAGCAATTGTTGCGAAGTGAGAAAGGGCTCTGTAGATATCCACCAGGCTAAAATCAAAGCGCTCAAAGTAGCGATGCCTTTCTTCATAGGCCTTCTTCTTAGAGCCAGGCGAGAGCAATCTAGAGACCACAAGCAGGATCATGATGGAATTCGTGTTGTACTCAAACTTCTGATGCCGAGCTTTGTTTCGGAAAAACCGATCGAGGCCGAGTTCGTGATAGATTTTTAGAATCGCAGCATATCCGAAGTTTTTACCATTATCGGTATTGGGGGCTAACTTCTCCTCCATATCAATGACCAGGGTTCGCTTGTTCTCCGCTAGCTCCTCTTCGGTCATTTTACGAGCTACTTCCTTGAAGTGGGCGATAGGATCGTCGTATTCCTTTTCCAGGACATCCAGATAACCCAGGGATTTTATGTTTTTCGACCTTGGTCTCCCTTTTTCATCTCGATATGCCTTCTCTATGGACAGGTATACACGCCCATCTGGTCTGCGGGATTGCTTAAGATTCAAATCTAACACCTCCAGCGGTAGTATGTGCCACTTCCATTATACCACATATTGCTATACATTACCATACCAAAATGCGCATAAAAACAAAGAAAAAAAGCCCTGCAAGCACGATGCCGCAAGGTTTTCAAAGACTGTACTTGTTCCTATCCTGTCAAACCAGCGAGGGGATCTTTACTACAAATTTCGCAAAAAATATGCTATAATACCATACAAGCGCGTGTACATTTACAAACTCCCTGCTGTAAAAGGATATTGTAAAGGAAAGATAACATGGGCAAGCTGACAACAGGAGCTGGACAGTTTTTCTATGAGGGCCGCCCTTTCCGGATTCTCTCCGGTGCGATGCATTATTGGCGTGTGATGCCCATCTATTGGGAAGATCGCATGATCAAAATGAAGGAAATGGGCTTAAACACTCTGGAAACCTATGTACCCTGGAAACTGCACGAACCAGAAGAGGGTGTGTATGATTTCGAGGGTCGTTTGGATGTTGTCAAGTATATTGAAACAGCCCATAGACTCGGACTGAAGGTTATCTTTCGGCCTGGTCCCTATATCTGCGCGGAATTGGATTTTGGCGGTTTTCCCGCCTGGCTCCTCGCGGACAAAAACATGGAACTGCGCAGCTTTAATCCGGCGTATTTGGAAAAGGTTGAGCGCTTTTTTCATGTCCTGCTGCAGAAGATAAAACCGCTCACGTCCAGCCATGGCGGCCCCATTGTCGCCCTCCAGATTGAAAACGAATATGGGGCTTTTGGAACAGACAGGAGGTATCTTGAGGCCCTCAAGGACATCTATCGTCAAAATGGCATCGATGAACTGTTCTTCACCTCGGATAATCCCGAACACCATATGCTGCAGGGCGGTTCGCTCCCGGATACACTGATTACCCTCAACTTCGGCAGCGGGGCCAAGGAACGGTTTCCCATTTTAGATCAATACCAGCACGATCAGCCCTACATGGTGATGGAGTTTTGGATCGGATGGTTTGATCGCTGGAAGGGCCCCCATCACAGGCGCGATCCCAAGGAGGCGGCGCAGGCCCTAGAGGAAGTGCTGCAAATGGGCGCTTCCGTCAACATCTACATGTTCCATGGCGGAACAAACTTTGCCTTTAGCAACGGTGCCAACCGGTTTATGGATTCGTATGAGCCCACGGTCACCAGTTATGACTATGATGCCCTCCTGGATGAGTGCGGCGATCCCACAGAAAAGTATTATCTGTTTCGGGATGTGATCGCCAAGTATGCCCCCGCTGTGGACAGCACAAAACGCTTTCAGCCTGTCCGGAAAAGGGCCTACGGAAAGGTCCCCTTGACCGAACAGGCGCTGCTGTTTGATGCACTGGATACGATCAGCGGGGCTGTCAGGCACCCTACTCCTTTGCCCATGGAAAAACTAGGGCAGGATATGGGCATGGTGCACTATCGTTCCTTCATTCCCGGTGAGCGAAGTGAAGACCTGTTCTATATTCAGGAAGTAAAGGACCGTGCCATTCTCTTCCTCAACGGAAATCCCGTGCGGACCTTCGAGTTTGACGAAAAAAAGGACAACTTTCGTCTGGCCGTACCCAAGGACGGTTACACCATTGATATTTTGGTGGAAAGTTTGGGACGGGCCAACTATGGACCTTATATGGATGATTACAAAGGTATCTCCAAAGGGGTGCGCTACCAGAATCAATTTATCCATGACTGGATCATCTATCCTTTGCCGCTGGATGATCTTTCTCCACTCCAATTTGGGCCTGTGCAGCCCACCAACCAGCCCGCCTTCTATCGGGGGTTCTTCACCGCTCAAGAGCTGGCGGACACATTTTTGCACCTCCCCGGGTTTACCAAGGGAGTCGCCTATATCAACGGCTTTAATCTAGGCCGCTATTGGCAGGCCGGGCCCACAGAGACTTTATATATTCCCAAAAACCTAGTGAAACGGGGCCAAAACGAACTGATTGTGTTTGAACTTCACGGAGCAGAACGGCTGGAAGTAGAACTGATCGATCATTTGATCTTGGGGGGTTGAAGGTGAAACGACATCTACAACTGATCGGGATCCTAGGAGCAGTCTTCTTTGTGCAGACCTTCTTTGTGCAGACCTTCTTTCCGCCCCTGCCTGCCCTGGCCGCCATGAATTTCGGGCACAAACCGTACCGGCTTTACCTGGAGGAACACCCAGGTGCCCGTGCTGCCCAAGACGTGATTGAAATTGATCTTCAGAATTTCACCGTAGGCGGCGAGATGGAGGTGGGGGTTGGGGAAAACACCATCACCACCGGAGAACGGGGCGCCATCACTTGGACTTTTGACGTCAGAGAAGAGGGCTTTTACCATCTGGCTGTGGAGTATCGGGCTGTGGAGGGAAAGGGATCCACAATCCAGCGGGAGATCCGCCTGGACGGAGAGATTCCCTTTGAAGGAGCTCATCAAGTCCTGTTTTACCGCACCTGGGTGGATCAAGGACCCGTGACAGAGAAACGTAACAATGAAATAAGGCCGAACCAAATTGAACGGCCAGAGTGGCAAAGAGTATTTGTCAGCGATTCGCAAAAATATGTGCCCGACCCGTTTCAGTTTTATCTGTCCGCAGGCACCCATACCTTAACCTTTGTCTCCATACGAGAACCCCTGGAAATCGGGGGTCTGACCCTGCAGGAAGCACCTCTCGTCCCAACCTACGCATCTTACCTACAAGCCAAGCAGGAAAAGTACAAGATCTATGCCGGTCCCAACATCAAATTTCAGGCCGAGCGCCTGGACGGCGATGACCATCATACCCTGGCCATCAAGAAATCCTCCCCCACCTTGCACGCCATGTCCAACTTCAGCAGCACCCGCTTAGAACCATACCATCCCTACTATATTCGCCTGAATACCATCGGGGGCTACAACTGGCGGGTGATGGGCGACTGGATTCGCTGGGAGATTGAGGTGCCCCAAGAAGGACTGTATCAATTGAGTCTCAGTGTGCTGCAAAACACCAAACGAGGGGTTTTTGCAGCCAGGGAGCTTAAGATTAACGGGGAAGTGCCTTTCCAAGAAGCCTATGCCCTGGAGTTTCCTTACAATACCCGCTTTGAAATGTATACTGTAGGGAATGAAGCAGGTCCCTATCTGATCCATCTTAAGCAGGGTGTAAATACTATTGAACTGCAGTCCACCCTAGGGGCCATGGGGCCCATCATCCAGGAAGTCAAAGAGAGCGTGACGATCCTCAACGATCTCTACCGGCAAATCACGCAGATCACAGGAGTGGCCCCGGAGAAGTACATTGACTATCAGCTCGAGCGCAAACTGCCCCATCTGGTGGTCACAATGGAACAGGAACACTCTCGCCTCACGCGGATCGTCGCAGAGATTGAGGCGATCAGCGGAGATAGAAGCGATGAAACAGCCCTCCTCGATCAGATGGCTGTGCAGTTAGGGGAGCTGGTCAAAAGCCCCAACAAAGTGATTCGCCAGATTACCATGATGGAAAGCAATATCTCGGCCATGAGCACTTGGATTCTGCAGGCCAGTGAACAACCCCTAGAGATCGACTATTTTCTCTTAGCTTCACCCCAAAATGCCTTGCCAGAGGTGCAGGCGGGTTTTTTGGAGCGCCTCTACTATTCGGTTTTACGTTTCGCTTCCACTTTTTTTGTTGATTACAATGACTTTAAAGCGGATGCCGCGGGCCATTTGGAAACTATCGAGGTATGGATGCAAAGCGGGCGCGATCAGGTGCAGATTCTCCGTAACCTGATCGACAACACCTTTACTCCTGTCACCGATATTCAGGTCAATTTGAAGCTTGTGCCCATCGGAGTTGTGCTTCCCGCCACCTTAGCCGGTGAGGGACCCGATGTGGTCTTAGGTCTCGGGGGCGATACAACCATCAACTTCGCCATGCGGGATGCGGCCTATGATCTGACCCAGTTTGAGGACTTTGAGGAGGTAGCCCGCCGCTTTGCGCCCAGTGCCTTTGATATCATGCGCTATCATGGGGGCATTTATGGTCTGCCGGAAACCCAAAGCTTTTTGATGCTCTTTTACCGCCAGGATGTATTGGACGAACTGCAGCTCGCCGTGCCCCAGACATGGACCGATGTGTATCGCATCATTCCTTATTTGGAAATGAACAACTATCAGTTCTATGTACCTAACACCCTCTATATGTATACCGCACTTCTCTATCAGATGGGAGGTAGCCTCTATCGCGGCGAAGGAGCGGACCTGGGAATCGAAAGCGGCCTGGACTCGCCTGAGGCCATGGAAGCCTTTAAGATCTGGACCGACTTCTTTACCAGTTATAAGCTGCCGGTGGAGGCGGACTTCCCCAATCGCTTCCGGACCGGTGAAATGCCGATCGGGATCGCCGATTACACCATGTACAATACCCTGGCGGTCTTTGCACCGGAAATCCAGGGTTTATGGGGCTTTAGCGCCCTGCCGGGCATGGAAAGCCCCGCTGGCATCCAAAACCAGTCCGTGTCCATGATCGGCAACAGCATGCTGCTAAAAGGGGCCAAGAACAAGGAGGCCAGCTGGGAATTCTTGAAATGGTGGACCAGCACGGATACGCAGGTAAATTATGGGCGTGGGCTGGAAGGGATTATGGGTGCCGCCGCCCGTTATCAGACCGCCAATCTGGAAGCGGTCGCTCGCTTACCCTGGGATTCGGCGAGCTACGATCAGCTGCGCGGCCAATTCGAGAATGTGTGCGCCATTCCGGAAGTACCAGGGGGTTACATCACCTGGCGCCAAGTTGATTATGCCCTCCGGGCGGTGATCAATGACGGGAAGAATCCCCGGGAAACCCTCCACGAAAACGTGAAGGCCATCAATGACGAGCTGACCATCAAGCGTACGGAGTTTGGATTATCAACGCGGGATAGAGGGGGGAACTAGCCATGGTATCGGGGGCATCTGACTTGGGGCCCAGGGGGAAATTGCAGCGTCTCTGGAGAGAGATGCGGCACAACAAAATGAAGTACCTGATGGTGGCTCCTTTTATGACCGCCTTCTTCCTCTTTGTCTTTCTGCCCGTTTTCTCGTCCATCCTTTTGAGCTTGACGAATTTCAATATGCTGCAGATGCCCCAGTTTATCGGGGCGCAAAACTACATTAACCTGCTTCTGCATGATGCGATCTTCTTAATCGCGATTAGAAACACCCTTTTGATTGCCTTTATTACCGGACCCTTGAGTTATCTCCTGTGCTTTATCCTGGCCTGGCTGATCAACGAGCTCAAGAGACCGCTGCGCGTGTTTTTAACCGTCGTCTTTTATGCACCGTCCATTTCGGGAAATGCCTTCCTGATTTGGAGGCTGATTTTCTCTTCGGACTTATATGGTTATGCCAACTCCACCTTGGTCAACTGGGGCTTCATCCAGGAGCCCCTGCTCTGGCTGCAGGATCCCAAGTACATTATCTGGATTGTGATCCTGGTTCAGATCTGGCTCAGTCTGGGTGTCAGTTTCTTGTCCTTCATTGCCGGACTGCAGAACGTGGATCGTACCCTCTATGAGGCCGGTGCCATTGACGGGGTGCGAAATCGCTGGCAGGAACTATGGCATATCACCCTGCCATCCATGAAGCCTCAGCTTCTCTTCGGTGCCGTTATTCAGATTACGGCCTCCTTTTCCGTGGGCGATGTGTCCATGCAGTTGGCGGGCTTTCCCTCCGTATCCTATGCTGGGCGCACGGTGATAACCCATCTGATGGACTATGGTACGATCCGCTTTGAGATGGGCTACGCCTCGTCCATTGCTACCTTATTGTTTCTGACCATGATCTTTGCCAACCTGGTGATTCAGAAACTGATCCGAAGGGTGGGACAATAATGGCCGTAAAAAAACACCGGTCCAAGCGCTTGAATCGCTCCCTTGGAGGCGATCTTGTCTTGTTTTTCTTCTTAGCACTTTTCGGCCTCTTCAGTGCCTGGCCTTTGATCTTCATCGTCAATAACGCCTTTAAGCCTTTAAATGAGATCCTCTTGTTTCCCCCGCGGCTGTTGGTGAGAAATCCCACTCTCAACAATTATCGGGATCTGATCAGCCTGATGAGCAATTCCTGGGTGCCTTTTTCCCGCTATGTGTTCAATACGCTCTATATTACTCTTCTGGGTACGGTGGGCAGTGTCTTTATCAGTTCCTTAGCCGCTTTTCCCCTGGCCAAGTTTCGTTTTCCCGGATCGACCATCATGTCTAAAATGATTGTCTACTCCCTGATGTTCAGTGCGGCGGTAACAGGCATACCCAGTTACTTGGTGATTTCCAGACTGGGACTCTTGGACAGTTACGGTGCGATTCTGCTGCCCACATTCGGGACAACACTGGGCCTCTACTTGATGCAGAATTTTATCGTGCAAATACCCGATGCCCTCATTGAATCGGCCAAGATGGACGGGGCCAGTGATCTCAAGATTTACTGGACGATTGTGATGCCCCTGGCTCGTCCGGCCTGGTTGACCCTGGTTATCCTGCAGTTCCAGGCATTGTGGGGGGCAACGGGCGGAACCTATATTTACAGCGAAAAACTGAAGCCGCTCAGCTACGCTCTTTCCCAAATTGTCGAGGGCGGAGTGGCACGAACGGGCGTGGCGGCGGCGGTAAGCTTGTTTATGCTCATTGTTCCACTCACGGTCTTTGTCATTTCCCAAAGTAATGTGATTGAGACCATGGCCACTTCCGGCATCAAAGAATAAGGTGGTGGATGCTGTGAACAGGACGTTTCTTGTAAGGGGTACGTTTTTCTGCCTGATGGTTGTGCTTTTCTTGGCCAGCTGGACCGCCCAGGGAGCGGACAGTTATACCTATAATTATTGGCTGGAGACTGTTCCCAGCGCGCCCGCCTATCGTTTGAAGGACGAAATCAATGTTGCAGGCATCCCAGGAGTGTATAATTTCGGAGAATTGGCGGATATCCACGTCGGTGCCCACAGGGTCTTTATTGTGGATCGTATCGGGAGCCAAGTGATTGTCACCGATCATGACTTTGAGTTTATTACCCGGATCACGCTTTTCAAGAATGAGGACAATCGCATTATGACCGAAGGCGGTCAACAAATGCGGCTGACGCTGCCTGAAGGTGCCTTTGAGGCCGAAAACGGCGATTTATACATTGCAGACTCGGGATACCGGGATGCGAAATATGGCGAGGCCCGGATTGCCATCTTCTCTGAGGCCCTCGATGCTAGGGGCAATGTCTTTTACTATGTGCAAGGGATCATAGAAAAACCCGACAACTTTGTAGGGCGCACCCAGTTCATTCCCTCCAAATTAGTGGTGGACAGCGCCTATCGCATCTACGGCGTGGTACCGGGGGGAAGCGAGGGCATTGTTGTCCTCAACGCCGATGGCTCCTTTTCCCACTACTTTGGCACGAACCGCATTCGCTACAGCCCCATCGAGTATTTCTGGAAGAGCCTGGCCACCGAAGAACAGTTGGCCCAAATGGCCCTGACCTTTGCACCGCCCTTTAACAATATTGATCTTGACGAGAACGGCTTTATTTACGCCACAAATTCCGATCCCCAGTCCATTGATAAGGTGGCCAGGATCAACCCCAGCGGGGAGAACATCATCCGCAAGGAGGGCTATCTTCCGCCCTATGGTGATCTCCGGGATCCCCTCACGGACGAACAGTCTGAGATCATTGCGGTCACAGTGAATGACTACGGCATGTATGCCATCTTGGACGCCGGCAAAGGCCGCATCTTCGTCTACAATTTCGACGGCGAACTCCTCTTCGTACTGGGAAACAAGGGGCGGGCCAGGGGAGAGTTTCTGTCACCTAATGATCTGTCTTGGCTGGGTGATGATTTGATCGCTTCCGACAAAAACAAAGGGACGATTGCGGTTTACACGCCAACCCAGTTTGGGCAGGCGGTGATTGACGCCACCAAGGCGTACTACGTGGGCGACTGGGATCAGGCCGGGGAGAGGTGGCTCTTGGCCCTAAACTACAATGCCAATTACGACATGGCCTATGTGGGCTATGGCAAGATGCTTTATATGCAGGATCAATATGAACAGGCTATGCAGTACTTTAAATTAGGAAATGCCCGCTCCCATTATTCCATGGCCTACAACAAATATCGTGCCGAGTTTCTCAGTGACCACTTCGCCTTCTTCATCACGCCGGTTTTGCTCCTGCTGGGGCTGGTGGTTTATTCCGAATACCGATATCACAAGAAGGGTGGAGAACGATGAAACAGTTCTGGGAAAAACTGATCTACTCCCGATATGTCATTTTCCATCCCTTTGACGGCTTTTATGAGATCAAATTCCGGGATCGGGGAGACGCCTCCATCGCCACCCTGTTCCTCCTGGTCAACGGGCTCTTGGCCGTCGTTGCCACTCAGTATAGCGGCTTTGTGGTCAATCACGCCAACCCGAAACACATGAACAGCCTGTTGATCGTGTTTTACAGTGTCCTGCCCTATCTGATCTTTGTTGTGGGCAACTACTCCACCACAACACTCTTTGAAGGGAAAGGGACGATGCGGGAGATTTACATCGTGCTGGGCTATGCCCTGGTGCCCGTGATCGCCACGCAAGTGATGGCCATTGTTCTCAGTCAGTTTATTACCGCCGATGAGGTCCCCATTTACAGCCTGCTCCTTGCTGCCGGGGGATTATGGTTTGTATTTCTAGTTTTCACCGGTCTAAATACCATCCATGATTACGGGTTCTTGAAGAACCTTGTGACCTTAGCCGTCACCGGTTTTGCCATCGGAGTGATTTTGTTTTTGATCCTCTTAGCCTATTCCCTAATTCAGGAATTGGTCGCCTTTGTCCAGTTGTTTACCAGAGAAGCCCTGGTCAGGCTGGAGGGGTGGTTATTATGAAAGCAGAAAAGCGGCTGCTAGACCAGAGATACAAGGTTCTACTCCTTGGTTTCGCTGCAGTCTTGGCGCTTTTCGCTGCCTCGCGCCTTCTCTCCCCCCGCTTGGCTCCGCACAAGGTGGAGGCGGAAACAAGCTTCTTAGAAAGGCCAATAGGTACAATTGCCAAGAACAACGGGGAAGTGCTTGTCTATGAAAATGCCTCCAAGGAAATGTACCTGGATACAGAAACTACGAATATTCGGATTGTGGACAAACAAACGGGGACCGAGTGGGAGACCTTGGCCACGGGGGCCGCCGTCGTCGGGAGCGACGGCTTGGTTAGTGAAGCCTACAGCCGCTTCGTTTCTCCCTTTGAAATCCACTGCGTGGACGATGATGGTGTCCATCGTTCCATGAATGCCTATAATTATAGCATTAGAGATGGACAGTTTGTCCTGAACCAGCTGGAAAAGGGGGTTCAAATCACCTATGAACTGCAGGACAAAGCGATCCGGGTGTTTGAGCACTTGCCCCGGCGGATTTACTTCAACCGCTACGAAGAGTTCATTGCTGCCCCGGTGGAGAATGCTTTTGCCGCAGGATTGATCTCGGAGCGGGATTACAACAATTTCACCATGTTTTGGGATGCCTTCTACAGCAAAAACCAAGATGGCGGCTTCTATGTGTATTCCGTGGGCTCCCTGCCCCCGGCATCGTCCATCCGCCTGATGATCAGAGTGTTGGATCTGGCGGGCTACGATCAAGAGCAGTTGATCTATGATAACCAGCAATTTGGGGAAAGCACCGTTTTTGAACTCCGGACCACATTTACTGTGACGATCGAGACCATGCTAGACGGCGATGACTTGGTGGTCAAAATACCTACCGCGTACGCCAAAAGCAACAGTGATTTTGACAAAATTCGCTCCATTTCGGTCTACCCCTTCTTTGGCAATGTCCATACAGAGGCTGTTCCCAAAGAGAATCCTGGCTTCATTTTTGTTCCGGACGGCTCGGGGGCCTTAATCCAGCTCAACAACTATAATCAGAACCAGCCCATCTACGACAGAGCGGTCTACAAGAACGATATTTACGATCAATACTACTATGCCCAGGACCGGGCGGAGGATCTAGTTCTCCCCGTCTTTGGTATGTATCTGAACCAGGAAGACCATTGGAAAGGCTTTTTGGGCCTGATTGAGCGGGGAGCGGAGTTGGCCCATATTCGGGCGAGCGCCGCCAACAGGGCCAGCAGGTCAGCGGCGAATCAGGTCAATGCAGTCTTTGATTTGCTGCAAGTGTCCAATGTGAGACTTTTTGGCCCCTATGCCCAAGATACCACATCCAATCTGGCCCGTTCTGTGAACTATGATTACAATGCTGTCGTCCGCTACAAATTACTGGTAGGCGAAACACTGGATTATTACGATTTGGCTCAAGTGTATCGAGACTACCTGATGGAGCAGTATGGCTTAGAGGAGCAATTGATCCCGTATCGACCCAAGGTCTTTTTGGATCTCCTGGGGAATGTGAGCATCAAAAAACACTTTTTGGGAATTCCCTATCAATCCCATCTCTCCATGACCACCTTTCAGGAGGCCGGGGAGATCCTAGATGAGCTGGCAGGGGTAGACAAGGTGGTCAACTATTGCGGGGTGATCAACCAGGGAATCAATCAATCGCTCTTAAGCCGGGTGGAGTTTGCAGCGGCCAACGGCAGTGTCTCCCAATTTGAGCAGTTACAACACAGGATTGCAGACCAAGGTGATCAGCTTTTTGTTCAGATCAGTCTGCTCAAGGTCTACACCCAGAAAAATGGCTTTCGACCTAAGATGGGTATGTACGCGCTGGACAGCAAACCCCTGCGCTTGACCCGGTTTAATTTGACCAACAAGCGTTTCGATTACAGTTCCTCCTATTATCAGATCCTCAGTCCCTCTTACCTCCCGGATCTGCTGGAGCGGTTTGTTCAGAAAAACGCCTGGTTTGATGCCATCAGCCTGGCTGATTTAGGCAGTATCTACATGGTGGACTATCGTAGGCAAAATGCGGTCACACCTCTTCAGGCCGGGCTTATAGAACAAGCTAGTCTGGAGCAATTGTCCGGCTATAACCTCATCTTGGATGACCCCTTTATAAAGAATATTCCTTATGCTGACTATGTCCAAAACATCGGCCGCAGGAGCAGCGATTTTATCCTCTTTTCCAGCAGCATTCCCTTTAAGCAGCTGGTACTAAACGGCCTGGTTGAGTATTGTACAGAGAGTATCAATATCGGAACCGATCAACCCCAAGAGTACTATTTGCTCCAGGCCTTGGAGCTGGGAAGTCATCCCAAGTTTACTTTAAGCTACAAGGATTCGTCTTTACTCAAGGACACAGAGTTCAATTCGTTCTATTCTACAAATTACCGTCTTTGGGTGGACCACATCCGTGCCATCTATGGGGAAATTGCAGAAGCATTCCAAAGAATTGGAACGAATGAAATCGTGCACCACCAAATGCTGGCTCCCGCCGTGTATCAAACCACCTATAAGGGTGGAACGAAGGTCATTGTGAACTACAATGACTACGCTGTGGAAACTGACGAGGGGGCCCTTGGGGCTCTCAGCTATACAATTGTGGGAGGGGGAGAACGATGAAAGCATTGACGTACAAACAGTCCCGGCGGTTAAAGGGTTTCCTTTTTGTTCTGCCCTGGCTGATCGGTTTTGTGCTGTTCTTTCTGATTCCCATTGTGAACACCCTGATCTTCAGCTTCAACGTGGTGGGAGTGGCGGAACAGGGAGGACGCTCCCTGGTCTTCGCCGGGCTGCAGAACTTCATTGACCTCTTCCAGGTCGAGTTGGCCAGTGATAACCAGACCCAGATTTATCGCATGTTCTATGAGGAGTTTACCACAATTCTCGTCAACACCCCGCTGATCGTGATCTTTAGCCTTTTTGCCGCCATCTTGTTGAATATTGAGTTTAAGGGGAGAGGCTTGGTTCGGGTCATCTTCTTTTTACCCATTGTCCTAGGTTTAGATGTGGTCTTAGGACTGATGTTGATGTCCACAGGCGCCACCTATATTGACTCCCAAGTGCAAAGCAGCGCGTTTTTGCAGGCTGATTTGATTCAAAGGGTGCTCTTTAGTTCGGGCTTACCCCGGGGTTTTATTCAGTTTCTATCTGATGCAGTGGCCCAGGTGTTTGAAATGATGGCCAAGTCTGGTGTGCAAATCCTGACCTACCTGGCTGGGCTGCAATCTATCGATCAGGCCCTCTATGAGGTGGCGGATATTGAAGGGGCCAACAAGTATGAAACCTTTTGGAAAATCACCTTACCCATGGTATCGCCGCTCACTATGTTTGTGACCGTTTATACGCTGGTGGACATGTTCCTAGCTTCTGCCCTGACCAATGAGATCTATACATTTACCATCTTGCGAAACAAAATCGGAATTGGCTCCGCCCTTTCCATCGTTTACTTGTTGTTCGTACTGTTGATCGTAGGCCTTGTGGCCTTCCTATTCTCCCGGGTGGTGTATAAAAATGATTGATCCTAAATCGAATACCCATGACTATAACTTGCGTACCGAACAAGAGAACCTGGCGTATCGCAACCTCGCTCTCTACACCATGAAGCAGAGAATGGTGCGTCTCGCTGGAAGGATCGCTCTATTTGTCATGATTTGCGGACTGTCCTTTGTGATCCTCTATCCTTTCTTGCGCCTGCTGCCCTTGGTGTTTAACCACCTCAAGGATGTGGGTACTCCCGATATCATTTGGATCCCCCGCAGGTTTTCCACCCAGTCTTTCCAGGTGGCCCAGTATCTCCTGTTCAGTAAGGATAGTCTCGTTATGGTCAAGTCTTTGCTCTATGCCCTGACCATCGCCTTGATTCAAACCGCCATGAGTGCCATGACCGGATACTCATTGGCTCGCGTGGATTTTAGGGGGCGTCAGCTTGTCTTTGCCTTGGTTCTTCTGACCTTTGTGATACCGCCCCAGGCGACCTTGATTTCCCAGTATCTGCGTTTTAAGGATTTCGATGTGCTGGGCATTCTGCGCTGGCTAAACGGTCGATCGGTGGATCTGATTAATCGGCCCATGTCCCTTTATTTGCTGGCCATCTTTGGCTTTGGCCTCAAGCAAAGCCTGTTTATCTTCATCTTCCGGCAATTCTTTTACGGAATACCCAAGGAGCTGGAAGAGGCTGCCCTGATCGATGGATGCGGCTTTTACGGCACCTACTTTCGAGTGATGATTCCCAATGCCATTCCCGCCATGATGACCGTGATGGTGTTCTCCTTCGTCTGGAATTATGGGGACAACTACTATGTCAACTACTTCCATCCCGATGGTCCCTACCTGAGCATTATCTTGGATCGTACCTTTCAAGAAACGCAGTTTGACTTCATTAAGAGCCTAGCTTGGAATAGGTTTGATATTCTGAGCTTCAATACCTTCACCTTTGACGCCATTAAGCAAGCGGCCTTGATTACCTATCTCACTCCGCTTCTAGCTCTGTATTTTCTGATCCAGCGGCGCTTTGTGGAGAACTTCGAACGTTCCGGTATTGTTGGTTAAGCCAGTTGGTACAGTATTTGACCATTGTCAGGGAAAGGAGTGATACCAAGGGTCTGAGCATCTCCGCTCGTTGACTGGCGGAAAATATTACAGCATGGAGGTTAAAAGCATGAAGAAGAAGCATTTTGTGTTCCTGTTGCTAGTTGTTGCTTTGCTCTTGAGCGTGAATACGGTTCGAGCGGCTGAACCGCCAACCAAGATTCGGATTGCACTGTGGTGGGTGGAGGGGGACGATCCTTCCTATCGGGATCCGGCCACAGGTGAGTATCCTAGCACGATGCCCACTGCTTTGCGGGACGCACGACTCGCGGCCATGGAAACGGTGAAGGAGAAGCTGAATGTGGAAATGGAGTTTGTGCAATACTCCATGGAGCTGCAGCAGCAGATCCTCCAAACGGTACTGGCCGGGGATCCCATTGCTGAGATTGTGGGCATGTGGGGAGGGGTTCAGGGAGTCATTCTGAACCAGAACGTGCTGCAGGATTTGACGCCCTATCTTGATGCCTTCGGCGAGGAAGAGCACTGGATGGTTGGCGCCATGAATCTGTATGGTAAGGTCTTAGGATTTTCTCTGTATCCAGTCGCCGGCTTCCCGGCCTGGCCTTTACTGTACAACATCGACTACCTAAAAGACTGTACCGCCCTGGAGGACGGCTATCTGGATCAGGACGGAAACATTCTTCTACCGTCACAGCTGTGGGAAGCTGGGCGCTGGGACTGGGACACCTTTAAGGATTATCTGTCCAAGGTGAAGGCATCCACCTATGATCAGGGCAAGATCGGCGGGGATCGTGACCGTGTGATCCACGCCTATGAGGAAGATTATCGTCAAGCGTACAACTACCTGCTCGGTGCCAATGGAGAGTTTATTGTACGTCCCGATGGAACCCTGGGCGTAAACAGTGAAGCAGGAATTCAAACCATCGAGTTTCTACAGGACCTCATGCGTGAAGGCATTATGTGGGCTGAAACCTATGACGATGGCTATACGCCGGGCTGGACCTGGAATGGAAACAACTTCTCCTCGGGTGAGACCGTCTTCACATCCATGCCGGGCTGGCTCATGGACTCCGCTGTGTCCAGCTTCACTGATCGCGGTGAAGAAATTGGCACGGTGCCCTTCCCTGTGGGGCCCAAGGCCAAAGAGAATCCGAGTCAGAATCCCTATCATGTTCCCTTCACAGGCGGCGATACCCTGGGTATTCCCAAGGGGATCGACCCAGAGACAGCGAAACTGGCCATTCAAACCTGGGCCATGTACAATGCTGAAACATACAGGAATCTGGGGTATAAGGACACCCAAGATTATATCGATGCACAGAACAAACTCACCGCGACCAAGTACTTCCCCGTGGCCGAAGAACGCTATGGCGAGTCCTTGGTGACGGCTTATGGTGACTGGGTCAACAACTTCGTGTTTGATTCCGGTGAAATGCTCGGGGTTGTGGCTCCGCTCCACGATACCGTGGCCCAACTGATTGCCAATCCGTCCAGCAATGCGCGGGCCAGAATTGATGAAGAAATGCAAAGGTACGAACAGTCCATTGCAGGCTTGCGAACCACCCTGGCCGGGGACGCCATTGTGGATAACCAAGCACCGGTAGTGAACTTGCTGGATGGCAAAGAACTGGTCTTTGCAGTGGGTACGGACCTGGTGGCACTGGACTGGTCAGAATACTTCGAGGCCTATGACATCGGTCAGGACAAAGCGTTCTCCATCCAGGATGTAGTCTTTGAGTATGACCAAGTGCTGAGCGCGGATGCCAACAACTCATCAAAGCTGAATCTACGTGCCAGCGACAAGTTCGGCAACGAAACGAGCGCAAGCCACGCCGTGATCTTCCACAATCCTGAGGAAGACGTGGCACCCGTGATTGAATTGGTGGCCGCAGACGACATTGCATTTACTCTCGATTACAACATCAGTTCCGTGGATTGGACCAGTTATGTTCAGGCTTATGACACCATTATTCTGCTGGATGGATCAGCCTTGACCGATGAGGACGGAACGGAGCTAACCTTCGATCTCAACTCGAAGCTCACTACCGATCTGTCGCAGCTGGATGTATCCACTCCAGGACTGTACCCCGTCGAATTTGAGGTGCAGGACTATGCAGGAAATGGAGCAATGTTGGAGATTTGGGTGGAAATTCTGGTCCCGGAAGGCTACTAATTGAATGGAATGACGCAATCGAGAGGTGATCGATTGCGGCTGAGGTAGTCGCCGAAAGCTCGCGATTCGTTCGCGGGCTTTCGCCTATCGTCACTCTAGATGCCCGAAATCGAGATTTGAGGTGTGACCATGTCCTTTGATGCGGATCGGAGCGGCAATCTGCGCACCCTGCTAGAGTTTTTAGCCCAATTGATTCTAGTCAACCTGCTGTGGTTTTTTGTGAGCGCCCTGGGCCTAGGCATTTTCACCTTGGCCCCTGCCACGATTGCCATGTATACGTTGCTTTACCGCCACATGCGGGGTTCTGCTGCACCCACAGTGCAGGGTTTTTTTGGGGTCTTAAAAAGAGAGTATTGGAAGAGTCAAAAGGTATTCTTCAGCGTCATTCTGGCCGGATCCGTCTTAGCCGTTGATTTCCATTATTTCTACGGGAGCTACTTGCAGCAGCCCTCCCTGTTGCACGGCTGCGGGCTCTTTGTATCCTTGTTCCTGGTCACAGTTTATTGCTTAAGCTTAACGCAGATTGGCCCAGTCTGTATATATTTTCCTGATTTATCTGCACTGCACACTCTCAAGTATGCTGTCTTGTTCTCCTTAGGATTTCTGTTCCACTCTCTGCTGATCGTGCTGCTTTTGGCCCTCTCCCTAGCACTTATCCTTTTCTTTCCCCGACTCTGGGTGTTGGTGCCCACGATCCTGATGGCCCTCAATACCTATCTATCCCTTCTGCTTGTCCATGGGAAGTATTCTGCCTTAAATTAAAAGGAAGGATTTGCCAGATGATATGTCGAAGTTAAGGGCAGAACAATCTAATGCAGGAAATTGTTGGTTTCGAGTGTAGAGTTTACAAATGTGACCCTAAGTTAACTGGGAGGTTGACTCAAGTTTGGTGGAAAGGGGGGGATCGATGGCGAAGGGTCCTGATGGAGCGGTATGGTCTGATGGATGGCAATTGTCTGAGCGTTGATTACATGTGGAGGAGGAAACAAATGAAACTGAAGAGTGCAGTTTTTCTTGTGCTGGTAGCAGTTGCATGTTTGTCCTTGTCAAGCTGGGTATTGGCTGTTGAACCCCCACGCAACGAAACACTAATTGCAGACATCCTCACCGGAAAAGTGGGAAACCCCGGGAACTTCAATTTCTGGGCTACCTGGGTGGGCAACGATAAAGGACTTCAACAGTTGGTGATTGATCCCCTCTGGATGGCAGATTATGTTACCGGGGAAATCATCAATGTTCTGGCCGCAGAGAACCCTATTTACAATGATGACTTCACAACACTCACTGTGAAGTTGCGAGAAGGAGTCTATTGGAACGATGGAGTGGAGTTTACGGCCGATGATGTGGTTTACACGGTAACACTCAGTATGGCCACTCCGGGACTGGGCTACCACACGCAGTTTAACCAGAATATTGCAGAAGTGGTCAAAGTGGACCCCTACACAGTGGTCTTCGAATTGAAAGAACCGAACTCACGATTCCATTATCAATTCCTCGATCGGTGGGGAGCCTGCCGGATCCTGCCGAAACATATCTTCGAAACGGCTGAAGACCCATTGAGCTTCCAGTTCAATCCACCGATTGGAACAGGCCCCTACAAGCTTGTAGAGTATGATTTAGGCGGCTATTGGTTCTTGTATGAACTGCGGGAAGACTGGGATCGAACGGTGACGGGAATGGTTTACGGCAAACCCGCGCCGAAGTATGTGAAGTTTATCCATTACGGTGATGCTTCCAAGAAGGCCATGGCTCAGATCAGCCACGAGTTGGATATGGCCGACTTGACCCCCGAATCCTTGCAGGTTGTGTTGAGCAGAAATGAGTATGCCCGTGGATTCTATGAAGACTTCCCCTGGGCAGAATTGCTGCACCCTGCCGTTACCGGTGCGGCCTTCAACACACTTGTGGAGCCTTTTGATAATCCAGAGGTGCGTTGGGCCCTGAATTTAGCTTTGGATGCCAAGGGTCTGGCACTCACGGCCTATGATGGAGCTGTAGCCTTTTCACCCGCTTATATTCCCGCTTTGCTCCCCTACTACGAGTATTACTATGAAGAACTGCAACCCTACCTAGAGGATTATACCATCGAGGTCGACGGTGAACTCTATCAGCCCTATAACTCCAATCTGCCCTTTGAGATGGCGGAAGAAGCCAGGAGAAAAGGGTACACTGTGCCCGATACGGAGAAAGAGATTCGGATCATGTTCGGCTACGGCTGGTGGAAGCATTCACCAGAGATTGCCGAGAAACTGCTGATCAAAAACGGCTTTAGTCGAGGAAGAGACGGCAAGTGGCTCCTGCCCGATGGAACTCCATGGAAAATTGAAATTGTCTGCCTGACAACATCGACCAATCCCTCCTTTAAGTGGGCCTTCTCCATCGCCAACCAGTGGTCCGAGTTCGGCATTGATTGCGAAGCTGTCCCCAACGAGCAGGTCGAACACCTCACCGACATGGGTGACTACCAGGTTGTGGGCGGACAGCCGGCGGCTGAACCCTTTGGCGCAGGGATCGACCTCTATCGAGGAATCAACGTCTTCAAGTCCGCGTTCTTTAAGCCCCTAGGTGAAGAACGAGTCGGTCATCAATCCCGGTGGATCGATGAAGAGATCGATGGGTATATTGCCCAGATGGAGCTGACGGACTACAATGATCCTAAGAACATAGAACTGGGAATTGAAGTCATCAAGAGGCTCATTGACGGTCAGCCAGGCGTTTCCCTCGCTTCGTTCCCTGGTTTCATGGGTCTCGACACCTACTACTGGACGAACTACCCCAGTGGAGAGAATCCCTACGCCGTTCCTTGGTACCATTGGCCCAACCTGAAATTTGTGTTGCCATTCTTAGAGCCGACTGGAAGGGAATAACTCGTGATCAGAAGCCTCCCCTGGCAGGGAGGCTTCTACTAGAAACTTGTGCACAAATTTGATGGTGGAGGGCTAAGAGTGTTCAAGAAGTTTTTCATTCCACGTATGATCCAGTACTTTACGGTCTTATTTATTGGTATTACCTTGGTGTTTGTGATCCCCCGACTATTGCCTTCTGATCCCGTTTCTACGCAGCTCCATAGAATGACGTCCCAGGGACAGTACTTAGATCCTGCTGCTGTGGAGGAGATGAGAGAGACGCTGCAGGAACTGTACGGCCTAAAAGGCGGTATGCTGCAGCAATATTTCTCTTACTGGAAACGCCTCTTCACAGGCGACCTCGGTCCATCCTTTACGCAGTTTCCCACTCCGGTGATTGCTTTGATCCGTATGTCTTTGCCATGGACGTTAGGGCTTTTGCTAGCCTCTCTCAGTCTCTCCTGGATGATCGGAACAGTCCTGGGCGGGATTAAGGTGAGTTTTCCTAACTCTCCCTTTTCTAAAGCCACAGAGCTTTTGGCCATGGGGATACGACCCATTCCCTATTACATTATGGCCCTTGTTCTGCTGATTCTCTTTGCCTTTTTATTCCCGGTGTTCCCCATGGCTGGTGGATACAGTGTGGGATCCAAGGTCGGATTTAACGCTAGATTTATTAAGGACTTACTCCGCCATTCCTTCCTGCCCATCCTGTCCATGGTCGTTCTGGAGATCGGCGGCTGGTTTCTACAAATGAGAAATGTGGCTTCCAACTTGGTGGAGGAAGACTATGTGGTCTATGCGGAGGCTTCTGGGCTACCCAAGTCCAAGATCGTGTTCAGTTACATCATGCGCAATGCCATCGTTCCGCAGATAACAGGGTTCGGTTTGAACTTGGGCTTCGTCTTCGGCGGTGCTTTAATCACTGAAATGGTCTTTTCCTATCCTGGAATGGGAACACTGCTCTATTCAGCCATCATCGCAGGTGACTATAATCTGATCATGGGTATCAACATTTTCTCCATTGTGGGTGTTTCCACCGCGATGTTGATCATTGATCTGCTCTATCCGTTACTCGATCCACGAGTTCGGTACCAGTGAGGGGAGGAAAAGCGATGTTCGCAGCAATAGCGGATATGTACAGGTATGACAAGCGATTTGCTTTTGGGTTTACGGTTCTGCTGATCTTTGTCCTGATCGCAGTTGTCTCCCTGTTTTCACCTTACAACACGAGGGCCTGGAACACCGTTCCCCGCAACCTTGAACCCAGTTCCAAGCACCTGCTTGGTACCAATTCCATTGGCCAAGACATCTTCTGGGTAGCCCTGACCGCCACGAAAAACTCTCTGGTGCTGGGTTTGGTTGCAGCTTCTATCTCCAGGGTGATCGCCATTGTCGTGGGTTTGCTCAGCGGTTACAAGGGGGGCCTCTTTGACCGTGTGGTGATGATCGTGAACGACAGTTTCATTATCATCCCCCTCTTTCCCATTTTGATTTTGATCGCCACGATTCTGCGTTCGTCTTTGAGCATCCCCGTCCTTGGCCTAATCATAGGCTTGTTTGGCTGGGCCTGGGATGCGAGGCTTTTTCGATCGCAGATTTTGAGTCTCAAGGAAAGGGAATTTACCAAGACGGCCATACTGTCAGGACTCAAGACGTATAAGGTGATTGCCACAGAACACTTCCCTTATATTGTACCTTTGGTCATGTCCGCTACCATCAATAACGTCATCTGGGTAATCGGCATGGAAGTCACCTTGTCCATGTTAGGTCTGTCCAATCTCAACACGCCCACCATCGGCACCATGATCTACTGGGCCCTTCAATACCAAGCCATATTCCTGGAAATGTGGAACTGGATCCTAACACCCATTATCATCTGTGTAGTCTTAATTCTCGCCCTGTATATGCTGTCCACAAGTATCAGCGAGTATCTCGATCCCAGGACGCGTCTGCAGATGACGAAAGCGAGGTAAAGCCATGTCGATTCTACGTGTTGAGAACCTCAAAGCCCATTATGTTACCAGGAAACACCGCAAGGTCACCCGTGTCTTGGCTGTGGACGGCGTCTCCTTTCAGATCAACAAGAATGAGATCTATGGTATTGCCGGAGAGTCCGGCTGCGGCAAATCCACGCTCTTGAAGGCTGTGAGCGGTTTGATTAAGCCGCCTTTGGAAGTGGTAGAAGGGCAGGTTCAGTACCAGTTCGATGATCGGGACCTCGATCTTTTGACCTTACGTGGCGAACAGGAGAGACGAGAGATACGCGGCGTCCGTATTTCCCATATTCCACAGGGTTCGATGAGCGTCTTGAACCCTGTGCGCAGAATAAGAAAGTCGTTTGAAGACATCATCGGGGCACATTTAGGCATCAAGGATAAACGAGAGTTTGAAGACATGGTTCGAAAGCACATCGAAGCCTTGGGGCTGGATTGGAATGTCATGCATTCCTTTCCCCATCAATTATCCGGGGGTATGCGGCAGCGAATTACCATTGCTCTGGCCACCATCTTGAGGCCCGATGTCATTTTCGCCGATGAGCCCACAACCGCGCTGGACGTAGTGGTGCAGCGCGGGGTGGTTCAACTGATCAAAACGATCAAAAAGGAACAGCAGAATACCTTGGTTATCGTCACCCACGATTTGGCCATCCATGCCAATCTATGCGACCGTCTAGCCATTATGTACGCTGGAAAGATCGTGGAGGAGGCAGATGCTGAGGCACTGTTCGCAGATCCAAAACATCCTTATACCGAGATGCTGTTAGACTCTCTACCCATTGTGGGGGACCGCACCACCCGCGAAAGCGCGCCTGGGGCTCCACCTTCGCTGGTTCATCCCCCGTCTGGATGTAGGTTCCATCCCCGCTGTCCGCAAGCGATGGAGCGATGCAAGCTAGAAGCCCCTAATCTAATTGAAGTGGAAATCGGTCATCGAGTGGCTTGTTTTCTGCAGGAGGGTATAGTAGATGAGAAAGTCCAGGAATTCGACGCCAGGTAGCATAAATTCTAAGGTTCCAGGCCAGAAGCTGCTGGAGGTAAAAGGCTTGACCAAGGTATTCACCAAGGGACAGGGGCTGGTGAAGTCGACCATACTTGCGGTGAACAATGTCTCCTTCTCGCTGCAGCGTGATCAGGCTGAGATCTTTACGGTGGCCGGAGAAAGTGGCAGTGGAAAATCCACTGTGGCCAAACTCATCCTGGGGTTTGAGATTCCCACTGCCGGTCAAATACTGTACAAAGGTCAAGAACTATCCACCCTGCGAGGCAAAAAGCAATTTATGCAGGATGTGCAGCCCGTGTTCCAAAACCCCTTTGAGACCTTTAACCCCTTAAAGAAGGTGGAATCGTACTTCTTGGAAACGGAAAAGAACTTCGCCCGGCCCGGTGCAGCCAAAAAGTGTTTGGAACTCGTGGGCCTCTCCATGGACGAGATCGGGGGGAAGTATCCTAGCGAAATGTCGGGAGGACAGCTTCAGCGGGCGTCCATTGCCAGGGCCCTGATCACTAATCCGTCTTTGCTGATTGTGGATGAACCGGTCTCCATGATCGATGCTTCGCTTAGGATGTCCGTGATCAACCTGTTTAAGAAATTCCAGGAGGAACAGGGGGTTAGCATCCTTTACATCACCCATGATCTGGCCACCGCGTACTATGTGAGTGATCGAATCGCCATCATGCTCAGGGGTCAGATTGTGGAGATTGGATCCGTCAAGAAGGTGCTAGACGAGCCCCTGCATCCATACACCCAATTGCTCAAGAGTTCGGTGCCGGTACCGGACCCGGCTGAAAAGTGGACCAGTGACATTGCCTTAAGTGACATGGAAGCAAAAGAGTATGTCCAAAAGGGCTGCAAGTTCGCGGGGAGATGCCCCCATGTTAAAGAACTCTGCCGAATCCGTGAGCCTGACTATTATGAGGTGGACGGGCGTTCTGTTAAGTGCTATATCTACGAAAAAGGTTGGGATCAATCGGCTTGAGGGAGCGAAAAGGCTTCGTAAGACTGAGCAGATTCTATGATATGTCCCGCAACGTAACAAGGCCCGAAGGTAGTCTTCAGGCCTTTCTGTGTTTGGAGGCAGGTTAGCGTTTTTTTGGTCAGCAGTAGCGTTAAGTAAACTAGCTTGCCGATCACGATGCGATGATAGGTTCAGATGGAACGGGGGTGATCTCAAGATTTTGAGTGGTCTAAGCAGGGCTTTTGGCTCCAGCTTAGCAAAAAGTCCGCTCCCTTGGTCTGAAATTGGCGCCGAGAATAATCCCCTGGATATGACCTCGGTTTCCCCAATATCCTCAATAACGCTGAGAGATTTCATGCCCCTCTTTCGGCGAATGGAGGCGGGAGAGAGGAGTCGACACATGTCAAAAGCCGCCTTTCGGCGGCTTCGTGTTAGTAAAACTTTTGGGCTATGTCCTCAAGGATGCCCAGATCCCAGGCTAGTCGACTGGCAACATACTTGTCGCGAATGTCTTTCGTGGCCAGAAAGGTGTCTTTAACCACATCAGGGGGTATTCCAATCTCGCGAGGGTCCCGCGGCAGCTGCAGGCCGTCAAGTATCTGTAGTACTTCTCCCTTTTCTGGTAGCTCAGTGTTGATGATGTCCTGGATCTGGCTCCAGTTCTGGAGAATCCGTTCTAGTCGAAGGCCGTGCTTGTCCTTGTCGTATTTCCCTTCCTCAAGTTCCTTTTTGATCAGTCCTTCGGCCGAACTACCCAAAAACTGCCTGAGGTGTTCATTCCAGTCTGTGACGTTGAACGTTTCCACAGAGCCCAACGCACGCTGCCTATCCGGTGTTTCTTGCTTGATCAGGTCATAGATGCCAATGGCCAGTACGGTTCCTACCCCGCATTGAATGCCGTGGAGGTCTGCCTCTGTCTTAAACTCAATGGCCCGCATATCCCAGATGTGAGAGAAATAGTGTTCGATGCCTGAGGCCGGTCGTGACAGGCCAGCGAGACTCATGGCTATGCCAGACAAGACCAGGCTCTCAAACAGGACTTCAATGCCTTTAGGATCCCGGTTGCGAATGCCTGCGGAGTTTTCCACGCACTCGAGCACCGCGTGGCGGATCAAGGACGCCACTTGCTCACAGTAGTACTCACCAGTAATCACGTGGGAGATTCTCCACTCACAAATGCTGACATACTTGGCAATAATGTCACCAAAGCCCGCTTGGATCAGCTCCTGGGGAGCGCGGCATAGGATCTCTATGTCCGCAAGAATGGCAGTTGGAGTACAGCTGTCGATGGTGGTCTTGGTACCATGTAGGACCATAGATGAAGTTCCCGATGCAAATCCATCCATCGAAGGTGCAGTAGCCACCATGATGTATTTCGCTCCAACCAGATTAGCCAGAACTTTACCAAGATCACAGATGGTTCCCGTTCCGACGCCTAGGATTAGATCGCAGCTGGGGTCGTAGTTCAAGACAACCTCGCCTATGGCTCGGCTGTCCGCTTTTGGCTTCTTACTGCCAAAGACATGACAGCGGTAGTCGATCCCAGCGTCCTTAAGATAGGAGAGGACCTGATCACCAGCCACTCTCAGGGTGGTTTGATCGCAAATCACAAAGACTTTGGATCCGCCGCATTTCTTCACCAGATCGGGTAGGCGCTTGAGGGCACCAGGTTCTATCACGATTTCTTCCACATCACTCCGATGCTCTTTACCACAGCTGCAATCCTGATCAACAAGGTCGTGCCACTTCCCGTTCATGCACCATTACTCCTTTCCCAGGGAGCTTGCCCTGAGCGCATAGTCCGCTAACAGATCCAAGTCCCACAGCAATTGCAGGATCGTGTAACGATGGCGGACTTCTTTAGCGTACAAGATTGCCCTCTGCACTAACTCACCATCAATTCCCACCTGCCAGGGGCGGGCGGGAGCACCCACACTCTGCAGCAAGTCGGCCATGTATTCGGCTGGAGGCAGCGTTTCCAATAGCTCTGTGATTTCCGTCCAGTGCTGGGCAATCACCTGAATTCTCTCCTTGTGGCTGCTGACAGAATTCTTCTGGACTTCCTCTTCTAAGCGGATCACTCCAGGCGCGGCCGCTAGAAAGACGTCCTTGATGTCTTGCACCCAGTTCTGGCCGTCAGGCGGCGCCGTTTTGGCAATCGTCTCCGGCTCTAGCCCTTCTTCCAAGAGATACTGGTAGAGCTCTGCGATTAAGACCGCTGCGATCCCAACCTTAGTCCCGTGCAGAATGGGCGTCCTTTCTTCTAATAGATAGCGCATTTCCCAGAAGTGGGAAAGATGGTGTTCACTGCCTGAAGCGGGACGGGAACTTCCCGCATAACTCATGGCGATTCCCGCTGTAATGAGGGCCTCCATCAAAGCTTTGACAGCCTCTTGGTCTCCTGTACCTAGCTGGTCTTTGTATCGGATCGTCTTCTCCAACGACTCTTTCGTGATCTGGACGATCTGATCACAGTAGTACTCTCCAGTAATGATCGAGGAGAGCTTCCAATCAACCAGGCAAGTATATTTTCCCAGTACATCACCGAAACCCGCTGCAATCATCCCTTGCGGAGCGGCGGCTATAACATTTAGGTCGGCAAGGATCGCCCTCGGTGCATGACAGGGGAAATTGACTTTGAGGTTGTCTAAAATTAAGGCCGCACCTTTTGAGGCGTAGCCATCCATCGAGGGGGCCGTAGCTACTATATAATACTCCCGCCCTGACTGATAGCTTAAGAAACGGGACAGATCATTGATCGTCCCCGAGCCGATCCCCATAACCAGATCGCAGGAGGGGTCGAAATCCATCAGTATACGGCCTAAGACCGTCTCATTGGGTACAGGCTCAAGGTCCTCCAAGAGGTGGGTCTTGTAGGGAAATCCTTTTTGATCGAGTACGTTCAGGACTTTTTCGCCAGCCGCTTGGTACGTATTGGTGTCAAACAAGATGAAGGGTTTCTGAAAACCATCTTGTTCTAACAAGAACGGCACTCTATTGAGGGCTCCTGCCTCAACTTCGATCGCCTTGATCCCCACAGAGTGGACTTGGCCACAGGTGCAGGGGACTGGCTTTTCGAGATAATCTTTGAAATCCACAGCGGACATCCTTCCATCGGGTCAATCTAGCATTTCTCCATCCGTATTTCTTCTTTCATCTGGGCAATTGTGTTTGGCAAGGGTGGATTGGTGCCCTCCGTCAAACAGGCCGCGGTGCCAAAGGAGGCTGCGGTCTTTAGTGCCTCATTCAGGGAGGCGCCTTGGGTGTAGCCAGCAATAAAGCCAGCTATTGTGCTATCACCGGCCCCTATTGTGGAGACGGGGGTGATGGCGGGAACTTGAAGGCGATAGGAGCAGCCAGCACCGGCAAAAACCATTCCTTCTGCCCCGAGGCTGATTAAGACATTCTCTATTCCCGCAGCCTTAATCTCCCCTGCAGCTTTCTCTGCTTCCGCAGCGCCTTTGATCTTCCGTCCTAAGAGCAGTTCTATTTCATGTTCATTGGGCTTGATTAACCAAGGCTCAAGTTCAATTAGGTCCGTCAGCGAAAAGGAGTTGCTGTCAATCACAAGCAAGGCTCCGAGCTCCTTCAGAGACCGCAGAAACCTATTTATCTCCGGTATCGGCACTCCTT
>FZPS01000151.1_pt162 | contig 43937 bp, 46 predicted proteins | sample 1817821 | NCBI WGS metagenome assembly FZPS01 (sample SAMEA104158645, study PRJEB21678) | metagenome | place: Germany | collected 2015-04-21 | reverse complement strand
GTCTTTCTGAGGGGGTTGCAGAACGTGCTTACAGGGATCGCCCATTACGGTATCACCATGCCCCAGGTCGTGAATGCTCCCTTCATGGTTGTCTGGGACTTCACCCACCGCTGCAACCTCCGTTGCGTCCACTGCTACCTGGATGCGCAGGAGCCCCTCCCCAACGAACTCGGTACCGATGAAGCAAAACGCCTCGTCGAGGAGCTGGCAGATGCCGGTGTGGTGGTCATCGCCTTCTCAGGGGGGGAGCCGCTTATGCGGAAAGATTTCTTCGAGGTGGCGGCCCATGCCCACAAAAACGACATCTACGTGGCGCTTGCTACGAACGGCACCCTCATCACTCCTGAGATGGCAGGAAGGATCCGGGATGCCGGCGTCGAGTACGTGGAGATATCCGTGGATGGGAAGAATGCGGCGAGCCACGATGCCATGCGAGGCATCCCGGGCGCGTTTGACCGAACCATCGCGGGTGTCAAGAACTCAGTCGCAGCGGGGTTCTACACCTGCATAGCGACCACGGTCACCCGGGCAAATTACGCCGAAATCCCGGAGATATACAGCCTTGCGACGGATCTTGGGGTGAACCGGCTCATGTGTTTCAACTTCATACCGACGGGGAGAGGTGTGGAGATGGCCGACCAGGATATCGCTCCTGAAGAACGCTGGGATCTGATGCGCTACCTGCTGGCCCGGACCCGGGAAGGGAACGGCCCTGAGGCACTCACCACCGCCCCGCAGGTCGCGCCTGTGGCGCTCGCCGGTGAGGGCGGGGTTCCTGTCGGGCATTTCTATGCCGGGGAGGCGATAGAGGGGAAGACCGGGCTCCTTGCTGACTTCATCGGTGGATGTGGCGCAGGGAGGCTGTACTGTAGTATCGAGCCCGAGGGAAACGTTCAACCATGTGTCTTTTTGCCGATTGTCGTTGGAAACGTGCGGGATACTCCGTTTCTGGATATCTGGCACTCCTCCGAGGTTCTGCAGGGACTGCGGGATCGGAGCCGTCTCTCCGGTTCATGCGCCGACTGCAGCAACAAGTACATCTGCGGGGGATGCAGGGCTCGTGGGTGGGCATACTTTGGAGATGTCCATGCGCCTGATCCGGGGTGCATCAAGAATCGTGACTACTGGGAATCGCTCCTCGAAAGAGAGGATCCTGCTCGCCCGAACCAGGAATGAGTGCCACCCAGAGGGCGTCGGAGCCTCCCGTCAATTTGGGGTTCCCATTCCGGAAGATTGATGCCCTTGCCCGGCATCGTCTCATCCAGGAAGAGAAGATGCTCCATACACGAAAGATCATCGAAAAGATCTGGGATGCACAGGGTTACGGAAACCTCGCCGTCTGGGCGGACGGAACGACTGCGGTCATCGCTCCGGGAGAAAATCCGGTACGCAGTGGGAATCCGCCGCTTGCGATCTTTAAGCCCATCCCTCTCGTGGCACGATTTCCAATGCTGGATTTTGCCACTCACGATATCGATCTGCTCCAGCATGTTGAGGAGACAATCCGGGAGGCCGGTGGCGAGATCGAGCGGGACTGAGGAGATGGTCACCCCTTGCCTTGAAGGCCAATAGCCGAGATCTCATCGGTTGCCTGAGGTTCGACTCCCTTGAGCCCGGTCTCGACCCTGGTTGTTCGTCCCCCCAGCCACGATTGAGCGGAAGGACGTCATACCGGCGGTGAGCTGTGGCTACCGATCGCATCCTAAAGATAGGGCCGGTGCACGGCGATACCCATCGGAAAGCGCAAGATTGAGTAAAAAAAAGATTTTTTCCAGAGAATTCCTGGAAGAGACTTACTCGGTCGTCTTTCCATCGAAATGTTCTTCCCCAGCCATAGCCTCTTCGCGGGTCTTATGGAGGGTCCCGTCCTTGTGCTCAGGCGGCGAGTAGATCGTGTAGAGTTTGAGATCTGCCGTCTTTGATGTATTCGTTACGTTATGGTTTGCGCCGTTAGGTACAATCACGGCGCTACCATCTCGTACAGCATGCTTCACGCCGTCGATCTCAACGATCCCTTCCCCTTCTTCAAATCGGAAAAACTGGTCGATATCGTCGTGTACCTCCGCACCTATCTCCTCGCCGGGCTTCAGACACATCAGTACAAGCTGACTGAACTTCCCTGTATAGAGGACTTTGCGGAAGTTGACATTCTCTACTGTATCCTTCTCGATATCTGTTGCAAAACCTTTCTTCATATCATAGCCTCCTGGCAACTGTAGCCTGCATTAACGTGGTTGATATTCCTCTATAATGCACCCCAGGTATTTTACTATTGGGGTTTGGAGATCCAGGATATCAGAAGGGCGGCTCCCGGGAGAGCTCCTGTGGCCTGTTGACAGGGATCGCGTCATCTCGGGCAAGGTCTGGTAGGGAGTAGCGGTGCGCCAGACTCCCAACCGGCTCGTCGTGACCGTGTACGGTCGGTGAGGACTTGGCCCCTCCTTCCTGCGGTGATCGTCTGCCGGCAGCCGCTCAGGGCACCAGATCCTGTATACTCCGTATCGAGAGTCTGATCAGGCCGAGGTTAGCGTCTGGCTTTGCGAGCACACAGACGAAAAGGTCTCGGTAGGGCGCTATAATGAGTTTCCCTGCCTGAGTCTCAAGGATCATCTGGGAGAGGTCTCCCATATCCATGTCCCCGGTGATACGAGTGCCAGCGCGGAGCAGGTCCTCAGCGACCGCAGCCACCTGTTCGAAATCTGCAGAGCCCAGTGCCTGGAGAGCAAACCCTTCGTGGAAGACCGAGACGGCAACGACACCCGGTTGGCGCGCGATATGGGTAAGACTCTCAGCGGTCACCGACCCGACCGCCTCTACGCCGCTCCCGTCCATCAGGCACCCCACCCTCTCTGAGACCTCCCGGGCCGCCCCCGTCTCCTCAGATGTGTATGCGATGAGTTCGTAATCGAGCGATGGCAGGCCGAGCAGGTACCGGTAAGCCTTGTCTCCGATGAGAACCGGGTTCCCATCGGTGCCCTCGAACGCGGCCGCATAGGGCTTTCCCCCCTGGGCCAGGATAAAGCCAGTCCCCCCGGGCCCTCCGATGCGCACTGCCCCCGTGAACCGTGGGCTGATGGTTGCAAGGTTCGCAAGCGATCCCTGCAACCGTCCGAGTGAGACGCCATCAGGTAGCATCAGTCTTCACAGGGCAGCGATGATCCGATCCTTGTTCTTCTTCAGCTCGTAGCGGATCCGTCCAACATTGACCTTTGCGTTCGCCACAATTGCGATCAGCTCATCCTCAGAGAGGGGAGAGAGTAGAATTGGCCCGTTCTCCAGCTCCACGAGCATCTGGTGCATCTCTCCTTTTCCAAGCTCGTTGCTCATCGCTTCAGATGTGCCCATACCGGTCGATGCCATGGCACCCAGAGCCTCGATATCCACGTCGCCAGCAACAACACTCTCGATCACAAAACCGTCCCGTCCCGCCACAACTGCGGCGGTGACCCCATCAAGTTTCAGGAATTCTCCCAGGATCTGTCGTAACATCCTCATCACCTTCTGACTAATTCAATCCGGAGGGGCATCTGTCCGATCGCATGCGTCGCGCACGAGATGCAAGGGTCATACGCCCTGATGATCATCTCAATACGGTTTGCCGCCCCTTCGGTCAACGACCCGTTCTCCACCACCCGGCGCGCCATATCCTCAACACCACGATCGATCGCGTAATTGTTCTGGCAGGTCGCAACGATGAGGTTGCAGCGCTCGATGATGCCCGATTCACTGACCGTATAGTCGTGGATCAGTGTCCCCCGGGGAGCCTCGGTGATCCCGATACCCCGCCGGTTCACGACCTTCCCCACCGGAGCCCTGACATCTGAATCGGTGATGCCCGGGTTGGAGAGCAGATCGACCGCCCGCTCACACGAGGCAAGGAACTCGATGTAGCGTGCCAGGTGGTAGGCAAATGTGGCCTGCGTTGTGGCGCCGAAACGCTCACGGTACTCGGCGAGGGCAGCATCTGCGTGTTCTGTCCCCATCTTCTCCACGACATTAAGCCGGGCAAGCGGCCCGACCCGATAGTAACCCCCGCCTTTGAGCCGGGCAAACTTCAGGTACGACCAGTCTTCCGAGTACTCCTCGATGAAGTCCGTGTAGTCTTCCCCCATGAACGAACCAACCCTGCCACCGTCGGGCCCGAGCACCGCAACAGGCCCTTCATAGGTCGAGTGGATCCCGTGTCGGGTCATGCCCATAAACCCGGTCTTTACAGCGCCGACACTGGTATCGACGCCATCGAGGAGGCCGCGTGCAAGGTCCCACCCTTCACGGGCGATTGTGAGTGCTTCATCGGCCATGGTGACCAGTTCAGCCCTCTTTCCTTCTGTGAGCGGCATCGACATCCCTCCCGGTAAAGCGTTTGCCGGGTGGATAGGTTTGCCGCCGACTGCCTCGGTCAGGCGCTGTCCGAACTTCCGGACCGCTATAGCCTTCTTTGCGATCTCTGGCGAGTGGCGGGCAAGCCCGATGACGTTGCGCTCCTCCGCCGGCGCATCATAGCCGAGGATGAAGTCGGGTGCCGCAAGCATGAAGAAGTGGAGGGAGTGAGAATGGATGAACTGCCCTATGTTGAGGAGTTCCCGGAGCCTCTTCCCGGCCGCAGGTATCTCAGTGCCGAAGATCTGATCGGTCGCCTTCGCCGCTGCTAGGTGGTGCGCTGAAGGGCATATGCCGCAGATCCGTGGCGTGATCCGGGGTGCCTCCTCGATCATCGCCCCGACGAGGAATTTCTCAAACCCCCTGAGCTCCACTACCTGGAAGTGGGCTGAGTCGACCTCCCCCTGATCGTTGAGGAAGACCCTTATGTTGGCATGCCCCTCTACCCGGGTCACCGGGCTGATCGTGATCTCCTTCATCCTCCCCTCTCCTTTACCAGGTCACGGATCTTTGACGTCTCTTTATCCTCCATGATCAGGCTCCCGATGGTGAAGGCGTACATCGTGTGGGCGACGTCGTAGAGCTCCTTCTCCACCTCCTTTGCCGGTTTATCGGTGAGATCTGATATCCTCCGCACCATCATGCTGTAGATATCCCGGCAGGGTTCACGGAGGATGTCAAGCGACGGGCCGTTGCACCCGTGGCATGGGATATTATTCTTCGGGCAGGCCGCTCCACACCGCCCAAAGGTGACGCTCCCAAGGCAGAGGTAACCCTGCCCGAGCAGGCAGTGCTCACGGTCGGGCACACCCTCGTGCCGCCGCGAGAGGGACCAGTCTTCAACTGGTCCCATGATCCTGTCGCACTCTGAGCAGACTGATTTGCGTGAGAGCTCAAGGGTGTCTCCCGCGATCATCGCCGGGATGATCTTCTTTAAGAATGCCTCCTTGGGCGGGCAGCCCGTGATGTAGTAGTCGATCTTTGCGAGATCCCCAACTGCAAACGCCCGGTAGAGGAACGGTGGTATATCGGTTGGGATGACCCCGTCGGGTTTTGCCGTCTCCACCTCTCGGTAGATGTACCGGAAGAGATCTTCGTTTGAGCTCAGCATCGAGAGTCCTGATATGCCGCCGTAACAGGCGCAGGTTCCGAGTGCAACAAGCGTCTTTGAGTGTTTCCGGATCTTTCTGAGACGTTCACGGTTCTCTTCGTTCCGGACGGCGCCGGTAACGAATGCTATGTCGATACCCTCAGGTGGCTCTTTTACATCCATGATCACTGGGGAGTAGACGATCTCAGCCTCCTCGAGGACATCGAGAAGCATCTCATGGAGATCGAGGACCGCGATCGTGCACCCCGAACACCCGGCCAGTTCCTCAATAGCAATCTTCATTGTTTCGCCTCATTTCAGGATCAACTTCTTCAGACAGGCGTTCGGACCGGTATGGACGATCTCCAATCTGGCTTTCCGACCGGTGATCTCTTCGATCGCACCTACAACGTAACCGTAAAGGGTCTGGCAGAGGGGGCCGCCCTGCTCAAGACCGTTGCGCCTGAGCGTCTGGCGGACGATACAGTCATGGAAGACGAGGTAGATGAAGGTCTCACCGTTCTCTTCAATGATGAACGTCTCCTCATCCTCGGGTTTCCAGACTTCAAAGGTGTATTGACCACGCAGGAGGTCAGAGAGCTCGCGCAGCGCTCCCTCCACATCTTCTCGTTTCTGGAAATACTTGGCGATCTCATGACCGAACTTCTTCCCGGCCCGGTATGTGACGGCGTTTGCACCTCTCCCTGCGATCTCTTCAAGCGATCTGATGATCAGACCGTTGAGTTTCATCACCCCGTGAAGCGTCTGCTCCATCTCCTTCGGGCCAGGTATGCACTCAAGGGGGATCTCCTCAGGGCGATAGGTGAGCTCGGAGTGGAAGGCCTCATGCATCTCATCGATGTAGCCTGCGCTCATCAGATCACCTTCAGAAGCATCTCACAAACTTTGATGTCGATGTAGTGCCTTCGGGCCGGGTAGATGCCACGGTGTTCGAGTGCCTGGGCCGGGCAGATCTCGTGGCAGGAAAGGCACCCCATACAGTTATTCGGTCTGACCGGGACACTCACGTTGTCCTGGAGCTCGTACACGTGCATCGGACAGTCTTTGACACAGAGACCACACCCGACGCATGCGTCCTTATCCACATGTATCTCCATTATCAGCCTCTGATGAGTGTGGTTACCATCTCCTGCTATTAAAATATAGTTATATATAGTTCGTTCGCTGCACTGAACTGACACGTCCCAGCAGATTTAGGTATTCTATCAGAGTCTGTAGCCAGAAGAAGGTTGGGGGCGCCGCAGATCTGCTGGATATCCGGGTGTTTCGCTCCTCCAGGATCACAAAGATGGCAGGTGAGGAGTCAGTCTACCTCCATCATGAAAGTAGCAGGGTGGGTGGCGAGCGGTCAGCCCGGATATCTCATACCTTCACCCTAAAGAGTGCCCGGGCCAGCCGTTCGACGAAGCCTTCCCGGGGTGCCGGGGCTTCATCCTCAACGTACTCTATACCGGCTATATCTGCTGAGATACGCTTAAACGTCTTGGATGCTTCGGATGTTGGATATTTCACCACGACCGGTGACCGGCCGGCCGACGCACGCCGTACGTTTTGATCCTCCGGGACGATCCCGAGCACCCTGACCCCGAGGAGTTTCTCCATCTGCGTGTGGCTAAATTCACCCGTAGCGCCGGCGACCCTGTTGACGATCGCCCCCTCGATATGCCCGCCGATCGTCTCGGTCAGGATCTTTGTCTTTAAAGAGTCGACTATCGAGGAGATTTCAGGGTTTACGACAAGGATTACCCCATCAGCGACTGTCAGCGGGATGACACCATCTCTGCTAAGTCCGGCGGGAGCATCCATGATCAGGACGTCAAACTCACTCACGAGATCGACCATGACGTCTTTGAGCCGCTCCGGCTTTGACTGTTGGAAGCCCTGCAGGGAGAGTCCGCATGGCACAACCTTTACGCCGAACGGCCCTTCGTAGATGGCATCCCGGACGCGCGCTTTACCTGCCAGCACCTCGTGCAGGGTCACCGGAATATTTTCAAGTCCCAGGATAAGGCCAAGGTTTGCCATCCCGACATCGGCATCCAGAATGCATGTTCTCTTCCCATACTGTGCCAACATTGGCCCCAGGTTGGCTGTGACTGTTGTTTTGCCGGTGCCACCTTTACCAGACGCGATTGTATATACCTTCACCATATTGACCACCTGCTGCTACCGCCTTGATCTCACGAACTCTACACCCAGTGCTGGAGGGCATTTCGGGTATCCCGCTCGAGTGCGCTCGCCCGTTCAGCAGAGAGAGGATCTGAAGGGCGGATGATCCCGATGACTACCTCTCCATGATGGGGGATACCAAGGAGCTCCGCCCCGGTCTCATCCTGCAGCTTTCCCTGTGTGTAGAGGTAACTGCACCGGGCCGCCTCGTCCTCTGCACCCGCCTTCGTCGACCCTATCAGAAGGCCGTCTGCTGTTGCCAGCGTGAAGGATGCAAGGCCGTACTTCTCGGTGATCGTGCCCAGGCATTCCTCCAGGTTTCCGGCGCTCCGGGGGTCGATCTCTTCAAGCGAGGGTGTGGATCTGGCAAGGCCAGTCCCTCTACGCGTCTCCATACCACCAGAGGAGCCTCCGGCCTCCGGTTTGGTGAGAGCTCGATAGATCTCTCTGAGGTGGTATATGGTGCCAGCAAAGCCAACAGCTGCGATCACTGTGAGTGTAAAGAGAAGCAATTTGATGATATCGATCGAATCCATTCTGTTACCAACTCCCAAACCTATGTATCTCTCTCCTGGATGAGATGATCAAGGTGGATCTTTTTGAGCATATCCTTACAGTTCACTCTGAAACTGTTGACGAGGTGCTCGATGTCCATTCCTTCCATGTTCTGGAGGAGCATATCGAGTTCGTCGTCTCCCGGCAGGGGTGCTACAGTCCTCTCGTCTCCGGGTTTCGCCCGGGGCATGGGGGCCTGGTGCTGCTCGCCGCCAGACGGTTCAGGTCGGCGTCTCGGCACTGTGGGTGCCGCACCATCCATCCCTCCCGGGCTGGCGGGTGACTTCTTCGCTCCCGTGACCGCCTTCTCCGGTGAGGTGCCCCGACTCCCGATAGCAAACGGCCGATTGAACTCGAGGGCAAGTTGTAGCTGGTCGGGTGTCAGAAGGTTCAACTCGGCCGCCACTTCGTTCTCTTCACCCCCCAGGATCATCTCCAGCGCTTGTCGCCCTTTCGCACTCCCATATTCAGCAAGCACCGCCATACCTTCGCTGAACACCAGAACGACGCTCTCATTACCGGAGACGATTGTGCAGATCCCGGTAAACTGTTTTGAGATCATCTCTTCTACTAGGGCACGGGATGTCGTGGATTTGATGAGACGATGGAACTGACCTCGTGGCAGTTGCATATAGACAACTTCAGCTCACTGGTATGAAATAAGCTTTGCTATTTATGTCTTTGGAGATGGGCGTGAGATAGTGGTGTAGTTAGAGATTATTTGATTGTGAACTACCCCCGCGTTCGCGGACAGGGCTTCCTGGCTATCATCGGTAATACTTGCATCACAGTGACGTGATGTAGCGGTATTATCTCCACAGGCTCGAGAGGGCTGTTCCATCCCCACGCGATGAATATTCACCGCAGCATTGTAATCTCGATCGGCAACGAACCCACAGTATGGGCATTCGTGGACTCTCACAGAAAGCGTTTTTTTTCACAATGCTCCCACAGTTCGAGCACATCTGTGTTGTGTCACGAGGATCGACTTGAATGAAGTTCGTACCAGCACTTTCAGTCTTGTCACGCGAGGTAAGAATAGAATCGTCCCCATGACGCAGGTATATGCTGGAGCATTGCCGGATGGTGGATCGGGTGACTACCGTTCCTGGATACCTCGGGGCGATCAGGATCTCCGACCCGGTCAGGCATGTGCTTTATCGCCGAGTCGGGCCAATGGCATAAGGGTGAGACTGCTCTTCGAGCTCTCCGGCGAGCACCCGGACCTCCCGGTTGCAGAGCTGGAGTGTGTGGGCAGGGTTCTTGATACCCGCGCCCAGGTAGCGGTTGCCGAGTGCCCGGACCCTCAGGCCGCCAGACGCCTTGCCCTGACCCATGTGGTGTTGGAGTACCTCGGGGAGTGTGAGCCCTCGATCGAGGCGTTTACGGCCCTCCTCATCGACCTCGCCGTCACGACCACAAAACCTTTCGCTGGAAGGGTGAAGAAGGTCCATGAGAGCCAGATGGCGGCTTCCCAGCTCGACCTTGAGCGGTTGATAGGGAGCCTGATCAGAGGGCCCGTCTCGCTCAGCGATCCCGTCGAAGAGTACCGCGCGATTGCATCGGAGGATCGTTGCTACTTCGGCCGGGTCCTCTTCAGAATCGATCGGGGGGGGTTTGATGCCAGGAGCCCCATGCGCCGGTCATTCTTTCACCCCGGGGCGATGATGCCCCGGATGGCCCGGGCGCTCACAAACATCTCCCTGATCCAGCCTGGAGAGCGGTTCTTTGATCCCTTCTGCGGCACCGGCGGGATCCTCATCGAGGCCCGGGATATCGGTGCCCGGGTTCTCGGGAGTGATTTCGATCCCACCATGGCCGCCGGGTGCAGGCAGAACCTCCCGGGATCAGATGTGATGATCGCCGACGCCACAGCGGTCCCGATCTGTGATCGCGCCCTCGATGCGGTCGTGACCGATCTCCCCTACGGCCAGTCAGTCCGGATTCGGGCAGAGAGTATGGACGATCTCTACGACGGCTCAATCGCCGAGATCCGCCGTATCCTCCGCCCTGAAAGACGCGCGGTCATCGTCACGCATCGCGACATCGCCGATATCGCTGCTCGCCACTTCACCATCCTGCAGGCGCACGAACAGAGAGTGCACAAGAGCCTGACCCGCAGGATCTTGGTGCTCGCCTGACGACTCTCGCGGATAGCGACATCCGGTTCAATCGACCCCCCTCTCCCGGCGCCATCCTCCGGGTGGGGTCGCCGGCAACCAACATCGACTTTATGATGGGTATCAACGAATTTTATATGTGGATGTGAATATAAAGCGCTACGGCCTCTACCTCATCCGGTGGCAACTCTCAACGCCGATCCTTGCAGTCACGCTCTACCTTCTCGCGGGCCTCGGAGCGCTCACCGCCACCATCGTAGCAAATCTCATCGGTGGTCTCATATTCTTCTGGGTCGACCGGTTCATCTTCACCTCCCGGTCGCTCGCCGCCCCTGCCCAGTGGGAGGTCAGGGAGGGGGTCAGGTGCGCGGACTGCAACACGATCTCACGGGGCTACCGCCTGGTCGTGACGAATGACTACGACAGGACGGACGACCCGACACCCGAGTTTCGCTGTGAGGCGTGCTCGAGGAAGAAGTCGGAGGAGCTCAGGCAGCAGGGCATCCGCCACTGACCCCTCCTCTCCATGAGATCGGCGAGGAGCACGGCGGCAAAAACATTGTTCACGAGCCCGAGAGATCCATCGGCTATTCGGGCGCAGAAAGTGAATCGCAGCATCCAAAAGCTCTTTTCGGGCAGGCAGATCATCTCATTCACCATCACCCCGGGATGAGTCTTCACCTCAAGCATGGTGTCGATCTCTGGCGGCGAGGCGTCACCTTAATGTATTCTCTTTCCATCCTACACCCGGAGTGATCGAGAAGATGATGGCATCAGTACGAAAATACGTAAACCCGCCTGCCGCTGAAGTGATATGCGAGTTCCGGTTCCCCGAGGACACTCCCTGGGACCTGACCTATCCCGGCATACTCTATGGCCGCCTGAAGGATGTCTACCCGAAACGTGATCAGCGCTACGTACGCGAGGTGGTCGTCCTCCTCGGACCCGAAGGGCTCCGTGAAGAACTCCTGGTCGGTGAGCGGTCGATCTTCATCACCGAGGACGAGGGCTGCGCGGTCCAGGTCGGTCCTCGACTGCTCTCGGTGAGCTGCCAGAAACCGTATGTGCACTGGGAGGCCTTCTCGACGCGCATCATTGGGGCGTTTGAGCGGTTCCGGGAGGTCATCAGCGCTGGCGCCGTCAGCACCATGAACCTCCGCTACGTCAACCTCATCGAGATCCCGGAGCGCGAGGTGACGCTCTCTGACTACTTCGCATTCTACCCGACCCTCCCGCCAGAGCTCCCACGAGTGCCAGCAGGATTCATCACTGGATGCGAATTCTCGTTTCATGACAACCGCGACAATTGCCGGGTGGAACTCACCGACGCTGTGCCAGCAGCCCTCGAAAATAACGCATATCTCTTAAACATCGACTATTTCCTGACCGGAGAGATGAGTATCCCGCTGGATGGGGTTGCTGACTGGCTGGAGATCGCTCATGCGCATGTGCGCGATATCTTCGAGGCCTGCATCAGGGAGCCCCTACGCGACCTCTTCGTCATCAGGGAGGAGACGCCGGTGGTGGCGCGCTGAGGTGCGATGGCACCCTGGATTGCCCACCCCAGATTACCTGGAAGAACGCCTGTAGGGAAGAGGCGGAGCAATGCATCGGATCGGGTTTTACCAAGAGCGCGGATGCTACAGCCTCGACGGCTGCTGGGATCAGGGCTGATCATGCGCCACTGATCAGGATAGGGGTGTTACCACTGGAGTCTGCAGGTGAGCTCCTCGCAGAAGATCCGAGCATTTTTCTGCAACCGGGTGCGACCAATTACCTGTGAACTTCATGGAGATCCAGGTAATCGGTGTTCAGGGCCTCCCCCTGATCCAGAAAGGTGATAACCTTCCAGCCCTGATCTGCGATCGGGTCACGTTTGAGGATGGAGATATCCTCACCATCGCCTCATCCGTCTACTCAAAGGCAAAGGGCTTCACCCGCGACCTTGCCGCCATCACCCCGGGCACCGAAGCCGTGCGGATCGCCGCAAAGACCAGGGAGGATCCTCGTTTCGTGCAGGCGGTGCTGGACTCATCCTCTGACATCCTGCTTGAGCACCCCTTCATCCTCGCAGAGGTGCCCTCCGGCCACATCGGCGTGCGCGCGGGCGTTGACCACAGCAACATAGAAGACGGCCAGGTAATCATCCTCCCACCCGACCCCATGGGGGCCGCCGCCGAGATCCGTGATGCGATCCAGCGTATCGCCAAAAGGGACGTCAGGGTCATCATCACCGATACCTGCGGGCGGTCGTTTCGCCGTGGTCAGACCGGTATCGCCATCGGGTGGGCGGGCATGACAGCGATCAACGACTACCGGGGCGACACCGATCTCTTCGGCCACGTCCTTGAGATCACCGAAGAGGCCGCGGTTGACGAGATCGCAGCCTTCGCAAACTTCGTCATGGGTGAGAGCCATCAGGGCATCCCTGCTGTGGTCTTCCGTAACTGCAGAGCCTGGGAAGGGCACGACACCATCTACTTCACGCCGAAGGAGGATATCGTCAGGGCCGCACTGAAGACAAAAAAGGATTAGAAGATGGCGTTGAGCACGAAGACTGCCACCCCGATCACGACGGTTGCGACGATCACGGCCATCGGGCTGATATGGATGGCCCGGTGATCCTCGCTGTCGTAGTAGTTGACCAGGCCGGCAGAGGACACCAATCTTCCACCAGATTTTTTCGCCATGCAAAGATATTCTCTCTCCCCCCATATAAACTGATGGAGATGCACACCACAGAGTACATCATCACCGGCCGGGCACTCCTCGGCGAAGAGCTGACCGAGGAAGATGTCTGTATCACCGTCGCCGACGGCGTCATCAGATCGGTAGAGCCCTGCTCCGGGATACCGGATCGGTGGATTGTACCTGCCTTCTTCAACGCTCACACCCATCTCGGTGATACCGTTGCGATGGATCTTCCGGTCCAGGGCAGCCTCGCGGAACTTGTCAAACCTCCGGACGGCCTGAAACACAGGATTCTTGCGGCAACACCGCGCACCGATCTCATCCGGGGGATGCGTTCAAGCATCATGACGATGATCTCGACCGGGACAGCTGGATTTGCTGATTTCAGGGAGGGAGGTGCCGCCGGTGTTGCGGCGCTCCGTGAGGCGGCGGCCGGGCTTTCCTGCCTACCGGTCATCCTCGGTCGGGAAGGCGGGGAGCAGGTGGGTGACGGGGCAGGCATCAGCAGTATCCACGACGTGGCGGACGCCGAGTTGATGGTCAGGGAGGCGCGGGCCGCAGGCAGACTCGTCGCCTTCCATGCCGGAGAGAAGAACCCGGATGACATCGACGGAGCCCTTGCGTTTGAGCCCGACCTGCTCGTCCACTGCACCCACGCAACCGATGCGCACCTCCGGCGGATCGTCGATATGGATATCCCTATCGTCGTCTGCCCGCGATCCAACTGGATGCTCGGCGTTGCAGCGTCACCGGCCCACCCGCCGATCGCGCGCATACTCGAACTCGGGGGGCAGTTTTTCCTTGGGACTGATAACGTGATGTTTGTCCAGCCGGATATGCTCCAGGAGATGGCCTTTACCGCAACAGTCTATCGCGCACCACCTGCCGAGGTTCTGCGTGCCGCGATCGCGGGTGCGGCGCTGGCAGGAAGGAGTGGATTTATTGAAAAGGGGCAAAAATCTTCGTTTCTTGTGATAGATCCGGTGAGACACAATCTTTCTTTCAGCAGGGATATCCGGGCGACCATTGTAAAACGGCTGGATTCCTCCTCCATCGAACAAAATGTTTTAACGTTGCGGTAGAAACTAAATAGGAAGTATCTGTTCTGCGTGGTGTGTATGTTCCGTAAGATACTCGTTGCTATAGACGGTTCCGAACCGGCCAATCGTGCTCTGGAAACAGCCATCGAAGAGGCTGGTACGTGGAACGCTGAAGTTCATGTCATCTATGTAGTTGAATCCGGGCTCTTTTCATCCCTTCCCATGGACAACACACTCGAGATTATCTATAGTGTTCTGCAAAAGGAAGGCGAAGAAATTCTCGAATCCGCTCGAGTGAAGGCTGATGCGGCGAATGTTCCACTCACCACATATCTCCGGCAGGGGCATGCAGGATCTCAGATCGTCTCCCTCGCCGAAGATCTGGGAGTCGATCTCATCATCCTCGGGTCCCATGGTAAGAGTGGTGTTGATCGCCTCTTCCTCGGCAGTGTTACTGACTATGTTGTGCGAAATAGCCCCATTACAACGACGGTGGTGAGATCATAAATCCTCAACGGATGCTTGTCCGTGACTACATGGTGACCGACGTGGTCTGTATCGAGATACCCGGAAACCGAGACGACGTCCTGCGCATTCTGAAGCGCACGGGCATAAGCGGCGTGCCGGTCCTCAAAGACAACAAACTCGTCGGCATCATCACCCGAAAGGATCTCCTCCGGAATGCAGATGAGACCCAGCTCGGGCTCCTGATGACCCCTGACCCCGTTGTCATCCGGCCGGACGCTCCTTTATCTGAAGCCGCTCAGCTGATGATACGCCACAACATCAGAAGGCTCCCTATCGTGGAAGACGGATCCCTGATAGGGATCATCAGCGTGGCCGACCTTGTGGCCGCCATAGCCCTGATGCGTCTTGATGAGTCAATCAAGGATAGCTACGTCAGCAAGACCTATGCCCTCTGGGAGGATACCCCCCTCTCGCTTGTCGGCAGGATCCTTGAGATCTCAGGTTACGATGCCATCCCCATCCTGATGGAGGATGGAACGCTTACCGGCATCATATCTGAACGGGATCTCATCAGGCATACCCGCATCGAGGACGGTATCGAGGTCAGCGACTTCTCGAACGGCACCGACGATGATGAGTGGACCTGGGAGAGTATTCGAGATACGCATACGATCAGCTACGGGATATCAAAGATCCAACTTCTTCCGATACCAGTCAAGAATGCGATGATCAGAAATGTCCTCGCTGTTCCCCTCAACGCGGAGATCAGTGAATGTGCGCTGAAGATGAAGCGTGCCCGGGTTGACCAGCTCCCAGTCATCAACGGGAATAAGCGGCTTGTCGCCATGCTCTTCGATCGTGAGTTGATCAAAGTCCTGCTGCCGGAGCGGCAGGGCTTACGAAAAGGTTAAGAGGCAACGTTCATATACCATACAGATGCTCATAGTGTCATGCTGAAGGGCGGCATGACAAGAAAATTTATGTTTTATGGTACCATTGTATACGCTTGACCGCTTTTGAGCGAGTTTAGGCATTTTAATGACTTTATGGGTGTTTCAGATGCTTGATATCTCAGAGCAGATTATGAAAGGCACAACAACTGTTGGACTGATCTTCAAAGATGGCGTCGTCCTTGCTACAGAGATGCGGGCGACGATGGGCAACCTCATCGCGAGTAAGCGTGCCAAGAAGATCTATAAGATCACTCCACGGATCGCCATGACCACCGCTGGCGGTGTCGGCGACGCGCAGCAGCTGGTTCGGATAATACAGGTCGAGTGCAGTCTCTACGAGATGCGCCGCGGAAAGACGATGTCGGTCGGTGCAGCATCGACCCTGCTCTCGAACTACCTGAACCAGAACCGGTACTATCCCTACTACGTCCAGCTCCTGATGGGCGGGTTCGATGATGACGGACCGAGCGTCTACTCTGTCGACGCTCTGGGTGGAGTCTCCAGGGAAGATGAGATCGTCGCTACCGGGTCGGGCTCTCCCATCGCGTATGGTGTGCTCGAGGACCAGTTCCGCCCCGATATGTCCGAAGGGGAGGCAAAAGATCTCGCCATTCGTGCGGTTCGGTCAGCGATGCGCCGTGATGCTGGATCTGGAGAGGACATCATGGTGGTCGTGATCATGAAAGATAAATACGAGGAGTCTACAGTGGGCGGGTTGCAGGCACCGTCTGCAGCCCGCCAGACTACCTGATATTTTTTTTTAGGACGGTTTTAATGGTGATTGAAGGGAAGCTTCAGGAACTGAAAGAGCAGATTAACAAGATTGTTCCCCGCGGGATTACGATCTCAGACGTCGAGTTCGAAGGGCCTGAACTGGTCATCTACACCGATGATCCAAAACAGTTCGCCGACCAGGCGGACTTGATAAAGATACTGGCACGTGACCTGCGTAAGCGTATCGTCGTACGACCAAATATCCTCGAGGACCCGGAACGGGCGGCTGTGGAGATCAGGGCCGTTGTGCCGGATAATGCAGGGATATCCGATCTCTTCTTTGACCCGGAGACGGGTGAGGTCCTCATCGAGGCGGAGAAGCCTGGCGTGGTCATCGGTAAGAACGGTGTAACGCTCCGAGAGATCACAAAACAGATCGGCTGGACCCCCAAGGTGGTCCGTACTCCGCCCATCGAGAGCTCGACGGTGAAACAGATCCGGGCGTTCCTGCGTTCGGTCAAGGATGAGCGGAAGGCTTTTCTGCGGAATATTGGCCGTCGTATCCATCGGGACGTCACGAGCAAGGATCAGTGGCTACGGGTCACCACGCTCGGGTGCTGCCGGGAGGTCGGCCGGGCGTCGTTCCTGATCTCGACGCCGGAGAGCAAGGTGATGGTGGACTGCGGCGAGAAGCCGGGCAGCATCACAGACGGGATCCCCTACATCTACGTGCCTGAGGTCTATCCGTTCGATACCCTTGATGCGGTGGTGATCACCCATGCGCACCTCGATCACTGTGCTCTTGTTCCCCTCCTCTTCAAGTACGGCTACGATGGACCGGTCTATTCGACCCCGCCGACGAGGGACCTCTCGGTGATGCTTCAGCTCGACTATCTGGATGTCGTCAGGAAGGAGACTGATAAGATCCCCTACACCTCAAATGAGGTGAGGGATTACATGAAGCACTCCATAACCCTCAACTACGGCAGTGTGACCGACATAGCCCCTGACATAAAGCTCACCTTCCATAACGCCGGGCATATCCTCGGGTCAGCGATCGCCCACTTCCACATCGGGGAAGGGCTCTACAACATCGCGTTCACTGGAGACTTCAACTACCAGAAGACCCGGCTCTTTTCGCCGGCGGTATCATCGTTCCCACGCCTGGAGGCGCTCTTCATGGAGAGCACCTACGGCGGGGCGAACGACGTCCAGCCATCACGGAAAGATGCAGAAGAGAAACTCTATGAGACGGTCTCGACGACGATCCAGCGCGGAGGTAAGGTGATCATCCCCGCATTCGCTGTCGGGCGGTCGCAGGAGGTTATGCTGGCCCTTGAGGAGGGTATCCGGAAGAAGAAGATACCGGCGGTGAAGATCTATCTTGACGGTATGATCCGGGAGGCGACGGCGATCCACACGACCTATCCGGAGTATCTCAACAGCGATCTGCGAAATCAGATCTTCCGGGAGGGACTGAATCCCTTCCTCGCTGACGCCTTTGTTCAGGTGGACTCACCAGACCTCCGCGAGCAGGTGATCTCGGGTGACCCTTGTGTCATCATAACCACGAGCGGTATGCTGAGCGGCGGGCCGGTGATGGAGTATCTCAAAGCTCTTGGCCCTGATGAGCGCAACATGCTCATCTTCGTCGGTTACCAGGCGGATGGGACGCTTGGGCGGCGTATCCAGAAGGGATGGCGTGAGATTCCGCTTGGATGGCGTGAGACGATCGTCATCAATCTCAATGTCACGACCATCGATGGGTTCTCCGGCCATTCGGACCGGAAGCAGCTGATGAACTACGTCGCCCATCTCCAGCCGCGACCCGAGAAGATCTTCACCATCCACGGTGACGAGAACAAGACCATCGATCTTGCAAGTTCTGTATATAAGCGGTATCGTATTGAGACCCACTCTCCCATGAACCTCGAGACCTATCGCATGATCTAGTGAAACGTCTTATCTTGCCTCGCGGCGGGTGGGAGCCTCGATCGCCGGCTGCACGCGGAGGGTGCAAGAGACTCCAATCGGAAGGGGGTACTCGAGCACCAAAACTCTTCGCCCAGCGAGAGGGACCGTGCTGGGCGTGAAGTGTTGGATGCAGTTGGTAGTTCGATCAGAGATGACGCGTAGTCTGCCTATTCTCATCGGGATATTCGTGGTGATGGCACTCTCGAATGCTGTCGTCCCGGTGCTCCCCGACTTTGCTGAAGGCTCAGCGATGCAGGGGGCAGTCTACGCTGCATACTTTTTTGGTGTCTTTGTCATGGTTCTGCCGGCGGGGATGGCAAGCGATAGAATCGGTCGCGTGCCGCTCATCCATGCCGGACTTCTTCTGACCCTTGCAAGCGGGGTTCTCATCCTGCTCTATCCATTCGGCCTGCCACTCCTCGTCTTCCGCGGTATCGAGGGGCTCGGGGCCGGACTCGCCTTCTCTGCGGCACTTGCGTGGGCAAACTCGCACCCCTCCGCATGGATCAGCGGCTATGTTATGGCGGCCCAGAACCTCGGCTTGGTCGCCGGGCTCCTGGCCACCGGGTGGCTCGCTGTGGCGACCGGGAACCATCTTGCTGGGATCGCTCTCTTCACGGCTCTCACCGTCCCTGCACTCGCTATGAGCGTCACAATCCGGGAGAGCAAGCATGAGGGGTTCATGGAGGCCGATCTCCTGACGATTGTTCGGGACTACTTCCGCCTGTTTGTTGCAGCAGCCATCCTCATAGGCATGACCGGGGCGATAGCGGCCATCTACCCGGGGTATATGGGAGGCGATCCGTCACTGTTGGCTCTCCAGCTCGCAACGATCAATATCGCGACAGTCGCCACGGTGCTCATCGCACCCCGGATCTCTCTCCGACCGGTTCCAACCATCCAGATCTCGTCTGTTCTCATGGCAGGAGCGGTTCTGTCGAGCTATTTCACGCCCTACGCCCTTCCGGCCATAGGCGGCCTTGCGGGCGTGATCATCGCTGCAACACTTGCGTTCCTCGCGGAGACGAGGATCCAGCAGGGTGCGATGGCCGGGCTCTTCAACACCGCGACCTACGCCGGGTTCACGTTCCTCGCTGCCTTTGCCGGGCTTGTTGCAGGGATGTTTAGTTTTCTGAGCGCTTTTATCCTGCTTGCCGGGATGGCAGGTATGATGGCGCTTGCCGTCAGCGGGTGCTGGTGCAGGTATCATGGGTGACCCGTAGCGCATATTACCCCTCCCCCTCATACGATGATCGTATGAAGGTCTTGATCAACGGCGAGTGGTGTGACTCTGCCTCGGGAAAGACGTTTGCGGTGCGCAACCCCGCCACAGGAGATGTGGTCGAGGAGGCGCCTCTCGGCGATGCGGACGATGTTCGAGGCGCAGTGGAGGCAGCAGATGAGGCGTTCGCGGATTGGTCTTCCCGGAGCCCGAGGGAGAGGGGGAAGATCCTCTTCTTCGCTGCAGAAGAGGTGCGCCGCAGGAATGCGGAACTCGGGGCGCTCCTGACTACTGAGCAGGGGAAACCCATCCGGGAGGCGGTTGATGAGGTCAATGGGTTTGCAAACATCCTCGAGTACTACTATGCCCTCTCCGCGGGGGAGCGGGGGGAGTCCATGGTTCTCCAGAGCCATGGCCATTTCCTTATCCAGAGGCGCCCGATCGGCATATGTGGTGCGATCATTCCCTGGAACATGCCAGCGATCATCATGGGTTGGAAGATCGGGCCGGCTCTGGTGGCGGGGAACACCATGATCCTAAAACCTTCCCGGACCGCCCCACTGACCTGTGGAAGGCTTGCGGGAATCCTCGAGGGTGTCGGCCTCCCACCGGGCGTCCTCAACGTCGTCACCGGGCCAGGGGAGACGGTCGGCCGGGAGATCGCGAGGAATCCAGCGATCAGGAAGGTTTCGTTCACCGGTGAGGGCGGGACCGGTAAGCAGGTCGCGCTGGATGCTGCCCCAGCTCTGAAGCGGCTTACGCTGGAGCTCGGGGGGAGCGATCCCATGATCGTGTGTGATGATGCCGATATCCCGATGGCAGTCGAAGGCGTCATCAAGGGGCGGTTCTACAACTGCGGTCAGACCTGTACGGCGGTGAAGAGGCTTTACCTCTATGAGTCGATCGCGGATGAGTTTCTAGGGTTTCTCAGGGCGAGGGTCGGGGAGATCGTGGTTGGTAACGGCATGGAACGCGGCGTCAATATGGGTCCGCTGAACAACCGGTCCGGGCTTGATCGACTGGTGCGCCAGGTGGACGCTGCCCGGGAGCGAGATGAGGGAGAGATCATCGTGGGCGGGAAGGCGCCCGGGGGGGAAGGGTATGAGCGCGGATTCTTCTTCATGCCGACGATCGTCACCGACGTTCCACATGACTCAGTCCTCTTCACTGAAGAGACCTTTGGCCCCGTGCTCCCCATCGCCACCGTCGCAGGTCTCGACGAAGCGCTTGAACGGGCAAACAGTAGCTGTTACGGCCTTGGAGCATCGATATGGACCCGGGACGCAGGCGTGATCGCCCGGGCGACCGGGGAGCTCGAGGCAGGGATCATATGGGTCAACCAGCATCTGCGTATCCCGCCTGAAGTACCGTTTGGGGGGACGAAGGAGAGCGGCACGGGCAGGGAGAACGGTAGCCGGGCGCTTGATGATTACATCGAGGAGACGACCATCCTGATGCGGTTGTAGGCGGGTATCTCAGGGCAGACCATCTCTCTGGAGCCTGCTTTCTTCGAAAATCCTATAGCATGAGAGGAACATTATCCTATGATGTTCTGTATCGTAACGGGCGGTGCCGGTTTTATCGGTTCGCACGTCGTCGATGCCCTGGTTGCGGCGGGAGACGATGTGCTGGTCATCGATGACTGTAGCGCGGGCACCACAGAGAACCTCGCAGGGCACCTGGCGAGCGGGCGGGTGGCCTTTATCGGGCAGAACCTGCTTGATGACGGCTGGCAACGGCACCTGGAGGGGGGAGACCGGGTCTACCATATCGCTGCAGACCCTGATGTCAGGCAGAGTGCCATGACCCCTGACTCCCAGATGAAGAACAACGTCATCGCCACATACCGGGTGCTTGAAGCGATGCGGGCCTACGGTGTGCCGGATCTGGTCTTCACCTCGACCTCAACCGTCTACGGCGATGCCACGGTCATCCCGACGCCGGAGACCTACACCCCGCTCGAGCCGATATCGGTCTACGGCGCGACGAAGCTTGCCTGTGAGGCGCTCATATCATCGTACTGTCACTCGTTTGATATGCGGGCATGGATCTACCGGTTCGCAAACATCATCGGAGAGCGGAGCAATCATGGCGTTATCTGGGATTTCATCAGAAAGCTCCGCGAGAACCCGCAGGAGCTTGAGATCCTCGGCGACGGTAGGCAGACAAAATCGTACCTGGAGGTCGGGGAGTGTGTCCGTGCCGTGCAGTTCGGGATAGCGCACGCAGGTGATCCGGTGAACATCTTCAATATCGGTTCAGAGGACTGGATCGATGTCGTTGCCATAGCCGATATCGTCGCAGGGGAGATGGGTCTCTCAGATGTTCGCTACCGGTTCACCGGTGGTGAGCGAGGCTGGGTCGGGGATGTGCCCAGGATGCAGCTCTCAGTCGAGAGACTCAAAGATCTTGGCTGGCGGTGTGGGACCTCCTCTGAGGAGAGCGTGCGCGCGGCGGCCCGTGCCATGCTCGAGTGATCCAGACTGACCATACAACAAAAAACTCCCGCAGGGCGTTGCACCGCTGGCACTTGATCGGCTATACCAGACAGTAATCAGAGATCCGTATGAAATATGTCATTATACTTGGAGACGGCATGGCTGATGAGCCGCTTGCCGAGTTGGGGGGCAAAACGCCCCTTGAGTACGCAGAGATACCGAACATGGACAGAATCGCCCGTGATGGGCGGTGTGGGATGCTCCGAACCGTCCCGGATGGTTTTGAGCCGGGAAGTGATATCGCGAACCTCTCGATCCTTGGGTATGACCCTCGCACCACCTACACCGGGAGAGGACCCCTGGAGGCTGTCAGCATGGGGGTCACCCTCCACGATGGGGACTTCGCTTACCGATGCAACCTTGTCACGGTCCGGGATGGCGTGATGGAAGACTTCAACGCTGGACATATATCCAGCGTCGAGGGTGCCGAGCTCCTCCGTGACCTGGATGCCGCACTCGAGGATATCAGGGTCTATCCGGGGGTCGGTTACCGGAACCTGATGGTCGTTTCCTCGGCGCTCGGCGCTGAGACGACCGCGCCCCACGATATCGTCGGCCAGCCCGTGGACGACTACCTCCCGCGCGGTGGGGATGCTGAGATCCTCCGGGACTGCATGGAGCGCTCAGAGGAGATCTTTGCCGACCACCCGGTCAACCGGCGTCGCCTGCAGGAGGGAAAGCTCCCCGCCACCGGCATCTGGCCGTGGAGCGGCGGGAAGAGACCGTCGATTGCATCATTCAGAGAGAAGTACGGTCTTGCTGGTGGTATGATATCGGCAGTCGATCTTCTGCGTGGTATCGCCCTCCTTGCCGGGATGGAGGTGATCGACGTCCCGGGCGCCACAGGATTCCTGGATACCGACTACGAGGCGAAGGCCAGGTACGCGGTCAGAGCCCTCGATCACCTCGACTTTGTCTATGTCCACGTCGAGGCCCCTGATGAAGCGGGGCATATGGGAAGTGTAGAGGAGAAGGTGCGGGCGATCGAACGGCTCGATGAAGCCATTGGGATCGTCCTGGACCGGCCCGATACTACCATCGCGGTCCTCCCCGACCACCCGACACCGATACGCACGAAGACCCACACCGCAGATCCGGTGCCGTTCGCGGTGCTTGGAAAGGGGCGGGATGATGTATCGGCATTCTCCGAGGATGAGGCTGCCCGGGGATCGTTTGGGCTCGTTCAGGCTCCCAAATTTCTTTCTCTTCTTTTTTTAAGGTGAACCGACGGGTAGAATCCCGGCATCACCTTTTTGTAGTCGCTGTGTACACTAACCCTATAGTATCATGGAACCCCTGACGATAGACGGAATCAACGAGAGGATCCGGGAGATTGAGCAGGAGGTCGGCCGCCTCTCCCCGATGCAGAAGGTTCTCATCGGGACTGATGGGTCGGTGACGAATCTCCTCGAGATGGCAACCGGCCACCCGGTCGCCATCGCCACCTTGGTGCAGGAGGTCGTCGCCGCTGATGCCGGGATGGCGGCTGCACTCGCGATTGAACCGGATGATGAGGTCAACTACCGCGTTGTGGAGTTGAAGGATAGCGTGACTGGGGAGGTTCTTATTTACGCGGTCTCCTGCACGCCGCTCCGGAGGCTTGCCCCGGAGTTCAGGCAGGATCTCATGCGGGCCGATATTCCCATCGGCAGGATCCTCCGCAACCACCGGATAGAGTCGCGCCGGGAGATAACCGATGCCCGTATCGTCCAGGCCGGTGCTGATCTTGCACGGGCATTCGATACCCACCGGTCCGAATCGATGCTCTCCCGGCGATACCGGATCATCCATCGCGAGGAGCCCCTGATCGCCATCGAGGAGATCTTCCCCTGCACGGCGTTTGTGGACGAAGTCAGGGTGCTGGTCGACGCCCCGTCGAGGATACACATAACCCTGCTTGATATGAACGCCACGTCTGGAAGGGTGGATGGCGGGGTTGGTGTCGCCATCGACGAGCCGGGGTGCATCCTGGATGCACGGAAGAGCGCCGGGATAGAGGTGTACGGGGGTGATGAGACGGCCAGCCGTAGGGTTCTTGAGGCTGCCCGGGCGACGGTGGAGGGGCTTGGGCTTCCGGGCGGCTCTGAGATCGTCCTGCACGCCGCTGCCCGGCCACATGCCGGGCTTGGGAGCGGAACGCAGGTCGCGCTTGCCACGGCCGCCGCCCTCTGCCGGCTCTATGATCGTGAGGTTCCCGTACCTGATCTTGCGCGGATCGTCGGCCGGGGCGGGACGTCGGGAATCGGTACGGCGGCGTTTGAGCAGGGGGGCTTTATCCTGGACGGCGGGCATCGGTTTGGCACCCTGGGGGGTAAGGAGGACTTTCGACCTTCGGCGGCATCACGGGGTATCGCTCCGCCTCCGATCCTCGCCCGACACCGATTTCCTGAAGATTGGCGTATCCTGCTGGTCACGCCGGATGTCGAGGCGGGGGCGCATGGGGGCCGGGAGGTCGATGTATTCCGCACACACTGTCCGGTGCCCCTCGATGAGGTTAGGGAGCTCTGCCACGAGGTGCTCATGCGGATGATCCCGGGCCTGGTCGAGCACGATCTCGACCTCTTCGGCTCGGCGGTCAACCGCGTTCAGCGCCTGGGGTTCAAGCGGGCTGAGGTGACTCTGCAACACCCGGTTGTGCCGGCGCTCCTCGAGGCCTTGGTGCAGGCCGGGGCGGCCGGGGCGGGCCTGAGTTCGTTCGGGCCGACGGTCTATGCGGTCGGGGATACGGGTATGGAGGGTGTGGCCCGGACGGCGGCGGAGGTGCTCGGCGACCGTGGGGGATCGGTTATCCTCACAAGGGCTCGGAATCATGGGGCGGGCGTGCGGGCGGGGTGATGGTGCATCGATCCTCCCTTGCCATACGGGGATCCTGGTCGAGCGCGCTGTTGATGCCTCTGGCTCGCCGGTGAACGCAAAAAAAGTCGATACAGAACGGCATCAGACCCCTGCTTCATCATCGATCAGTGGGGGTAACTCTCATCATCTGCCGCGATCTCTCGTGGACTACTTCCCCACATATATTCGCGCCCCCACACGTTAAATCCTCCCGGAACCCCGACCTGACCACCTCTGGGTGCACAAACCTTGAAGGCCTGCGCTACAGACTACACCGTATGGCGAAGAGGCAGGAAGAAGCAGTCTCCCGCTTCATGGCGGGCTACAACTGCGCACAGGCGACAAGCTCGGTCTTTGCGGCTGACCTTGGCATCCCCGAAGAGGTTATTCTCCGGGCTGCCACGGGATTTGGCGGCGGGATGGGGCGGACCGGGGGCGATCCTTGTTCTCGGGCTCTCGTTTGGCGGTACCGGGCCCACCGAGAAGAAGGCGAACGACAAGACCTACGCGCTCGTCCAGGAATTCATCGCCCGGTTCACTGACCGGAACGGCGCGATATCCTGTACCGAACTCCTCGGATGCGACCTCTCGACCGAAGAGGGACTTTCGCGGGCAAGGGAAGGGAAGCTCACCCGGATCGTCTGCCCTGGATACGTCAGGGATGCGGTGGAGATCCTCGACTCCATCATTTCCGGGCAGTCTCCGGGCCGGTGACGGTCTGGGGGAGTCTAAAGATCCGCCGCAGGTCCATGGAATTCAGGTTCTTTGCCGCAAGTGCCCACTTCTCGATCGTGTGCCAGGAGAGGAACGCCAGAGGGAACACCAGCAGGAGAGAGAGTCCACAGAGTGCCGGGAGGGAGAGAGTGTTTCCTGAGGCCTGGATGAGCGCCTGCTGGATCGGGTAGTGGTAGATATACATCCCATAGGTGAAATCTCCCCCCCTCCCGAAGCTGTTCAGGAGCGGGATCCGGATCTGGGCAGCATACAGGACGAGATAGGGGATACAGATGACCCCGGCGACCAGAGGGTAGGGTGTCAGCAACGAGAGCCCGAGCACCGTGAGGAGGATCCCGGCGACGAGTGGCCGGTAGGTGATACTCTGCCGGTGGAGAGAGAGATAGGCGCCGATGAGGAAGTAGAGGGTGAACCTGACCTTTGCCATCCTGGGATCGTCGAACCAGATCATCCAGAGGAGGACGTTTATTGCGGAAAGGCCGATGATTGCGCTCCGCCGCCGTAGGAGTCCGGTGAGGCCCAGGACAGCAACGACCCCGTACATCACGATCTCGACCGGTATGATCCAGAGCGATCCGTTCACGAATTGCACTGGATTTCCCTGGAAGAGTCCTAAAATACTCCCATTCTCAAAGAACGGGACCTTGAGGATCCCCTCCAGAGAGAAGAGGACGCTGTAATATTCATCCGGTGGAAGGGATGTCATCAACGGTCCGATGACAAAAAGCGTGATGAAGACTGCGGGGATGAGGGGTGGAACGATCCTGAGGAACCGCTTCCAGGCGAATCGGGGCAGGGATGCGGTCGACTCCCAGCTCACCGGTATGAGGTAGCCGCTGATGACGAAGAATGCCGCAAGCGCCGCCTGTCCCATGAGGAGGAAGGGGTCGTAGAGCTGCATATTCGGGTAGCCCATCGTGAGCGAGTGGGCATGTGTGACGATGATAGCCGTCACAGCGACGAACCGCAGGAAGTCAAAGTTGTTCGAGAACCGGGCTGCACCGCCCTTGGGGTGCGCTACGCTCATGGAGATCGAGATATCCTCACTACCCGTGGTCTGGCAACAATTAAGTAGTTGGTTATACGTATCCCCTCACATGGACTCGCTGGTCGTAGCCACGTTTGCCGTCGTCGCCCTGCTCGAGATCGCTGTCCCGCTCACACTTGGCTACTGGGTCGTCCGGAGGTTCGGTGTCCCGTGGCGAGTCTTCGGGCTCGGTGCTCTCTTCTTCATCGTCGTGCAGGTCATCCACACCCCTCTTGTTCTTGCGACACAGGTCCCACTCTCCCGTGCCCTCCTGCCGCTTGGAACAGCAGCACCCCTTGTGGGCCTCGCCCTCTACCTCGGCCTCCTCGCCGGCATCTTCGAGGAGGTCGGCCGCTACCTCGTCTACCGCTACTACTTCAGGCGGCGGGATATACCCCTCACCCGGGAGGTCGGCCTCCAGTTTGGGGCCGGGTGGGGCGGTGTCGAGAGCATCATCGTCGCACTCCTCGTCATATCAAGCATGATCACCTACATCGCCCTTGCGAGCAACGGGGTCGTCCCTCTGCCCGACGATCCGGCCGTCATGGCACAGATCGAGACCCTCCGGAGTCTTACGCCGCTGGATATCCTGCCAGGCCTCGCTGAACGGATGATGACGATCACCCTGCACGTTGCCTGGTCTCTCATGGTACTTGCCGCCGTCGTCTATGAGAGGAAAGCGTTCCTTATCCTCGCCATCCTCTGGCATGCTGCTGTGGATGCCGCTGCAGTCTACCTCGTCCAGACCCAGGGGGTCCTGGTGACCGAGGCGGTGATATTCATCTTCGCGATCGCTGGCCTTGCGTACATCTTCGCGCAGTGGCGGCGGATGGGGGAACGATCCACCTCTTAACCGTCCCACGCGTGCAGGTATCCCCGGCGTTCGAGCGGCTCTCCATCCGCGAGCACCACCCGCTCAGGGATGACTTCCCCGATGACATGCGCCCTGACCCCCGACACCGGGAGGAGACCTGGTGGTGCAGAGAAGAGGAGTTCAAAGTCCCCCCCGCCGTAGAGTGCAAGTTCCCGGGCCTCATCCTCCGGGACTCCTGCCGGGAGCGGGAGGCGGGTGGTGTCAATGGAGAACCCGCAATCGTTCACCGCGAACAGGTCGTAGAGGGAGACTGCAAGCCCGTCTGAGATGTCCATCATCGCCGAGACCCCGGCACGGCCGAGGATCTCCCCTTCCTTCATGCGGGGCTGGGGCTCGAGGAGCTCTTTTCTATGTTGATCGTAGCCCGCAAGAGCGGCTTCAGCCTCTCCGAGCGGCCCGGTGACCGCAATGATGTCTCCCGGCCGCGCTCCCCGCCGCCGCACCAGGTGCTCCGGGGAGACGGTCCCGAGTCCGGTGCTCACAAGTGTCAGCTCCTGGTGGGCGTCGAGATCTCCGCCCACGAGCTCGGCGCCAAACATCGTGCAGCAGTCCCGGGCGCCCACCATAATCCCGGAGAGCCGTTCCGGCCTATCAAGGCCGACCGCGAGGAGTACCTGTCCCGGTGTTGCACCCATGCTCGCCAGATCAGAGAGCGTGACCGCCACCGCCATCCAGCCAATCTGCCAGTCGGTCATCCCCGCTGGAAAGTCGGTGATCTCGTGGAGCATATCGGTGCTCGCGACCAGGAGGAGGCCGTTCCCGCAGGGGATGACGGCACAGTCATCTTCAAGCCGTTCAGGGTCGATGATCGTCCCGATCAATCGATGCAGGCCCCGCTCATCCACCGCGACGCACCTCCTTCTCCCGTTCGCTCCGGTACTCCCTGAAGAGGTACTCGAGCCGTTCGGCCTCCCTCTCGCGTCGGTACTCCTTCTGCCCTTCCTCCCACTCTCCGATGGCATCATCGACGAGATCGGTCTTCGCCGCCCCAGTCCTGCCTCTGATCTCCGGTTTGACCGAGTCGGCCGAGAGGAGGGGGAGAGCAGCCTCCCGGGCGACCCTGACCAGGTGGGGGTCGGGGGGCTCCCCGCCGATGACCAGTGCCCGCACATCCATCTCCACGAGATCCTTCACCACGCCTCGTCCCCAGCCGTGGGCCTTGGGGATATAGAGGATATCGCCTCTGACGATCCCGATCCCCTCCTGAAGACCCCGCACACCTTCCCGGGTCAGGGAGTCAAGCACCTTGAGCGGGGTGTAGTCCTCGGATACCTCGATCTTTGCGACGGTCTGTAGGCGCTCCAGGCGCTTCTTCAATCGCCGGGACCGCCGCCGCTCGCCGCGGAGCTGCCGGCGCAGGTTCTCGATTGTGGCATCTTTCGTCGTCAATTCCGCGTCCCGTCGCATCTTCCGCCCGGCAGCAGAGCGTTCCCGCCGCAGGGTCTGTTGTAACCGTTCCACCTCGCGATCACGTTCCCGAACGTCATCCTGCAGTTCCCGCACGTAACTCCGGAGCCGCTTCACCATACCATCGAGTGCCATCACCCGCTCATCCTCCACGGGCCGTTCAGGAACCGCCTCCGCAGGCGGGGCGGGTTTCGGGGCGGTAGGGGCCCCCTGCATCTCGGTGATGACCGCGTCGAGAGATTGGCCTCGGAGCACCCGCGCCCGAACTTCATCGAGGTCAAACCCGGGCTGCACCCGCTTTGCAATGTTTCGGAACTTGTTCTGAAGACTCCGGTAAGCGTCCAGCGCCGCCGAGAGGGCATCGCGCTCGTGGTCGTTGGTGTACGAGAAACCGGCGGTCAGGTCGTACTTCGTCTCTACCGGGAGCGACTGCTTCGGAGTGTAGGGGATGGCGTTGAATGCCCGACGGATCTTCTCGACCGAGTAGGGCATCTGCTGGACATCGGAGGCGATGATGAGCGGTTTTCCAGTGCGGTAGAGCTCCTCGACGATGTCGGACATGGTCATCTGCCGGGAACTTGTGAGGAGGGCCAGGTTGCCATCGAGGTCCAGAGCGGCGATCCCGGTCGTCGTCCCGGGATCGAGTCCGACGATCAGGTAGCGGGGACGACTGGAGAGCGGTTCGAACCGTATTCGTTCAAGTTCTCTGCCCGCTACCCTGACCTGGACATCGGCGCCCCGGGATGAGGAGATCGGGACCATACTCCGGGGGGCGACGACCCGGAAGGTGACCCTTGAGTGGCCACCGAAAGCCTCTGTCTCTTTCTTCTCGTAATCGAGGCCGGCACCCCGGAGTCTCTCCTCGATCTCCCGGGCTTTCTGCCGCACGGCACCGTGGATCTTCCTCGTGTACCGGTTCTGGCTCCATCCACCCCTTCCCGGAGACCGGCGCCTGCTCACCACGATGTCGGTGGTATTCTCAAACGCTATCACCTCGACCCCCGCCCCGAGGGAGGCCACCTGCGCCGTGGTCCGGGCCTCAGCGTAGGGGTCAAACCGGTTGAAGCTGATGTTGTATCGGGCGGCAACCTTTCCGAGGGTCTCTTTCCGCTCGCCGCCGGTCACCTGAACGAGTTTTGTCGATGGCGGGAGGGCCTGCAGGAAGACGTAGAGTTCGTTCCGGTCGGCTGCGATCTCCTGGAGGCTGTCTACCGCTAGGATCTCCGGCTGCTCCTCGGCGAGGATCCGCTGGAGACGGAACCCGGTGACCTCCTCCACCCCGAGGATCTCGCCCCCTTCCATTCTGCAGAGAGCATAGACAGGCCGCCGGGTACGGGAACGGACCGAACCTTTGATGATATCGATTCCAAAGACCTTCACTCCACCACCTTTGCCAGTGCTTCGTCAAAAGCGTATTCGATACCATATTTACGCCTGAAGTACTGGAGGATATTCTCGATGTCTCGCCTGAGAAGGTCGTCAGCGTTCGGGTGACAGGTCTCCACCCACTGAGGCCAGTCGATCAGCCAACACTGCCCTTCTTCATCGATCATGACATTAAATTCGCTTAAATCACCGTGGACGATGCCGATCTGATAGGCTTTGCGGATGTTTCTGAGGATATCGTCGAGAACCTGTTCCGGCTCTTCAAGGGTCGCCCTGACGAGGTCTGCCCCGGGGATGAACGACATCACGAGAACATGCCGGTTCAGGTCGATCGGGAGCGGCACCGAGACGGCTGGATGGAGCATCTTTAAAGCATCGTACTCCATCTTCGCTGAGATGCTGGAGGCGAATATCCAGGGGCAGTGCCCGGCTTCAGGCATGTAGCCGCGCTTCAGACGGACAGACTGAAACGATCGCTGTCCGACGCGATGAAATTTCAGTACCACTGGCCCAAGGCCCATCGCCTCACAGACCTCTGACTCTTTCCCGACACCGATCAGGATCCCAAGCGCCTGAATGGTGTCCCGGCGGGTGAGGGCGTTTAGGGCGAGCGCATCGTAGCCGTTGAAGACCAGAGCGTAGCCCTCGTAGGGAACCTTCTCGTACCTGACCATATCCATGGCCATCAGCCTGCCCAGCCGGTAGGAGAGCTCGGATTCAGAGTACCCTGTGGCCGGTCTGAGCACCTCGAGCGGCACCCACCGGTAACGGCGCATGAGGCGTTCAAGGGCAAGCAGGATCCGGAGTTCATAGGCGTGCAGGTCTCGCACATATTCTGCAGGAACAGGCATATTCTACACCATTTATGTGACGTGGGGATAAAAGAATGATCGGGATGCCATGCAGTGCAGCAAATGTCACCGTGATGCGATCGTCTTTCAGCGCTACTCAGGGCTGCACCTCTGCGAGCAGCATTTCAACCGTGATTTTGAGGCGAAGGCAAAGCGGGCGATCCGGGAGCACTGCTGGATCGAGTCCGGGGATGTGGTGGGGGTTGCGCTCTCAGGGGGCAAAGACTCAAGCGCCCTCCTCTTCTTCCTCCACCGACTTCTCCACAGACGCCGGGATATCCGGTTGATGGCTATAACCGTGGATGAGGGGATCTGTGGTTACCGGGATCCGGCCCGGGCACGGGCTATCGCCGATCGTATCGGGGTTCCCTGGACTACCGCCTCATTCCAGGAGGAGTACGGGATCACGCTCGATGAGATCGTGGGCCGGAGGGGAACGAGGCTCTCCTGTTCTTACTGCGGGGTGCTCCGGAGGGCGCTTATGAACCGGATCGCCCGCGAGGAGGGAATTACGAAGTTTGCCTACGGGTTCAATCTGGACGATGAGGCTCAGTCGGTGCTGATGAACGTCCTCCGGGGCGATGCGTACCGGCTCATCCGCCCGGTGCAGAACGTAGCAACCCTGGTTCCCCGGATAAAGCCGTTTATGTACATACCGGAGCGCGAGGTGGCGCTCTACGCCTTCCTCCACGTCGAAGATTTCGATCTTGCCGGCTGCCCCTACGCGGTCGACGCTCTGCGGGGTGACGTCCGGGGCCTCCTCGATGCCTACACCTACCGCCATCCGGCGACAAAGTATTCCCTGGTCAATCTCGGTGAGGCTCTCCGGGGACCGGGTATACCGCCGGGGGAGGAACTCCGGGTCTGCGAGGTCTGTGGGGAGGTGTGCGGGAGGGTGTGCCGGGTCTGTCAGGTTCTGGAAGAGGTCCGGGGAGGATCGACCACATCCATTGATGGCGATGGAGCGCAATGACCACCATGAAAGCCCTATCTTGATGGGTCTACCAGGTCATTTCTCGTGCGGACATCTCCGCTTTGGCGGCCTGGGGGTTCTTCTCCTCTGTTCCACCGTGTCCTGGGTCGGTTTGTGCGGGAGGGGGGAGGCCTCGCAAAGCCGGGCTACTATCCGCATTCCGCGTGATCGTTGGCGTTCCATCGCACGCGTCAAAATCTTTGAAGATACGGTGACATGATGCACCAGGGGTTTAGCCCCCGCTCCTCTACTACTCCTCCGGCTCCTGCGGGCAGACACCTGCACTCTGCCGCAGGTGTCTTCCTGCATACCCCGCAAGCAGGACCGAGAATACCCCGGTGACAAAGATACCATCGAATATCCCGGCCCCACCTATGGAGAGGGTCGTCGCCGCACCTCCGGCGAGTGATGTAAACACCGTGGGGTTTGCAAGGTTGAGGATGTCGGCACCGAGCAGGGTGCCCATCGTTCCACCTGCGTAGGCGAGCTCCGGGGCGGTGCGGCAACCACGGGCGAGGAGAAGCCCTACTGCGGCTCCCGTGAGGGGTGCGATATAAAACGGCATGGTGATCCCGAGACCGGGGACTGGTGTTGCAAACATGTGGGCGGCGATCGTTACGACTGCGATGGCGGCGAGAGTCTTTGGCAGTAAGACCCGGTTCCTTGCGACCATACCGATGGTCACGAAGAGCGGGATTGCAGCTCCGCCCACGTTGATCGCAATGGTTGCCGTGTCGATCGTGATCAGCGGTATGTTGAGTAAGCTCCCGAGGAGGGCTCCTGCGGTCACCAGCATCGCCTGGTAAAACCCGAATCCGATCGATTCAAAGACCTCTTCGCTGATGAGAAGGAAGTTGAATATGACCAGGACCGGTATCAGGATGGCCAGAGCGATGATGACCTGCTCCGGATTGAAAGGAACCGGCAGGATTGCGATCGCGGGAACCTCGACTACCATGTTAGTACATCGGGCGGGCCGATCCCATAAATAGGTTCAGTCCAGTGCCGGTGCCGGCGCCAGCCACAACTTCCGTCGTTATCAGGTCTCTCGAAACAGTTCCTGGATAAATCAAAAGTGTAATAGTGAACGAAAGCCGTAACGGACATTTTTCACTCTCGTTTTAAAATAGTAACAATCATATGTTGATAACAAAAATAAGATTATCCGGGATATTTCTCCCTAAATACGATAACGAACACCGGAGCGCAAACCTTCGCGAGAAAAACATTTCCAGATTCCAGGGATGGTTCTCACGCGCCCGGATAATAGGTGATTGGAGACGGTTTCATTTTATCTGACTGATCGGGACTGCATGGAGGTTCATGGGCGCCTTTACCATTGAGGGGTTGATAGAGCGCCTGGAACGGCTCCAGGCATGCGGTCCTATCCCATCCGACGTGAAGAGAGGAGAGGTCCTGGGCATCCTCTGCCCCCGCGGCCAGAGCCGGAAGACTCTGGTTGCCATCCTCATGACGATCCTCTTCCCGGTTCCGGCATTTGCTGAGACTTCTTCCCTTGCGATCCTCGGAGACCTTGGGGATGTGCGGCGGAGCATGGGCATTATCTTTCAAGATCCGTCTCTCGATCGGGCGTTGACCGGAAGGGAGAATCTGGAGTTTCATGCCCGGTTGTGCTGCCTGGACGACAGAACCCGGGAAAGAAGAATCTCTGAGGTCATCGAACTGTTCGGGCTTGCCGGGGTCACGGATACCGTGGTCGGGATCTGCCCTCCGACCATGGTGAGACGTCTTGAGATCGCGCGGGCGTTTCTTTCGCACCCCGGCCTTCTCCTCCTCGCCGATCCGACTGGGGGTTTGGATGAGCCCGGTGCCCGAGATATTCGGCGCCTGCTCCGGCAACTGAACCGCGAACGAGGGGTGACGATCGTCTTTACGACGCATGCTATGGCGGATACGGAAGAGATCTGCGACCGGGTCGCGGTCGTGGATGGTGGCGAGGTTGTAGCCCTGGATACCCCGGAGACGTTCCGTGCGATCATGACCGTCGATGATGCCCTGGCGCTGGAACTTGATGATGTCCCATGAGCATCTCAGATCCCTTTTTATTCCCGGCGATGCTACGGTGCACATGGCTAACCCGTACTTTCCCCTGATCATCGGGTGCATCATCATGGCCGTTCTGATTGGCGGGTGCTCCAGTGCCAGTACAGCGCCTGACCAGGTCATCCAGTCCGTATCACCGGTTGAAGCATCTACCCTGATCGAAGAGATGGGGCAACGCCCGGAGTTTATCATCATCGATGTGAGGAGGGCGGACGAGTTCGCAGACGGGCACATACCAAGTGCGATCAACATCGACTCTAACGTCTTCCTGGAGCATATCGTCGGACTCAACCCGGATGGAGCCTACCTCATCTACTGTCAGCGGGGAGCCCGGAGCGCCAGTGTCTGCGAGATGATGCGAGACGCTGGGTTCATCGAGGTGTATGAGGTGGAGGGTGGCCTCAGCGCGTGGGAGGCGGCCGGCCTCCCGGTGGAAAGGGGGTAGCCTCTGCTCCCTATACCCTGCAGGCTCCTGAAGGTGGGGAGGTGCGCAAGGATTTACCCGGACACCGGGTGACCCCGAGATTATCCACCTCCCGGCGACCACAGGGTGACTTCATTCCGGAACTTTTTCCGTGGATGGCACCCTCTGGACGACGTCAGGGCCTTCCCCACTCTCAAGGGTATCGAGGGCCAAGCGATGTCCTGGCAGTATGCCACCGGGGGGATGGGGGAGGTGGCGCCCGGTGTGTGAAGAGCCCGGCGGAGAGCCAGATCCGAATGTATCCCGGAGGTGCGACTTCCACGGTTGGAGCCCTAACTCACTGCTCTCCTACAACGCTATATGCCAATATCACCCAAGTACAGGGACCGGACGGCACTGGAACTGATCCTATGTCGCAGGGGAGGGAACCACCACGGTAGTCAGGGAGCCTCAAGGCCTCAGGGGACGCATCGCCGCCTCCCCGAGGGCAGTCCTCGTACTGGTCGTGCTCGTCATATTCATGGATATGATGATCTATGGCCTTCTCATCCCGGTCTTCCCTGAGTATGCCTCCCGCCTTGGGGTCGGTGAATCGGTCCTCGGGATCATCTTCGGAGTCTATGCAGCCATGCTCCTCCTCTTCTCCATCCCGATGGGCCTCCTCTCCGACCGGGTGGGACGCCGCCCCCTCATCGCCACCGGGACGTTCCTCCTCGCCTTTGCAACGGCCCTCTTTGGGTTCTCGACGACGGTTACGCACCTCCTCATCGCCCGGACGGTTCAGGGCATATCGGCCGCGGCCACCTGGTCAGCGGGCCTTGCGCTCCTCGCCGATACCACCGATCCCTCCCGGCTCGGCGAGAGGATGGGGATATCCCTCTCCGCGGTCGCGCTCGGGACGGTCCTCGGCCCGGTCATCGGGGGATTGCTCTTCGAGTACCTGGGCTATGCCGCGACGTTCCTGGTCCCGGCGGTCGTGGTGGCTATTGTAGGATTGCTCGTCCTCACGATCCCGGTGCACTCCCGCAGGCGGACGGAGAGCCTCGGATGGGCAGGGGTGCTCCCTCGGCGCCACCTCCTCCCGCTTGCCGCCTGTGCGGTCACAGCGATCGCGGTCTCGGGAACGTATGGCATCCTGGACCCCTACCTCCCGGTCTACCTGCACGCTGTGTTCTCTGCATCCCCAGCGACGATCGGCTTCGTCTTCGCAGCGCTGGCAGTCGCCACCGCCATCGCCCAACCTGCCGCCGGCCGCATCTACGATCGTCATGGAGGAAGCCGCTACCTCATCGGCGGCGGTCTTCTCCTCTCAGGGGCTGCAATCGTTGCTGCTATGCAGGCTTCGACGTTACCGCTCATCGCTGTTGCCATACTCGCTCTGGGAGTGACCCTGAGCTCTGCCCTGGTGCCGGTGATGCCGATCATGGCCGGTATCTACCGCGGTCAGGACTCTCAGGGGGTCGCCTACGGCATGTACAATACTTTCTTCTCAGTCGGACTCTCGATAGGCCCGTTCGCGGGGGCAGCCCTCCTGAGCCGTTACTCGTTGCCGGCGATATTCCTGCTCCAGGCGGGGGTGCTTGGTGTCATAGGGATGCTCGGGTGCTTTCTTTTCGGGAGGCTTGGATGGCGGTAAGTTTTTTGCGCAGTCTGACTTCCTTTGATCCGTGAAATGATGGTATCATGTCGCTAGAACACTTTCGCCGCCATATCCCTGAACTGGTGCTTGCCTTCTTCGCTCTCATCTTCGCGCTTGTGTTCTTTGCTCCCCTCAGCGAAGGGGCGGAAGCGTTCCTCACCGCCGCGCTCGATGTGGCGCTCTTCGTCATCCTCGCGATGTTCGCCTACCTGGCTGAGGATCGGCACCCGGCGTTCCGGTGGGCAGCTATCGTGTGGCTCTTCGCCCTCATCGGTGGAATTGCGGCCGCCACAGCCGGAATCGGGGTCGTAGCGCTCCTGCCAGCAGGAACGCTTGGAACAGGGAGTCTCAGTCATGTCATGACCTCGGAGATGGCGCTCCTCTTCCTTGGGATCTCCATGGCGGCGCTTGTGAGCTTTCTAGGTTTCTCCCGGAGATTCAGGATCTGGCTTGCCCGATATCTCCTGTTCGACCCTGATTCATTCGTCCACAGGATTGCGCTCGTCACCATACTCGCCCTGATCCTGATCCCGCCGGTGCCGCTCCTGGTGGTGGGGATCCCGCCCTACCTTTCGCCGCAGTTCATCGAGCTCCTGACAGGATCAGGCGACCTCTTCGCTGATATGATCCAGGTGAATGTGTATGGTCTCTTCTGGATACTCGTTGCATCGCTCCTCATAGCCGGGGCATGTGTGCGGCGAACGCTCGCAGGTGCCCTGAAACGCCTTGGTCTCACCATGCCGACTGGCCGGGAGGTTGTTCTTGCCGTTGCCGCTGCCTTGGCACTTGTCGCTCTGTTCTATTTCATCGATCCGGTTCTCGTAGCGCTGGTGAGCTACCTTGGTCTGCCCGTAACCGATACCGATCTGGTCAACCTGCTCTTCGCCGGAACGCTCACACCCCTGGGGATCGTCGCGACATCGGTTGCGGCGGGATTTGGCGAAGAGGTCAGCATCCGTGGGCTACTCCAGCCAAGGTTTGGCATCCTCCTTCCGGCGCTCCTCTTCGCATCTCTCCACGCGTTCCAGTACAGCTGGGACGGTCTCATATCAGTCTTCCTTGCGGGGATCATCTTCGCCTACATCCGGAAGCGCATAAACACCACGGCCTCAGCGATCACCCATACTGTCTACGATCTGGTGCTCTTCGCCCTGCTCTTCGCCGGGATATCTATCTAGTGCTCGGTGTCATCTCATATTCAGAGATCCTCAGGGGTGTGTTTGCCCATCTTTGCGCGCTTTGTAGTTTCTCTCCATTCTGCCCGGAGAGGGGCGTATTGAAAGCAGAGAGACAGGGGAGGGGATTTTTGCCCCCCTCCCCGTCTGCCCAACCCCCACAGGAGTATACCCCCCCACGGTCCAGTGTCTGAGGATACGCCTTGGATACGGCCTTCCCCTGGTATCGCCTGCACTACCCCTCCAGGAAGGGGAATGCCGGCATATTGAAAGCAGACAGACCAGGCTACTACCATCATTACACGTGAATTGTTGGCGTTCTATCTCACACGTCAGAGTCTTTTGAAGATACGGTGATGCGATGCACGAGGGTTGAGGGAGTTTTCCGGGGAAAGCACGATCTCGTCCAGCGATAGAGCGTTTCATTTCACGTTGCGGGTTCAGGCACAGATCATCACGCGGGCGAATTCATGGGGGAAGCGAGGGCTGCACACATGAAGGCTACCCCAGGTAGTGGGCCGTGGCGGGAATCACCCCGGGGGGGTGGGAAAGCCTCCTGATCGTTAAAGCCGAGACGCTTTCGTGGGGAAAAATGGTCTGATAGATCTTTGGGACCTGCTATACCTTCTCTTCCACCTGGATCTTCAGCCCCTCATTATCGATCCCTGTGACGATCGCGATCTGGAGGCCCAGCGATGCGAGGATCGCTGCCACCTCCTCCTCCGGGCGGTCGGTTATGACGGCGATGGCGGGGCCGACCGAACTCATGCCGACGAACTCGAGGCCGGCATTCCGGAGTGCCGCCATGTAGCGGTAGATCTCAAACCCATGGTGCTCGACCTCGGCGCGTTTCGAACCCCGGAACTCGATCTCCCATATCACGTCGCCGATCTTTGTGAGGTCCCCCTGTTCCAGCGCCGGGATGAGGTCCATCATGATGAGGTACGACTTCAAGGTGCGGTCACGGTAGTCGAGGGTCCTGGCCTTGTTCATCAGGAGATTGAACTCCTTCTCCCCTGCCGATGATACATCGGAGGGCGGGATGATGATGTAGACCTGCTTCCCCTCCGCAAAGGGGTGTTGGTAGATGAGTGTCAGCTCATCTCCCATCACCGTCATGCCGCCATAGGTGCTGGCAGCCGGGCCGACGCCGGTCTCAAACCCAAATGCTATGTTCCCGGCCTCAGTCTCCTCGACGAAGTTGTTGCCGAGGAGCAGGCGAAGCTGGTCAGGAGTCAGCGGTGAGCCCACTGCGGTATTCAAGGCGTTTGCTACCGCGGTGAGGATGGTGCTCGTGGATCCAAGCCCGACGTGCTCGTGCATATGATCCTGCGCACGGATCCGGAACCCCCCGGTGTAGCCGACGACATCCCTGAAGACCTCCACGAAGTGCCGGAGGATCGGTTCACGGGAGTAGTCGATATCGAGCCCTGATGCCGTGCACGCAACCTCGGCGGTGCAGTAGGTCTTGATAGCAAACCCGACGCCGCCCCCTCCCGGGCGATCGGGTGAGAACCGGTTCATATCAAGTACGGTGAGGTGGATCCGTGCGGGAGCTTTGACGGTGACGGTGCCGGCAACCGGAAGAAGGGCGTAGTCTTTCTTGAGGTCGCAGAATCTGATATTTTCGCCGGGCGTAAAGGAGGCGAACTCGTACTCGACGAGATCCAGATCCCCGCCCCTGATCTTCATGGTGGCCATAGTATATCCGATTTATCGTGTGCGGTCAAAGAAGATATTCTTTCCAGATGCCCGGAGCGGGATACCGTACGCAACGCCGCATCCTTCCATCCATCCGAGCGAGAGCGCGCCGACGCCGGCGGTATACATGACCCGGTTGTCGACATTGTGGATGCTTGCTGTCTTCACCGCAGAGCCGACCGCTATGCCGAGGTCGGTCATCCTGATGGCACAGTTTGGGCCGTCAAAGGCGGTAGCCTGTGGGAGACGCGTACCCTGCGCCCTGAGCATCTCAGCACAGGTGGAATACCCGCATCCGCCGCAGTCGAGGCCCACGGTATCAGCCAGCAACGACCCTATGACGATACAGGCATCGCTCGCCTCGATGTTGCCCGCATCCCGCACGAAGAACGATGCGTTGTGCTTCTCGCCGAACTCCCGCATCGCCTGTGCGAGTATCGCCATATCTTCCCCGGTGACGACGATCGTCCTGATCGCGTCTACTCCCCGTGCCTTCGGGGCGGTGCGTGCAGAGAGCGCCATCAGCCGGGCAACCGTCTCTACAGCGTCAGATTCGAAGGTCATGGATGTAGGTATCGCCGATAGAGGATAAGTACCTTCCTTCCGATACCTATATCCCAAAGACCAACCGAAGGTCGGAGTTGCCATGGTGTCAGAGAAAGAGAAGGCTACCTTTGGCGCGGGGTGCTTCTGGGGTGTTGAGGAGGCGTTCCGGCGCCTGCCCGGCGTTGTGGATACAGCGGTGGGGTTCATGGGAGGCACCCGTGAAAACCCGACGTACCTTGAGGTCTGCACCGGGAAGACCGGGCACGCGGAGGTCGTGGAGGTGACCTACGATCCTCTGAAAACATCGTACCAGGATCTCCTCGACCTCTTCTGGAGTATCCATGATCCCACCACGCTCAACCGGCAGGGCCCCGATGTCGGGACACAGTACCGGTCGGTGATCTTTTACCATACCCCGGAACAGAGGGCAGCGGCGCTGGCATCGAAGCAGGAGATGGAACGTTTGGGGAGGTTCAAGCGCTCCATCGTCACCACGATCGAGCCCGCGGGGGTGTTCTGGCGCGCTGAAGAGTACCACCAGCAGTTCCTCACAAGGCGGGGCGGGCAGGATCGCCTTACTCCACAAACCCGATCTTGAACCCAATCCCCTCAAACGAGGCGACGTGGCGATCGCCCGTATAGACGTCCACCGCATACACAGACGTCTTCTCCGTCTCCGAAACCCGTTTGGCGACCGCTTCGAGCGGCATGCCCGCCACAGGGGGAGAGAGGTAGTGAACATGGGCAGAGATCGCTACCTGGCCCACCCCATCCAGGTTCGCGGCGATGCCGAAGGCATGGTCGGCAAGGGCGAATATAGCGCCCCCGTGGACCGTGCCGTAGGCGTTCTCCATGCCCTCCGCCTGCATGGCCACCCTGACGCACCCATCAGCAACCCTGGTGACCTCCATGCCGAGGAGGCGTGCAAACCCGCATGAATCGCCCTTCCTCACTGCTTCGGTGCGGGATTCCGGATCAGGTCTTCGATTCTCCATGTCAGAGTAGGGAGGGCTACTTGTATTCCCTCTTTGAGTAGGTGACACTGGAGGCGTCACCCCCGCGGAAAACGATATATAGCCATTCATAGACTGATTTGAGTGTTCCAAACTGCTGGTAACGTCTCATCGAAAAACCGACCGCAAGACCGGGATCGAGGTAGACCGCCCCGATCCTCCGCATGCGTTGCGCGATCTCAAGGTCATCCCCGGCATCGATGCACCGGTACATCCCCGCCCTGACGAACGCATCACGGTCAAACGCCGTGTTGCATCCGAGCGTGAAGTAGATCGTCCGGGTGTGGTAGCCGAGACGTGAGAAGGTATTTGCGCCGGCAAGCGAGAGTCGGTTCCGGAGACCATCCTCGATCGGGTATACCGGGCCGTAGAGCTGCACGATATCCCTCTCCGCGAAGTTCTTCTCTATCCGCTCCACCCAGTCAGGGGGGAGGATGCAGTCAGCATCCGTCGTGGCGATGATATCTCCCTTCGCGGCCATTGCCCCATCATTCCGGGCTCCCCCTACCCGCTCGCTCGTCTGGATAAAGACCTTATCCGCAAAGGGTCTGGCTAGCTCCTGGGTCTTGTCCCTCGATCCTCCATCGACGACGATGATCTCGTAGGTCTCTCTCGGCACCGTCTGGTTGGCGAGCGACCGCAGACAGCGTTCGATGTTCTGCTCTTCATTGTATGCCGGCACAACTACGGAGATCATCCTTCGACCAACCTCGCCATAGTTGTTGATGCCGTTTCACTATAAGTGTGATGCCGCAGACCACTGGCGGCACCATGGAAGGAAAAGGGTCGATATTCAGGAGACGATCCCATCGACCCTGAGATCAGAGAGGCATATATGCTGTCCGTCACGTATCTACGAGGGGCGAAGCGTGAAGCCTCGCGCCGATGAGCGCGGGATCGTTCACCCAGCCAGCTCACGATACAGATCGATATGGAGATTCGCGATCGCCCTGATGTCGTACCTCTCCGTGAACGGTCGGGCGAGAGATGCATGTTGCTCGAGCAGATTCCGGTCTTTGAGCAGTATACCAGCCTCTTCGATCTGATCGAAGTACAGGGCAGTATCTCCAAAGTTCTCGGTGAACTCAGGGATCCTCCGGGCGACAACCGGAAGACCGGTCGCGAACGCTTCCAGGGCGACCATCGGAAGCCCCTCTGCGTAGGAGGGTATGAAGAAGACGTCGGCACTGCAGTAGGCAGCGGTGATATCATCGACAAAACCGGTGAAGAGGACATTCTCTCCACAGCAGTTCTTCCGCTCCTCGATTAGGCTGTGGTCCTGAGAGAACCTCCCGTACGGGAACCCTCCGACCCAGACAAACCTGATATCCTGGTGCTCGTGGGAGAGAGCGAGAAAGTCGTAGATGCCCTTCCGTGGCGTCTGCTGGGCGACGGTGAGCACCATCCATTCGTCTTCGTCGATGCCGTACCTCTCCCTGAATGCCGCCCGCTTCTCCGAATTCGGCTGGAATTTCTCCCTATCCACACCGTTCGGGATGAGCGTGGTCGAGACGTCCGGGGCGATCTCGCGGACTTCCTTATCGCAGAGGGATGAGATGGTGATGATGTGGTCGAAGCTCCCGTAGATGTCAGGGTATAGGTGGTTCACTGCCCCGGAGAAGACGAGGTTGCCAGCGTTGAGTCGAGGGGTCGAGTGAGCCGTGAGCACCTTGACACCGAGACTGTACTTCTTGTTCGTCAGGGCAAGGGGGCCGAAGGTGTGGTAGTGGACGAGATCGAAGTCGCGGCCACGGGCGTTCCAGGCCACCTTCAGGCAGGGTTCCTCTCTGGCGAGTGCGGTATAGAGCATCTTTGCCAGGGTTGCGCACCCGATGTGCTTGAAGAAGAGCATGTCTTCGACAAAAAAGTTGATCTTCATGGAAAGCTCCTCACAAAGTCGATTGCGCTCTTGATACAGTCATTCATGTTGAGGTACTCGAACTGTGAGAACCGTCCGACGAGGTCGATGTTGCGTTCCCGGAGGAACTCATGGACGATTGCGATGTTCTTCTGATAATCGATGTCGTAGACGACGTATGCGAATCTCGTCCGTTCGATGCCGGTGTAGACGATCTTGTCCCGCGAAGGGATGAGGTCCGCGGCGATGAGCGACGCGACGGTATGTTCAATGATATCGGCATCCGTCATCTGTGAGATCGTGTCGCCGTCGTTGTAGGTGATCTCGGCGAGGATCGAGGAGTGGCCCGGTGGGGCGACCTCGGTGCTGTAGTTCGAGGGGAACGAGACCCGGTTGAAGTGGCCCACCGCCTCATCAGGGACGTAGAGCCATGATATATCGGGAACTTCTCCTGCAAGGCCGATGAAGACCGAGCAGAGCGAGTTGTAGCGGAGGGAATCGCAGGCCGCCTGCACCTCCGCAGGGACACTCAGGAGGCAGGGGAGCAGGCTCTGGAGCGGGATGGTCGATATTAGGCGATCGGCGTGGATGGTTTCCCTGCCGTCGCTTACCGCAAAGCCTCCGTCCTCCTCCCTGATCGACGTGACAGAGAACCCGGTGCGGATGGCATGAAGCACCGGTTCTGCGATCCCCTGGACCAGCGCCTCGATGCCACCCTCCACTGGGTAAGAGAAGGTCGCTTGGTGGACGTAGCCCTCGGTCTCGATTCCAATGGCAGATTTTATGATATCCTCGACTGGCGGACGGGGGATGCGTCCTTCAACCCAGTGATGTGACATCTGGTCCACGGGGTAGTTCCAGATCTTCTCGTTATACGGGATCATGTAACACTCGGCGATGCCGCGGCCGAAGGTGTGGGTGATCCACTCGGCAAAGTTCGTCGGAGGCGGGATCTCACCCTTCTCGACGGCGATGAGGTTTTTGATAAATTCGTTGATGCAGAAGAAGCGGTCTTCTGCGGGCAGCTGGTAGAGGCCATTTTCGAAGGGGTATTTGATATAGTGGCCTTTATATAAGATCCGGGTATGCCGCCTCCGGTGGTCGGCGTTCCCGGCGAGGATGGAGAGCATGAAGGAGAGGATATCGGCATCACGGGAGAATATGATATGCGAACCCCCGATATCGAACGTGAAACCTGCCTCCGTCTTCGAGCGGCAAAGCCCACCGATCCTCTCTTCGCGCTCGAGGACAGTCACCTCATCACCCCGATCCTGAAGCAGGCGGGCCAATGTAACGCCTGTGAGACCACCGCCCAGTACAGCGAATTTCACGCTCATACTGTATGGTACCAAAGCCATATATGATTGACCATCCGTTTCTGGATGCGGTGGAGGAAATCGGGGGTTATTCGCCCCGGGGTGCGGTGCGTGAGTTTTCATAGCCTTCTGACCCTGCGTGGGGCGCATCGGTAGTGCTCCATGAGACGTCTGGCCGTCTGAACATGCGCTCGGGGCGCGGTCTCCCGTCGGGCGGG